>OCTW011511097.1_pt1 | contig 104173 bp, 126 predicted proteins | sample 1539671 | NCBI WGS metagenome assembly OCTW01 (sample SAMN02144230, study PRJEB22623) | gut metagenome | biome: sheep rumen | host: Ovis aries | place: New Zealand | reverse complement strand
TAGGAAATCGGTTTGCCATTCTTAAGAGTGAGACCGCCATTATCAGAAATTTTTCTAAGTGTTCTAATATTAATCATTTTTATTACCTCTCTTTCCTTTTCTGATTATATATTATCACATTTAGTTTGTTTTGTCAAGTATTTTTTTATTTAATTTTAGTTAGACTCGCTTAACCTCGCCCGGGTAAAAGTTAGACACGTCTAACTATAATTAAAGGACGTTTGCACTCAAGACCACAAAAAGGCGCAAACATACATTTGCGCCCATCTATACTATTTATTTTTCAGTCTTCATGTGGGTCTGGTAATGGCATCCATTTTATTATCGGTGTATCTTTATCGAAATTGGAATCAAAACTATGCCATCGCACGCAGTTTTCATCAGTGTCAATAAAACACCACGCTACAAACATATCTGAACCATCATACGCAAGCACGGTGTCACCTGATACTGGCAACCTCTCATCAACAGAAAACCATTTTGTCCATTCCATATAAATTCCTCTCTTTCTTTTTTTCTGATTTAATTATATCATATATAATTCAAGTTGTCAACCATTTTTCTTAAATTTTCTCGATTTTTTCTTCTTGCTTTTCTCTTGAATTTAGATTCAAGTTCCTGTCTATTTTTTACTCTGACACATTTTGCGTTTAAATCCCAAGAAGTATAATCTTTTACTGTTTCTCTTTTAATTATATCTTTCATATTCTTCCCTCTATACCCATTCAATTTTTCCAGTAAATTTTCCATCTTCATCGAACCACTGGATGCAAGTCTTTCCGTTTTTCTGATTTAATTATATCATATATAATTCAAGTTGTCAATCATTTTTCTTAAATTTTCTTGATTTTGTTTTTTTCCTTCAATCCTCTTTTGCTACAACGAATAATGCAGAAAAATAGATGAAAACGAAAATAAATGCCATATGAAATCCTCTCTTTCTTTTTTTCTTTATTATATCACACTACTTTTGTTTTGTCAACCCTTTTTTATAATTTTACAAACTAAAATAACTAAGATAAATATAACTATCAATCCAAAAGGAATCCAAAGTGGTGAAAGAACCCACAACCACGACCAATGAATAACGCCACACAATTTTAGTGCAATAAATAAAAGCGCAAGTCCTGTGAGAAATAAATCGCCCTCATATCTTATATGAACATTTTCCATTTTATTTTCCTCTCTTTTCATTTAACCTCTTTTTGAATTGCTTAATTCCTTCATCAATAAGGGCAATTATATATAATCCAAAAGCACAACCTGCAATTACAACTCCATCCATTATACACATTTTAGGAATCTCCTTTCTTTTTTTGTAATTACATTATATTATATTTTTCAAAATTTGTCAAGTCTTTTTCTGTTTTTTCTTCAACTTTTTTGTATTTATATTTCCTATTGCCTTCACACCACGGACAACCGCCATGATTGCGGCAACTTTTACAAATACTTTTTGCACCTGTGAAAGGTTTTCTATGTTCTTTATTATATTGAATTGCTTTATTTAATGACATCTTTTTTTCCTCTTAAATTTTTTTGAAAAATTTTTTAGAGGGAGGGGATATGGTTAGTAAGCTTTTAAAAATCCCACGGGAGACTGGTCGCCGCAAAATTTTTTACTCGTCAAACCTCAAGCCACTTACCCCTTAATCCCTCTTATAAAGTTTTAGGAAAGGAAAGGGTTTTTTGTTTTCTATGGTTATATATTATCATATTTTTTCTATAAAGTCAAGTAAAAAATTATACAAAAAAATAGAAAAAATTTATGCAAAATGACGGCGCGCCCGGGCAAGGTTAGACAGACTTAACTTTTGTTAAATCTGTCTTTAAAAAATTTTTCGGAATGCCGAAACATATAGAGAACAACTAAATTTAAAATGAATAAAATAATCCAAAAAATATACAGATACACCATTACTCATCATCTCCTACATATACATAAACGGATTGGTTTTCATCATCAACATCGACGGATGCTATATAAAGAGAATCGCAAGTAGAATCCTTATACGCCCATTCTAATTCCTGTAAACTCTCTATCGGTTCATCATCATCACCATAATAAGAACCAAAGAATATTTCATAACCATTCTCAAAATATTCTACTAACTCTTCATAAACTCCCATTTTTTATTTCCCTCTCTTTCTTTTTGTAATTATATTATACATTATTTATAAGACTTTGTCAAGTAGTTTTTATAAAAAATTTTAGATTGTGTACAATCTAAATCGCCCGGGCGCTGATACTCCACGCGTAAAAGAGATGAGGACTACTCATCCTCATCTTCATCATCGAAAGGCATTACAACCGCCGCAACCATTGCACTCTGTAAAGCACTATCAGAGATTGTCTCACTCTCCATTAGTTCCGCAAACCAGATTGTCCACCTATCCTCAAACCCTCTTACTCTAATAACCTCATCTAACATCTCTTCTCTTGTCATGGCTTTATCTCCTCATCTTTGATAGCTTAATTATATCATACTTTATTTATCTTGTCAAGGTTTTTGTTTGGTAAGAGCCTAAGCTTTTACCTTTAATCCTTCTTTAAGCTTTTCAGCTTCCTTCTTCATCTTATAATAGCGTATCCAATCTTTAGCTTTCCAATGGTCTTTCATATCCAGCATGAACAACCAGCTTTCCAATGGTTGATTCTTACCTCAGCTTCTTCTCTTGTTCTCATAGTGTTCTTCTCTCTATACTTACTGATTTCCCTCTAAGGTAGCTTACGCTACCTTAGATTCGAACCATTCTATCATCTTTCCACTCAGCTTCTTTCCTCTGATTACCTTGCGGCTGGCTTCCCAGGTTCCCCACTTGTCCAGGTACTCTGCAAACTCTTCCATTGTCATCCAATAGGTTACCAGCGTATCTTCTGTAGCGTATCCATATACTGTGCAGGTGCTAGCCGTCCGGCGGAAGTATTCAGCTTTCACTTCCTCGAAAGTCTCACCCAGCTTTTCACTTGTTAAGGTAAAAGCGGAGCTTTTCACGCTTGCGTGGTATTCGGGGATATCACTGTCTACATCGAAGGGCGTGTTAGCGTCTTTCTCAGCTGAGAGACCCAGCGCTGACTTAACAAAAATCTCAATAGCCTCACCACCATTGACCCAGCTTGCGCCGTTGTTAAAGCTATACTTTGCGCCCTTGCGCGCGGAGTCATAGACGTAGTCTATATTGATAGAATAGGTTTTACGTTTCATAGTGTACCCCCCTTTTGCGGTTCGGTTTTCCTTGTTTCTGTATACACTATAACACACTAAAAAAAGCTTGTCAACCCCCTTTTTTCATTTTTTTAAAAAAATTTTTTTTGCATATTTTTGCTTTTTATCGCTACTATGTTATAAAATTTATAGACTGTCTTTTATGTTTATAAAATAACGTTCTGTACCTAACTGAGGTTAAACATATCTAATTGCGATTAGGGGCGGCTAACTCAGGTTAGGTACGCCTACCCGGGGTTGGTTTTAGGAAACTGGAGTTAGACGCGTCTAACTGCCCTCCCACCTGGTAACAAAGACTTTTGAAATAAAAAATTTAAAAAGACTTTTGAAATAAAAAATAAGGAGATTCTTAAAAATTGTGACTCCGAAAATTTGACTTTTCCCCCAATTTTCTGTATACTAAGAATAGAAAGAAAAATAAATACGCCAGTCAATACGCCAGTATTAATTCTACTAATCTACTCGCTGGTCTACTCACTGGCTTACTGACCAGTCTACTGGTCTGGCTTATATAAGGAGCTAAAATGAATCGCTTACAACTAAACTTCCAACTTCAAACTCGTTCAGAACGTCTTACCTTTATCCAAGACTACCTCCAAAAAATTCGTTTTACACCCAACGAGTCCGAACTTGATATAATGGCCAAATATATTTTATGGGGAAAAGATTCTGAAACTGGTCTAAACGGCCGCCAAGAAGGCTTGGAACTCGAAACTAAATACGGAACTTGGGACACCAATAAAATCGAATCTCTCGATGCCTTAATCGAAAATCCAAACTTTTCTGAAACAATGCTAAAAGGGCCATCCGACCCTCCGACAAAAATCTCACGAGAAGTCTTTTCTCGTTCAGAGGCGCGCAAAAACGCCCCACCGCACATTCTATCTGCTCTTGAACAACTCTGGAAAGAAATCGACAAAACAGAACTTCTAATCAATTTTTACGACCTGGCGCATAATAAGCGAAAAAATCCACCTCGTCAAACTCTCTTAGACAAATTTTCTCCAGAAGAACAACAAAATATTAAGAGTCTTTCTGAACAAACTTCTCCTTATAACTATTTAAAACTCAAGCATTCACTAGTTGAAATGAGAAGAGAGCAATATACGTATAGGGATAGTTTTAATGAGACTCATTTAAGTAGACCTACTTTTAATTTTAATGAGGGAATCGGGCCGACTTTTGGTGAAGAAATTTTAGTTAGACCGATTGGACTTCCCTTCAAAGGAGAATTAGGAGAAAAGATTTTTAGAGAGGATAGGTTTCCGGAACCCGAAGATTTTAGAGAGGAAGAGCTAATTAGTATTAGTAAAATTTTATGGGATGGAAGTCAATATGAAAGAAAGGAACAGGTAGAGAAGCCAGAAAAGCTGGCTTATACTGCGGCGGGTACAAAAAAGTATTTTGATTTTACAAATACGGATCACCTATATGCACTTTTTAGTATGTGGGAAGAGTTAGAAGAACCTGAAGATTCTATTTATTCTAATAGGGGCTTATTTATGCGCGCCGCCATGGTTTATAGGAAACTTAGTAACTTAGATCCTATTTTAGAAGATATATTAGATTTAAAAATTCAAAAGGTACAGAATCAAGATATTGTAAATTTTATTAATCAAAAATATGGGAAGAAGTATAGAGCCAATTATATTTCTACTTTATATTGTAAGAAATGTTTAGAGGGAATTGCGCAGACCGCGCGCAGACATAGAGAAGTCTTGGAGAATATTTTCTTTCCAGAAAACTTCAAAAAGTGTAAAGATTGCGGCAGAGTTCTACTTATGGATGAGATTAATTTTGTTAAAAGAGCTAGGTCTAGCGATGGATTTTCTCCTCGATGTAAGAAGTGCGAGAAAATAAAGAGAATTAAGGTTAAGGAGTAGAGGAATGGAATTAAATGATAAGTTTATGATTGAAATTTCAAAGATTAAACAGCCTGAAATTTTTGTAGGACTCGCTTCTTTAACGGGCGCCCGCCTGGTAAAAGAAGAGAAAGATAGTGAAGGAAAATCTCTACCAAGAGATTTTGACGAGATCTTTGAAGATATAATGAAGAAATATAATGAGCTATCAAGAAAAAAGAAAAAGGAATTGCTGAAAATTTTAAATAAGGCTAATTCTGATAAGGGAGGAGTTATAGATGGCGATAGTACCAAAAATTCCGAAGAAGGCCGCGCTATTTAAGAAATGCGTGAAATGCGGGAATTTGGGGGATAATTTTGCTAAGACTCATTCCATTTTCTATCCCGAAGGAGTCTTACCAGTTTGTAATGATTGTATTTGCGACTTTTTGCGCGAGAACAATTTTGACTGGGAAGTTATAGATAAAGTTTGTCAATGGAGTGATATTCCTTTTATTGTAAAGGAATGGGAGCGGTTAGCAGAGTTAAATGGCGAAGAGAATACCTGGCCTATTTATGCTAATGTTTTTTCTTCTGATGATTATAAGTCTATTGGATGGGGAGATTATTTTAAACAATATAAGAAGTTAAGAGAAGTAGGAATGTTAGAGGATGAGATTCCGCTTGTCCATGAACATGAACTTGAAGTTCTTAGAAAGACCTGGGGAGAGAATTACTCAGAAGAAGAATTATATTATCTTGAAGATTTATATAAGGGACTGTTGGTGTCCCAGTCAGTTAATGGCGCGCTCCCTATAGATCAGGCGCGAAAGATTTGTAAGTTATCTTTAGAGATTGATAGTAAGATTCGTGCTGGAGATAAAGATGTTGATAAACTTCTTTCAAGCTATGATAGATTAGTTAAAATTGCGGAATTTACTCCAAAAAATACAAAGAATGCGGTCGACTTTGATTCTTTCGCAGAAGTAGGTATGTGGCTTGAGAAGAGAGGACACATAAATAAATTTTATGATAATGTAACGAGAGATGTTATTGATGAAACTCTAAAGAATATTGAGAATTATAACCAGAGGCTTTATATAAATGAAGGCGGAATTGGTGATGAAATTGGACAAAGACTTCAATCTCTTCAAAATGCTACAGAATTGGAAGAGAATGTGTTTGAGTTAGAAAAAGAGTTTGATCTTGACGAGTATGATAATGCGGGCTATATAGTTGAGGGAGAGGAAGAAGAGTTTGAGGTAGATATAGATGAACAATGAGGAAAGTAATATTATTAAACTGCGCGAGCCTAAACCTTTTTCTTTTAACGTAAAAGAGAAAATATATAGACAGGGCATAGAGTTGGAAAAGGGTGTTATTATAACTCCCGAGTGGTTAGAGAAAAATGAAAATTTGTTACAGGAATACTGGCAAATTTTTTCTGCTTATCCGGACATTTACCTAGACACTATTCAACCGGTTAATTCAAGTTTTACTCTTTTTCCTTATCAAAGAGTTTTTCTGCGCGCCTGCATGAGATATACTACTCTTTATATTACTGCCGCGCGTGCTACTTCAAAAACCTTTCTTTCTATATTAGGTAAATATATGCAGTGTATGTTTATTCCTAATCATGTTGGCTCTATAGTGGCTCCTAATAAAAATCAGGCAGCAAAAATATCAAGACAAAAAATTGAAGAGATTTGGCGCATATGGCCTTTATTAAAGAAAGAATTGGAAGAAGTAGGCGGCGCGCCTCATGCGAATTTCGGTAAAGATTATTGCGACCTTTATTTTAAGAATGGGTCGCGTTTATCTATTGGTGGTGCGATTAATTCTGACCGTGGTATTCGTACGCACGCTACATTAATAGATGAGGTTAGAGACCAGGATGGTCAGATGATTAGTGAGGTTATTTTACCTCAGATGAATGTGTCTCGAAGAATGGCTAATGGACTTGTTAACCCTTATGAAAATATAAACACACAGGTTATCTATGCTACTTCGGCGGGGATGAAGTCTTCTTATGCCTATGAGGCTTTAATAGATACTTTTGAAAAAGCTATCATTGATCCTAAAAGAAATTTTTGCATAGGTCTTGACTATAGAATCCCCGTAATGCACGGTCTTATTGATGGAAAGTATGTTAGGGATTTAAAACTATCTCCTTCTTATAATGAAAGCACTTTTGCTAGTGAGTATATGGGAGTTTGGCTTGGTGGATCAGAAGAGTCCTGGTTCAGACTTGATAAGATGGAAAAATATCGACGCTTAAAAAATCCGGAATTGAAGCAAAAGTTTAGAGGAGAACCTAATGTTTTTTACTTAATATCAGTAGACGTAGGTAGATTGTCAGACCAGACAGTGGCTTGTATCTTCAGAGTTAACATAAGGGATAATAAATATTATTCTACTCTTGTTAATTTAGAGGTATTGGGTAGACAAGCGGAAACTAAAACTTTTAATCAGCAAGCTATAGATTTAAAGCTTCTTATTGAAAGATATAATCCGCGCGAGGTCGTGATTGACTGCAACGGCTTGGGTATTGGACTTGCCGATGAAATGATTAGGACTCAAACAGATATATTTGGAAATGTTCTTCCCGCGTATGGATTTTTCAATAATGATGATTATAAAAAAATTCAACCCAAGGATGCATCTATGATATTATACTCCATGAAAGCTACTGGAGTTTTGAATCCAAAAATTCATGGGAATGCTTATACAAGACTAAACAGCGGCATGGTAAGATTTTTAATCACAGAGCAGGAAGCACGGGCAAAACTACTTGCGTCAAAGGTCGGTTCAAAAATGTCTGTAGAAAAACGAGTAAAGCGTTTACTTCCTCATGAACTTACTACAAAGTTGTTTGATGAGATGGCAAATTTAAGACTTAAAAGAACCGGCACAGACATAACTTTGGAACAAATTAACTCACGTTTTCCTAAAGATAAATATTCTGCTTTTGCTTACGGGCAGTGGAGAATTAAAGAGTTAGAAGAAGAAGCTTACCAAAAGCAAAAAAGAAAATCTGCTTTTAGTGGACGGACGTTAATTTTTTATACAGGAGGGGCATAAAGTCAGTGAAAGAAAAAACTGTTGACATAGCTACCTTCAAAAAAGCAATGGATGATATGGTTGCTTCAAACGAATCTTCTTGGAATAGTGGTGGTAGATGGCAGATTACGACTTTCCAAAAAGATTATAGTTTTGAAGAGGTGGAAAGAATATTAGGTTCTACCGATCCAGTAGAAATACAAAGGCTTTCCCGTTATTTCTATGAAAGAAATGGTCTTTATAAGAAATTAGTTTTATACTACGCGTCGCTTTTAACATATTCAGGTTTATTGATACCTAATCCAAAATTCGGTCAGAAACTCTCCAGTTCACATATCGAAAAAAGGTATTACGCGGCGGTAAAATATCTTGATAAAGCCAACTTAGTAGAATTAATGACAAGAATGTCTATCCGTGCGCTTATTGATGGATGTTATTATGGTATAATTCAAACTCTTAATAAAGAGAAATTAGTTATATTTGATCTTCCTTCTGGTTATGCTCGCTCTCGTTTTAGAGATATTTACGGGAATGATATTGTAGAATTTGATGTTAGTTATTTTGATTCTATTTTTGATTCCGCAATAAAAGATACTGCGTTAAAAACCTATCCTTCTATAGTATCTTCTTTTTATAAGAAATACAGTAAAGGAAAAACAGATACTTCGTGGTTAATACTTCCCGCAGATATTGGCGTATGCTTTTCTTTCTTTGATGACCATCGTCCATTGTTTGTTGATATTATTCCTAATACAATACAATATGATGATGCGGTGGATACTGAAAGAGAAAGAGAGCTTGAAGAAATTAGAAAGATTATAGTACAGAAAATTCCTCATTTAAATGATGGCCAGCTACTGTTTGAGCCAGACGAGGCGCGCGAGATGCATCGTGGCGCCGTTAATATGATGAAGAAGAATCCTAATCTTTCTATTTTGACAACTTATGCTGATGTAGATGCTATTATTTCTAAAACGTCAGCAGATAATGTGTCAACATCAATAGAAAAAATGCTTCAAAATGTATATTCTGAAGCAGGTGTAAGTGCTCAGATATTCGCACCGACGGGTTCTCAGGCTTTAGGAACATCTATTAAGAATGACATTTCTATAATGATGATTCTTGCTACGAAGTACGCCCGTTTTATAACTTATATTACTAACTTCTTATTTGGTAATAGTAATATTGATTTTAAATATTTAGTTTTACCAGTAAGTTTATATACTCAAAGTGATATAATAAAAGATGCATTAAAGCTCGCGCAAAGCGGTTATAGTTTCTTATATGTGTCTGCGGCGATGGGTATCAATCAACAGCAACTTATCAACCTAAAGGCTCTTGAGAATGATGTTCTTGATTTAAGGGAAAAATTAATTCCTTTATATTCTTCTTATACTGAGTCATCAAATGATGTTGGCGCGCCTGAAAAACCAATAGAAGAAAAAGCTGAAAAAACGATTCAAAATGAGCAATCATTAGATCGTCAAGGAGGCTCTGATAATGAATAAAGAAATGTTAGAGTTTCCCATTAGTATTTATGGAGATTTTGAAAAAGTAAATGACATTCTAACAAAGGCTCGATGCAGAATTTTTTACCGAAACGAAAACAGAAACGGTACTTATATCACAGAAGAATTTGCTAATGAACTCATTACAACTCTTCCTTATGTACCCGTAAAAGGTATTTATGGGGACGGTGATTATACAGATCACGGTAATTCAAGAGCAGAAGGTAGGATTTATGGTATTGTTCCTGAGAACAACAATTTTTCTTGGGAAAGTCATATTGATGAAGATGGAGTAGAAAGAGTATATGCTTGTACTGATGTATATATATACTCTGCTTTATATCCTGAAGCTTCAAAAATAGTAGGGAAGAGTTTATCAATGGAACTTTATGAACCCTCTCTTCAGTACCATATGTCTATTATAAATGGAATGAAGTACGTTGTTTTCGACCATGGTAGTTTCTTAGGACTTCAGGTTTTAGGAGATAAGGTTGAACCTTGTTTTGAAGGTGCTTCTTTCTTTTCTCTTCAGAAAACTATTGAGGAAGCTATTCAAAAAATTAAAGAATATAGTTATGAAGGAGGATCGGAAATGCCTAAGTTAAACTTTAAGCTTTCTGATAGCCAGAAACATGATGCTATTTGGGAATTACTAAACGAAGAGTATAATGCTGATAATAACTGGACAGTTACTTATGGTATTTGCAGTGTCTTTGATGATTATGCTCTTGTTGTTAATTATGAAACTGGCAATTTTGAAAGAGTATTTTACACTAAAAATGATGAAGATGATTCAGTGACTCTTGGTGAAAGAGTTACGGTTTATATAGTAGACGTAACTGAAAATGAGAAGAAGACTCTTGATACTCTTCGCGCACTAAACGGAGATACATATGAATTAGTAAAAGAAGATTTAACTAATGCAGAGAAAAATGCCGTTGATTGTGCAGAATTTAGCAACAAAATTGAAGAGTTGACTAAAGAGAACTCTACTTTAAAAACAGAAGTGCAAGAAGTTCAATCTAGCTACAGTGTAGCTCAGGAAAATATTGCAACACTTACAGCAGAGAACGAATCTTTAAAAGAATATAAGAAGAATATCGAGACCCAGTCAAAAGAGGCTGTAGTCGCCGAGTACAACAACAAATTATCCGAAGATCTGCTTGAATCTTACCGCGAAAAATTTGATGATTTTACTCCAGAGGAGCTTGATATGCATCTTGCTTATGAACTGAAAAAGACCAACTCCGCTGCATTAACGCCGGAAAGAACAGGAGGTATTTTACCAACTGACGTTCCTAGAACCGGTGTAGAAGAAATTTTAGCTCGTTATAAGAAATAATAATACGGAGGATTTATGAAATGGCTCTTCAAAGAATGACTATTGACGGTTATGGCCAGGTTGAAATTAACAACTGTGCCTTCCGTAGAGACGGTCGTATTGAGGCTCAATGCGCGCCTGATGCATCCGCATTTTCTGGTAAGAAAGTCGAGAATGGTATGCTACTTCATGTAGACAATGTTAAGCGTACTTGCTCACCTAGCGGTGACGAAAAACTTCCAATCGGTCTTGTTTATAGCGCAGAACATCTATATGATGAAAGAGCAACTGGTCTGAAAGATTTTGCTCTTAACCCAACAGACGACTTTTTACCGAGAATTGGTTACCTTGCAGTAGGTGACAAATACACAACTAACTGCATTAGTTATAATGATACTGAGTTTGCTACAGAGGCAGCATTTATTTCTGCTCTTGGTAGTTATAAGACAACTAACCTGTATGCTTCTGTAGGTTCAGATGGTACTCCTGCAATCTCTTCTAGTGCGCCGACTAGTGGTCTTGCTATGAGAGTTGTTGAGTACACAACAATGCCTGATGGACAGAAAGCTGTTAAGCTTCAGGTTTATTCTTGCTAAGGAGGGTATGAGAAAATGACTATTAAAGAATTAAAAGAAATCGCCCTTCATGCCGCTAAGGGTACCGTACCTGCTTGCTATGCTAATCAGGACATTGATGTAAATGCGGCTTTCCTGGATGGTTTAAAAGAACTTGCTGGTTCTGTAAACCAGTTCATGAAAAATCGTTATGATATTTATGATATTGTTATTGATACTGTAGATGAAGTTATGCCTAAGAGAGTTATCAGTGCTTTAAGCGCTTTTGCTGAAGTACAGGTAGTACCTCAGGGTCAACAGGCTATCTTTAAGAGAGGTGTTGGTAGACAGCGTGCTAAGAAGTTCCTTACTCAGGTAGGTCTTTCTGGTGTATATGAAACCTTCCGTCTTGATAGCGAAACATTTACAGTAAAGGCTCACGCAGTCGGTGGTGGAGCTACCATTGATTTCGAGAGAATGCTTGATGGTGTTGAATCTCTGGCTGAAGTAGTATCCATTATTACTGAAGGTCTTACAGATGCAGTTTATCTTGAAGTTCACAAGGCTCTGAGAGCTGCTCTAAATGATTCTGATCGTCCTGCTGCAAATAAGGAAATTGTCAGCGGTTTCGATGGCGATAAGATGCAGAAACTTATCACTGTTGTAAGAGCATATGGCGACGGCGCTGTAATCTTTGCTCCGCCCGAGTTCGTAGGTGCTATGGGACCGGATGCAATCGTTCCAATTACTACCTACGGTTCTGGTGCAACAAGTAGCGCTATTCAAGGAGTTTATTCTCCTGAAGATATTGACGCTATTCATAGAACGGGTTATATTAATCTGTTCCGTGGTACTCCGATCGTTCAGATTCCTCAGTCCTTTATTGACGAGAACAATAAAAAGACTTGGATTGATCCTCAGTTAGCATACATTCTGCCTACTGGACGTCAAAAGGTTGTTAAGGTTGTACTTGAGGGTGCTACACAGATTAATGACTTCAAGAACAGAGATAATTCGCTTGAAGTTTATGCGTACAAAAAGATGGGTTGCGCTATTCTGACTCAGCATGACTGGGCTATTTACCAGAATACAGCAATTACACAGACTTTTGAGTCACCTTACGGTTTCTAAATAGAAAATAAATAGGAAGGGGAGGGGATAAACCTCTCCCCTTTATAAAAAGGAGTTAAAGGAGTAAAAATATGGATAAGGTTGTAATTAAAAATACTACAAATTCTCCAGTGACTATTATGTCAGCTATGCAGAATTTTAAAAGAGAGTTGGCACCTAATGGTGCTTCTATTTCTATTGATAAAGAAATTTTTTCTCAGTTACTTTATGAGCCTGGGATTAAGTATATGATTGATACCGGAATTGTATATATTGAAGATTTGAAAGTTAAACAGGAATTAGGCATTGAGCCTGAGGATGCTACTGAACCGGTTAATGTGATTGTTTTAACAGATAAAGAGCGCAGAAAGTATATGGTAAATCTTCCGCTCGATGAATTTAAGGCTAATGTGGACAAGCTTGGTTACGAGCAGATTGAAGCTTTAGCTGATTATGCTGTGAAAAATAAACTTGTTGATTTTGACAAGTGTGAATATATTAAGGAGAAATGCGGTCGTGATGTAATTGCCGCAGTTCGTTTAGCGAAACAGAATAAGGAGGACTAATCTATGACCTCTTTTGATACTGTATATACCGCTTTTTTAAGTAAAATTTTAGATGATGAGTGGGAAACTTGGGAAGAAAGCGATACCGAGCGCGACCTTTTTACTCTCTTAGAGGCCGCGGTTGTTCGTTTTAAGTTTCCGAGAACTTCATTATCTTATACAAGTGCTGGATTTGATAATGATTTAAGTAATAGCGAAGTTCAGATTTTAGCTTGTTATATGAAGTGTGAGTGGTTAAATAGAACTATTCTTACATGGGAAAATGTTAAGCCGCTGTATGATGAAAGAGATTTCTCTCAAGCCAATTTATTAGATAAGTTTAACGCTATGTTGGCGGCCGAGCAGAAAAATGCAGCGAAACTTGAAAGTATTTATTATCGCTCTATTGATAATAAACCATTCCCATATAGAGAATTAGCCGGAAATGAATAATAGTATTGTAGAAGGCTATAATAATAAATTAAAAAATAAACTCTTCGGATTGCTTTGTGAATATGAAAAGGATGGCCCCTGGGAACAGTTCCTTGATGCCATTATTATTGAATTACAAGGTTTTCCTGAAGAGTTAAAAACTATTAACTACTTAACTATCTGTAATAAAGTTAATATGCTTCGTTATTTAAGATATGAATATTTTAGAAAGACAGTCTTTGATTGTATGAGTCTGCTTTCCAGGGATAAGAACGATGGAATACTATGATATTTATACAAAAAGACTTAATAGATATGGGACTGATTATCAGTCAAGAATCCAGCATAAGAGAGAAAAAGAGTTTCAACTTTATTTAGCCAAAAGCGTTTATAGAGTTGAAATAGAATATAATAACCAAATTGTAATTGGTAGTTTTGAAAGATACCGACAGAATGACACCAAGATTTTACAATATTTATTGGTCGATGTAAATACTAATTTCCCTGGCGGAACTATTTTATATATTCCAGACAAAGATGATGTTTTAAAGCCTTGGATGGTTTACTGGTTAGAAAGTATAGAAGCTAGTGGTTATAATAGATATGTCATGTTAAGCATGACTCATAATCTTTCCTGGGTTGCGCGCGATGGTTCACATCAGACGGCTTTAGCATATATGTATGGGCAAGAAAATAATATGTTGAAGGACGAGTTAAAATCAAGAAGTCGTATGGATACATATTATGGAGAGAATTTAAAATCAAGTTTCTTCATTATGCCTCGAAATGAATTTGTTAAAAAGGACGACTATTTTATTATAGGAGAAGATCCTTTTCAGGAATATTATAGGGTTACTGGTTATGATATACAATCTACTGATGGAGTAGAATATGTAACTGTTGATCCTGTTTATGAGTATGATTTATCTCCTGCACCAGAACAAACCCCTTCCGATAATGAGGATGATTATTATTGGTTTAAAATGGGAGGTGTGGAGAATGGTTAGAAATTTAGGAGAACTAGGACTTAACCTTCAGAAGATTATGAATAGACTTATGAGTAATCAGAATCTTCTGAAGTTATTATATTATACTGATAAAGACCCCTTAAATGGTGCGGATTTAACCAAAGAACAGATTGAATCACTGATTTTTGGTAAACTTATAAAGATAATTCCTAGAGTCGGCCCAAAGGAGACGGCGCAGAGTATTGTTTCTTTACGGGTTGTTAGAGGAAAGACAAATATAGAGAATGGAGAATTTAGAGACATCTCTCTTGGTATAGAAGTTTTTGTACCTCTTACCCAATGGTTAATTAAAAGTGATAGTTTAAGACCATTCTGTATAATGGGAGAAATTCAAAAAAGTCTTTGTGATAAAAATGTCAATGGTTTAGGAAAAATTGTAGGTGGAGATTTTTCGTTAAATTTCTTAACAGATGAAATTTCCTGTTATGAAATGACCTTTGAAATTATAAATTATGAATAAAGCTTGTTTTATGCTTGGATACCCCGTAGAGTTTAAGAATTTATTTTTAGTTTATCCACCAAAATTAAAAGATGTAATCGCAACAAAAGACTATGGGGTATTTTTAAAGATATTAACTCTTTCTCAAGAAGAAATAGAAGATGAATATGTACGAAATGGACAAGACACAAAAGATATATTAACTCCTTTTGAATATATATTGAATGGAGCTTATAATAGTCCACAATTTAAGATTGCGCTAGAAAAAGCCTTCTTATTTTTTACTCACGAACCTATTTTCATCTTATTTGAAACGAAACAAATTATTATTGGGGATATTACTAATGTTAAAGACGTAAATGAGTTAAGAATCCTCAAAGAAGAAGATTACTTTGAATTTCAAAATTTAATAAGATCCTGTGTTGGCGATAAGGAAATAGAACCGCCTAGACCAGATGAAGACCCTCGTGTAAAGGCAATCAAGGCTAAGGCAAGGTATCGAGACCGTATTAAAGCTAAACAAGGAAAGGGTTTAAAAATTGAATCTATAATTGCTTCAATTTCTTGTATGCAAATAGGACTAAGTCCACTTAATATTGGAGAGTTAAGCTATGCTGCAATACCAATTCTTATGAGTGTCTATCAAGGAAAAGAAAAATATCAGATAGATATAGATAGCCTGCTTGCTGGTGCAGATAGCAAAAAAATAAAACCTGAATATTGGATTAAAAATTTAGAAGATAAATAGGAGGCTATACAATGTCTAACATTTTAGAGCAATATGGTATTAAAGAAGTTGCCGATGTTACCTTTTACAAAATTGGTGATTCAGGCGCTAACAAGGGAATGCCAACTTATCCCGTACTGTATCTTGATACTTTAAAAGTTTCCACTATTGAACAGACCGCAGAAGAGGTTACTGCAAATGGTGGTAAGGGTAATCCGGCACTCGTAAGCTGGGATTATGGTAAAGAGATTACTGTAACTCTTGAAGATGCACTGTTTTCTGCTAAGTCCATGGCGATCATGTTCGGTGATGGAAACTATGCTACAGCTCCTACAGAGTTAAAGAAAACTATCAAATGGACAGTTAATGGTTCTGCACCGGAAATGCCAAAGACCTATAAGGGTGGAAAGGGTAAAACTTATACGATTCCTAGTGAGTACACAATTTATGATGCTTCTGGTTCTACCATTTCTTCTGCTGCGGCAAGCACTAAACTAGGCGAAACATTTTACGTTACCTTTAACGTACCTGTTGAGACTGATAAGAGTGGTATGATTGAGATTAGTGGCGACACATTCCCAGGCACATACTATGTAACTGGTGATACTTATGCACGTTCTTCTGTTACCGGTGATGATGAGTACTTCCAGTTCATCATTCCTAAGGCTAAGGTTCAGTCTGGTAACACAATCACTCTTGAAGCTGAAGGCGATCCTTCTGTATTCAATATGGATCTTCGTGTTCTGCGTCCTGATGATGGTGTTATGATGAGACTTATTAAGTATGATATTACACCGGATGCTGGCGCGGAAGGCTAATTTAATATAAGACTAATGGATGGTGGAGGCTTTTTGCCTCCACCTTTTTTGAAAGGAAAAGAAGATGGCAGAAGAAAAATTTTCGTTCAAAGAGTTTGAGGACGTAAGGTTAAAAGCTACTTATGATATAGGTATAGGTAATAGAAAAATCTTAAAAGGCGAAACTATTGCCAAGTTTGATAAAATTATGATTAGCGGTTTATCAGAAATAGTAACACGAGTTACTGCTAATGGTGGTTTTGATAACAGGCCTCACGTTTTTTGGGAGACAACAAAAGAAATTAACATTTATTTTTCTCAAGGAGTCTTTTCAAAAACTCAATTTGCTTTATTAACTGGCGCGCATTTAGTTACTTTAGAGAATGAGACGCCAATTTCGGTTACTAAGACAGAGATATTAGAAAGTGACCAAAACAATAGAATAGAGTTAAAGTATTCTCCCAATGATATTTCTTCAGTTTTTATTTATCAGGAAGAAACTGGGGAGAAAATTACTAATTTTACATTAGAAGATAACATAATTACTATTGATGCACCATATACAACAGTAGTTATTGATTATACATTTGATTATTCGGGAAGCGCGCAGTCTTATAAAATAGGACAGCGATTGCTTAATGGTTTTTTGGAGTTAGAGGGAAAAACGAAAGCTAAAGATGATAAGACAGGAACTATTAGTACCGGTATTATAAGGGTTCCAAAATTAAAGCTAATGTCTGAATTATCTATAAGGCTCGGAGCGCAAGCAAATCCTGTTGTTGGTAATTTTTCCGCAATCGGGGTTCCGGTGGGATCGAGAGGAGACACCTATGTGAGCGATTTTTGCTTTTTGGGTGATGATATAGATAGTGACTTTTAAATTCGGCATTAGTGAAACTAATGCCGATTTTTTAAGTTAGGAGGGAGTTATGGGACAAAATGATAGAACTGTGAAGTTGACGGTTGACGTAGCTGCGAAAGTAGGTGACATGAGTAGTCAACTTACTAAAATACAAAAAGAGCTATCTAAACTAAAAATGCCCGATAATTTAAAAGGGTCTATTGAAAAATCTTTGGATGAGTTGGAGAATAAAATTAAAAATGTTCAACAATATACCAAGGATAATAAAATAAGCTTACTTGACGAGAAGAAGATTCGCTCAGAAGTTAATAGTATAGGTAGTGAGTTTGATAAAATCTTCAAAAAGATAAATAGCGGTTCAAGCAAAATTACTTTAGCTGATAAGTTTAAAGTAGCAAAGAAAGAAGCTGATGCTTTACAAAAAGCTATTGATAATTACTACAATAAAATTGCCGAAAGAGAGAGACAGACTCGGAGTGAGTTAGGTAGCGTAAGATCAAAAAGAAGTAAGGCAGAAAATACAAAAGAAAAAAATATAGCAACTAAAACTGTCGCTGAAACTAACTTAAAAGAAGTAAAGGAACAGTTAGTAAATTTACGGGGTCTCGAAACAGCAACAGAAGAGACTGCCGCGGAAATAGAAAAGCTAGAAAATCAAGAAAAAAAATTACAAACTACTATCAATGGTTCAAACCAAAAAATCGCTGTCGCGGAAGAACAGATTTCTAGATACGATAAAGAAATAAATGAACTTAATGATAGTTTAAATAAAATCAAAGCTGACAGCTTGTTAGAAGTGACAAAAGCGCTGTCTGACGCTCAAAAAGCTGGTGAAATAAAACTTGATTTTGATCCATCGTCAATTAAGAGTGTCGACGAACTCCGTTCCGCTCTCAAAGATATTGATTCAAAAAATTTAGAGAAAGCTTCAAAAATAGTTGAGAAGTTTTCTTCTAATGCTATTGAGGGTGCTCACGCGGCAGAAGCTCTTGGTGGAGGCATAGAAGAGAGTACTGAAAATGCGAAAGAGTTAGATAATACTCTTGAAAATTTTAAAAATAAAGTTAAATACTTTTTCGGTCTTGAAAATGCAGTAAATCTGTTTAAAAGAGCTGTAAGTGCTGCTTTCGAGACTGTTAAAGACCTTGATGCCGTTATGACTGAGACTGCGGTAGTTACTGACTTTAGTGTCGGTGATATGTGGGATCAGTTGCCCGAATACACAAAACGTGCGAATGAACTTGGCGTTTCCATCCATGATGCATACGAAGCTGCGACACTTTATTACCAGCAAGGTTTGTCTACTAACGAGGTAATGGCTGTTTCTAACGAGACACTAAAAATGGCTCGTATTGCCGGACTTGATGCTGCTGAAGCTACCGACCGTATGACAAATGCGCTTCGTGGTTTCAATATGGAAATTACTGAAGCAAATGCGCAGAATATTAATGATGTGTATTCTAACTTAGCAGCTAAAACTGCTTCCGATGTAAATGAAATTTCTGTCGCTATGACGAAAGTGGCATCATTAGCAAATAACGCTAATATGTCATTTGAAAATACAGCTGCATTCCTTGCGCAAATTATTGAAACAACTCGTGAGTCTGCTGAAACAGCGGGTACTGCGCTTAAAACAGTTATTGCCCGTTTTTCAGAAGTAAAAGAGCTTCGTTCAAAAGGAGAGTTGTTAGGAACAGATGAGGAAGGCCAAGAAATTGATGTAAACAAGGTTTCCCAAGCTCTTCGTTCCGCAGGAATTAATCTTAATGAATATCTAACTGGTGCAAAAGGACTTGATGAGATCTTTATTGAGCTGTCATCTAAGTGGGATAGCTTAGATCAAGTACAACAAAGATATATTGCCACAATGGCTGCCGGTTCTCGTCAGCAGTCTCGTTTTATTGCCTTAATGCAAGATAGCTCAAGAATGACTGAGTTATTAGGTTATGCTAATGACGCAGCAGGGGCTTCTCAGGAACAATTTGCAAAAACACTTGACTCTTTACAAACTAAATTAAATCAGTTAAAAAATGCCTGGGATACTTTTTTAATGACCTTAGCCAACAACGAGGCTATTAAACTTGTTGTCGATCTTTTAACTAAGTTAATAGGCAGTTTGAATAAAGTTTTAGATACGGTCGGAAAGTTTGGTGGTAGCTGGACAAAAAGTTTTGCTGGAATAGGCTTAATTTTTGGTGGTTTTAAACTTGGTAAGACTGGTGGTAATAAACTATTAGGTAATATCGGTAAAAGTTTAGGCATAGTTAATAAAGAATTAGGAAAAGAAGGAAGCGAATTAGAAGAGACAGGAGAAACTAATAGTCAATCCTATGGAAAAGGTTTTAAAGAAGGTCTAAAGAAATTCTTCACTACAGAAAAAGTAATTTCAAAAAAGCTAGTAGGGGAGCCTTCAAAGGAAGCCCTGACATCCATAAAGAAATCTTTAAGCGGATTAAAAATAAAAGAAGGGGAGTCAAAGGGTAGTAAATTAACTGATGAACAAAAACAAGAAATCATTACTGTCTATAAAACTAAAGGGTACGAAAGTGCTGTTCAGGCGGCTTCTAAATATGGAGTAACTTTAAATAGTACCAATCAGGCCGTTAGAGATTGGGGTGGCCAAGTAGAACAGGTAAATAAAAAGGTTACTATTAGTTATCGAGCTGTCGGCGTAGGACTTGCAATGGTTGGCGCGGCTATAAACCATTTTGCTAAAGAATCAGATTCAACAGTAGGTAAGATTGGACAAACCCTTAGTGACACTTTTTCTCAAGCCGGCACAGCTCTTATGACCTTTGGTCCACAGATCAAAGCATTACCTACACCGTTAAAAATAGCTGCGGGCGCAGGATTACTTCTTGTTAACGCTTTTAAGGCTTTTAAATCAGAAAGTCCTGAAGAAAAATTAAAGAAAGTTCAAGAAAAATCGGAAGCCGCGGCGAAAGGAGCAGAAGAAGCTACTAAAAGGTATAACGACTTAAAGAATTCTCTTGACTCATTGAAAGAATCTCAATCCAACATTGAGAAAATGACAGTTGGTACTACTGAGTGGAAAAATGCTGTACAGGATACCAATAAACAAGTTCTTGACTTGATTGAAAACTATGGTGAATTAGCTCAATATGTTAAGAATAATAATGGCCAACTTATCTTAGATACAAATTCTTCAGAAGTACAAAGTATTTTAAGTAATCAATCTAGAGGAGCATCAAATGCTCAACTTATTAATATTTCTACACAAAGAGACTTAATAGAAGCTCAAAATAAAGCTTTAACTAGTAAACAACAAGAACTTTTTGATCCAATAACCGCATCAGCTTTTGGTACTAACGAAGATGTTGCAAGAGCCTTAGCAGGAGATGCTGAATCAATTAAAAAGCTCGGGGTAACCACGGAACAACTAGCTGAAGCCGCCAAACAGAATGGTGGTGAATGGATTTCTGCCATGAGAAAAACTGGCGAAACATTATTAGCTAACGATTCTAAACTTGAAGCTTATTATAAAGCTACCGCAGCACAGATCGAAAGTTCTGAAAATTTTACAGAAGAACAAAATAAATACATAAATAACTTTTTAAGTTCTGATAGATTAAAAGCTTATGAAGATGCGGTAGATACTAGTAAGTATGAAGGTGAGAATCGACAAAAACTACAGAACGAACTCGCTGGTCGACTTGGGTATACCAACTACGATGATTTATTAAAAGCTCGTAATGTTGAAGAAATTTCCGATAAAGAAATATCAGCTGAGCTTGCGAAGCTTGATGCCATGGATAAGGCTACTGAAGCTACAAGAGAGTTTGCTAAAGCGCTAGATGGTAGTCAAGGAGAATTATTAAAAAGTATTTATGGAAAAGAAAATGGCTTAGGATTAAATGAAGAGCAAGCAAAAAGAATTAATAGTCTTAGCGGAAATACAGATGCACTTTATACTTATTTGACAGGAAAAGAAGTTACTAATGAAATAAAAGATAGTACTGAATACGAACAAATAATTAGTGATGCTATAAATGCATCAACTAATTCATTAGAAGTCATAAACAAGTATCTTGAATCTTTACCAAAAGAAATAAAAGATAGCTTAGAGAATGCTGATGCTGGTACTGTAAAAACTTTTAGTGAATTTTTCAATAATATAATCGCTGCCTCAGGAAAAGAAGCTTCAAAGAATATAAGTGATTATTTAGAAGGTTTAAGTGCAGGCGATCTTGAAAAAGTTGCTGCCGCGCTTAATATGATAGATCCGAGGAATATTGATGAGGTAGAAGATTTACCTAATATATTAGCCGATCTTGGCGGTGAATCAATCTTTGCTGAATCTGAAATGCAAGGATTCATTAAAGCTATAGAAGCTGGCGCGCATTCAGTAAAACAGTTCAATATGGACAATATTATTGAACAAATACGCACGATTGGTCAACTTCAAAAAGATATTAGAACTGGTGAGCATGACAGGACTTTTTCAGAAGATGAATATAATAACTTAATAAAGGTTGCTCCGGAAATAGCTGCTGATTTTGAGAAAGATTTATCTGGTAACTATATATATGTCGGTCAAAGGATGGAAAACCTGACCGCTGCTTTAGACGAAAACACACGAGCAGTATTAGAAGAAGCAAACAAGCAGCTTGATAATCAAATCAAGGCGGCCGAGGTCTTGGGAGAATCTTCTTATCTTAGTTATGAAGGCGGTACTCCTCATGATGTTATTTCTGGATTAGAAGATCGAGCTTCTCTTCAAGGACAAGAATTAAAAGACGTTTTTCAGGGATATTTAGATAACCTTCGTGCGGGTGGAGTAGACCTGAGTACGTTACTTGGCATAGACCAAAATTCTTCTGCGGATTCCTTTTCAGAGGAACAAATTCATGGTTACTTAGACAAACTCTTTACAACCATGAATAACTATGCTGAGAATAAAGCTGCTCAAGCTAAAGCAACACAAGAAGGCAAAATACTAACTTATCAGAGTACCAATACTGCTACTCAAAATGCCGATCTTGGTATGCAAGGCGATGAGGCAGCAGTTAAAGCGTTAAAAGTTCAAGCGGCTCAAGCCGGTGTTACTCAAGAGGCTTATGCAGAATTATATACTGAAATAGAAAAAGGTAGTCAGTCGGCAGTTTTTGAGCTTGGTCAAATAACTACTATGTACGAAGAGGCAAATAAGATAGATATAGATACCTCTGAGATAGAACATTTAGCCACTGAGCTTAAGAAAGCTAATAAAGAACTTGATAACACGACTGCTGCGGAAGTAGCTTTCTTAAATATTAAATTTAATAAAGGTCTTAAACAAATTAGTGATAGTTATGAAGATTGGAACGCTTTAATTGATGAAAACACTGGTTTAATAAAAGCCAACTCCGCAGTAGATTCCGAGGTTTTTAACGACCTAAAGGAATCAGTTGGAATGTTGTTAAATGTAACGGAACCATTATCAGACGCTTTTTGGGAAAGTTCTGAAAATATGGAACTTTTACAGCAAGCTGCGCAAGGGGACATGGAGGCTATAGAGCAGCTAAGATTGGCTGCGGCTAAGGATATAACTATCCAAATTAGAGATCAATTCGACCCCGTTGCTGATAGGGAAACCTGGAACAAAATCAATGAACTTTCGAGGGAATTAGAAAACTTAGATTTACCAGACCTAGAGCCTGGGATGGACTTGACCAATGTCGACGCAGGAGTTCAATCTTTTATAGATAAATGTAATGAAATGCTGAGAACTGGTACAATGTCTGCTAATGAACTTGCTAAAGTTTGGGCAGCAGCAGGTTTTGATACTCAGGTTGAATATGAAGATATTGAAGTTGACTGGCTTAGTAATGGTAGAGTTGGAGATACTAAAGGATATATTCAATCGGCTGGTGCTGTAGCGGAAATGGTAAAACAGCATTATAAATTAAGAGTTCCAAAACAGCTCCATTTTAATGCTGTAGGTTCTTCTACTCCTACTACTTATAACCCTCCAACAGGCTCAACTGGAGGTGGAGGAAAAAAGTCTAGTGAGGCAGCAGATAACAAAAATACTGCTCTTTGGACTAATCCTTATGATAAACTACATAATGCTCTTAAAGAAACAGAATCTTTAATGAAAATTAGAGAAAGATTAGAAAGGGATTTCCAAAAGACTGTTAGAGACACTAATCAAACTAATGCTCAATCTTATAAGCTTTATGAAGACGAAGTAATGGCTTTGAAGAAACAAAAAGATCTTCAAGAAGCTATAATGAATCAGAAGAAGAAAGATGTTGAGAATGCAAATAAAGGGCAAGGTGGTAGTTATGTTAATGCAGAAGGAAAGAGGGTTCAATTTAGAAATATAGCTAACGCGAAAAAAGGTAGTCCGTTATTTGCTTATAAAGAAATGATGGATTTAATTCATTATGATTTTAATACTCATTCTATGATGATAGGTAATGATAGAATTGGTAATAATGAGCAGTTTTTAGCCTGGAACAAAGTTCATGGTGTTCAAAATGTTGAAGGCGCGGATGATTTAGGTTCTTTTATTGAAGCCTATTACAACTATGTTCAAGACCAGGCAAATTATTACGAAGAAGCCTTAGACGGAATGAATGAAGCCCAAGATGCCATTGATGAATTAAATAAATCTATGGTTGATTCTTTTAAAAGCTTAGAAGATCGTGTACTTGACGCAGTTATAGCCGCAAGAGAAAAAGAGATTGATAAACTCGAAAACCTGTCTGACACAATAAAAGATTCTAGTGATAAAGTTATTGATGATATGAGGCAACAAGTTGAAGCGGAGCGACAGGCTAGACAAAATGAAAAGACTGAAGAGGAAATAGCTCAAAGAGAGTCTCGTCTTGAATATTTAAGAAGAGATACTTCTGGTGCAAATCAAAAAGAGATACTTCAACTTGAAAAAGAACTTGAAGAATCAAGACAGAGTTATCAAGATTCTTTAATTGACCAATCCTTGCAACAGATGCAAGATGAGGCTGATGTGGCGGCTGAGCAAAGAGCTAATCAGATCGAAATAATGCGAGAGCAACTAAAAATTGACCAAGAGAATGGCACATTATGGAATACGGTTGGACCACTTATTCAACAAGCTCTTACTAATGGCGTTATAGGTTCTGAACTCGAAAAGTTACTTAAAAATAATGACCTATATAACTCATTAAGTAGTTTTGGTAAACAGACTTGGACGAATGATTTAATTGAAGCCGTGAAGAAAGCTAACATTGGTTTCCAAGCAGCAAAAGTAGATAAAAATGGTAGTCCAACAGAGTATAAATTGTTTAAGACTGGTGGTCTCGCAGACTTTACAGGCCCCGCTTGGCTCGATGGTACAAAAACAAAACCTGAACTTGTACTTAATCAACAAGATACTCAGAACTTTATTTCTTTAATAGATACCTTAAGCTCTTTAAATAAAAATGGTAATCAATCTTCACTTGGCGCGGGTGGTAATAATTATTACGATATTGATATATCTGCTGAGCTTGGTTCTGATTACGATGTAGATCAGTTAGCAGAAAAGATTAAGAAACAGATTCAGGATGATAGTGCTTATAGAAACACTACTTCTATTGGATTTATTAGATAATATTTTATATGTTGAGGGTCTTGTAAAGACCCTCAACTTTTTGGATACAAAATTAGAAAAAGCTACTTATTAAAAGAGAGTAAAGGAGGTTTTAGAAATGGCGAGTATGGATTTTTATGGATTTTGGTTTAATGGTCACCATTCCTCTGAATTTGGTATTGTTAGGGTCAGTAACGGAAGTAGGTATCAAAGCAATTTAGTACCGGCCTTTCAAGACAAAACCGTTGCTGTTCCGGGAGGAGATGGGACTTATTTTTTTAGTTCAAACTATACAAATAGAACTTTTAGTATAAATTTTGCTACCGATTCTATGACAGAATTTCAGTATCGGGTATTTAGACATCACTTTAATGGAAAAGATACCGGGCCGCTAATCTTTGATGAAGAGCCTTATAAGGTTTATACCGCAAAAATACAGGCGCCGCCGCAATTTAACTTTCTTTGTTTTGACGAAGAAGTCAATGGCACAAAGCAAAGAGTGTATAAAGGAGAAGGAACTATTCAGTTTATTTGTTACTATCCATATGCGCGGTCTTATTATAAATTTTTAGATCAATATGTAAATACAGAGGATGATCCTGAAGGAACTCCGTCTTGGAATAATATTAACGAGTGGAAAAACGCGACCACAATGTTAGACAGTCAGGGTGATTATGATGGTCACAATAGTAGCGTTATAAAATTATACAATGCAGGGGATATAGAGGCTGATCCGACTATTTGGATTCCAATAAGAACTGGAAACACAACTTCTATGAGAGTTAATACTTATAATCAAGTTTATGGCGCGTATATGTTTCCTATTGAAGATGATTTAACTAGGAAAGAAGTACAATCTATTCCTAAATTAAAAATACTCTATATTCCAACTGGACAAACTGCTTTAGAGGAAGTAATGGCTCGCGCGAAACAGTCACCAAGTACCTTATATTCTTGTCCAAAATTCATTTTTTGCTATGCAGAAGAATACGAGGTTGACCAACAAGACCAAATACTTAATGGAAAATTATATTATACACAATTAAATGGAATCCGATATAATAGTAGTCAATCTTGTTTTGAATTAACTGCGCACTTAGGAAGAACATGGGCGCAATTTAGTGATACTAATATAGAAAGTAATCCAAAAATAAAAGATGGTGGTACTTTTGAATACGAAGGAATCACTATTTTATCTTTAACTAGTTCCTATGGAAATGAAACTAACCCCGTTTTGTGTCTTTCTGAACCAGAAGATAATAAGCAATATGTTTATTTATCTATAGACTCCAAAACAAATTTAGTAAATTATTGTGATATTAATAAAGCTCCAGTCCGTACAGCAAATGATTTAATCACTGCGGGAGACTTTTTTAAACTTCCACCTGGTTTTAGCGTCCTTTCGACAAATGATGATTCAAAAAAAATAGAACAAGTTCAGTATGATTATTTATTTTATTAAGGAGGTGACTAAATAATGACAAGTAAATATGAAATATCATTATGGGAAGATTATTTAGTCCCTGCAACAGGTAATGTTCCTGAACATTACGAAGAAAAGAAGATAGCTATAATTGGTTCTAATGCTATGAATGATAGGAGTCGTGCAGTAGAGCCAAAACTTGTATCTAATATAAATGGTACAAACACCTTTACTTTCAAAATGTATTATAGCTATAAAAAAGAAAGTGTTGAAGATGAATATGTTACTATTAATGGTCAACAAATTAAAAAGATCGTTTATGATGAAACGAATGTACAAAATCCGTATCTTCCATATCTTGTAAATGAAAGAAAAGTAAAAGTTCTTTTCAACAACAAATGGTATGATTTTGTAATAAAAAATTGCCAAGAGGACTCTGCCGGAAAATCTATTACATATACCTGTATTGATAGTTTTATTAATGAATTATCTAAAACCGGTTTTGAATTAACTTTTGATACGGAATTGGAAAACAACCAAGGCACCGCAGTAGAACTGGGTAAAAAAGTAGTAGAAGGCACTGATTGGGATATTAGTGAAACAGGAAATGATATACTTCGTCAATACAAAGAAGAGCCTGTATATGAACTTGTTACAGAAATACAATTTAATGCAACTGATGAAATAACAAAAGAGACCTTTTCTATTCCTCAAGATTCAACAGTTTTAGTTTTTTATAGTGAAATTCAAAAGATAGTAGAAAGCAGTGATAATTCAGGAACTATAGATTTAGAATTTGTGTATAGTTCAAATTATACAACAGAAACAAACGGACAATTAGTATCTAATGGTACTAATTATAAAATAGAAGGGTGTACTTGGGAAAAGACCGAAGTTGATGGAGTACAGTATGTTGTATTCAAAGTAAATGGTTCTATTATTGGTGCTGTTTATTACTTAGAAGGAATCTCTTTTAGATATAGGGCTTCGCGCCTTGTTCAGTCTCAAGTATGCGTACATGATGCTTTAACTAATAAATATTGCTATGTATATAAAGCAACAGCAGATGCTCCTAGTGGTTCACAAGACCCATACTCTGGATTAATTTCTAAAGACGACGTAATTTATTGCCATAGAAGTTCTGAGTTTAAATCACCAACTTCTGTTAATAATCTTTTCGTAAATAATAAAGATTTTACTACTACAGATGGATGGCAGGCAGAGCAAGGTTCTAACATACCAATCTTTAAACTTTATCCAGAGATTAGCGCGTCCAGCGCACAAACTGCGGATGACTGGCTAGATTCAAAAAGTTATTTATTATTAAAAATGGGGTCAACTTCAGACCCTAATGCTGGTAAGTATAGTAATTCTGGCTTAAAAGAATTATCTAACTATATTCCAAATGGAATTTCTATTGGAGAAAAGTATATATTTAGATACAAAGCTAGAAAGAGCAACGGTAATTTACCAAGCGATACTTATGTTACTGCAAGCAGCACTGACCCAAGGATAAATCTGTATATTCAGCGTGGGGCTGGCGCGTCAGAGACATTCTTTAGACTCGGTGCAATTACATATGATAGCGCGACACACTGGGTTGAACGGGAATTAACTTGTATAAAATCTTTTCCACGATCAGAAACTTACGGAGATAATGGGGTTCGCTTTGTACTGAATTTAATTAGGGGCGATTTATGGATAGAAGAAATACAAGTTTTTAAATATGTAGAAGGCGAGGACGCAAATGGCAATATTGTCCGTATTAATCCTGGTGATTTAGATACACAATCTGTATCAAAGGTTTATTATAATTACTATAATAAAACTAAAACTACCGCGTCCAAAATTACAGACCCGAAAGAAATAAAATATTTATACAAAGCAACAGAACCGTTAAATTTAAGCTATGTTAAACCGCAGTTTAACGATGACTATGAAAAGATAAGAAGTATTACGGTAGAAAAATCTAATCGTTTTAACATTCTACAAACTATTGCAGAGACTTTTGAATGTTGGGTTAGATTTACTATTGAACATGAAGAAAACGGCAATCTCATCTACATAAACGGGAAACCTCAAAAACATATTAATTTTGTAGAGACTGTAGGCGAAGAAACTGGACTAAGTTTTATCTATGGAATTGATTTAAAATCTATTCAAAGAACGGTTCAATCTAATCAGATTGTTACAAAGGTCATTGTTCCACCCAATAATAATGAATTTGGTAAACAAGGATATTGTGCAATCGGTCGTAGTGAAGAAAATTATCCTTTAACTGATTTTATTCTTAATTTTGATTACTATATAAGTCAAGGATTATTAGACGGTGGACAATTAAATAAGGATTTATATTTATCTACTGATGATTCAATAGGATATTATTATCATTTACATGAACTTGGTTCTGCATATAATGCAATACAGGAATATCTTCCAAATAAAAAGAATGAACGAGATCAAATCGAGAGTTGGAAAGATATTTACGTTGAACAAAAGGCCGCTACGGAAAAAGCAATTACTGAAAAAAAAGGCGAATTAATTAGACTTGCTAACGTAACTACGTGGGCACAGGCACAGAAATATATAAATGATAATAAAAATAATGAGGCTGTTTATACAAAAGTGGCAGCAATAGCCTCACTACAAGATAGCCTTCCTTTTATTAACGACCAAATTACTAAATTAACTTCTGCATACAACAAGCTTAACGAAGATATAGAAGAAAAAGAAGAAGAACAAGAAGGTTATAGTGACCAAATTAAGGCTTTAAATGAAAAGTTTTTTAATAAGTATTCTCGCTTTATTCAAGAAGGAACTTGGTATAGTGATGACTATGAAGATGATAATTTATATTATTTAGATGCTTTGAGTGTTGCTTATACTTCTTCTCGTCCTCAGGTTAGTTATAACATATCTGTTTTAAAATTAGACGCTCTTGAGGAATTTAAGAGTAAGGTATTTAATTTAGGTGATATAGGATCTATTATAGATACTGATTTCTTTGGATATGTCTACATAAATGGTATTAAAACTCCTTATAAGGAAAAGGTTTTAATTTCTGAAGTTACTTACAATTTTGATGAACCTGAAAAAGATTCATTTAAAATTCAGAATTATAAGACTCAGTTTGAAGAATTATTCCAAAGAATTACCGCGCAGACGCAGGCTTTACAATTTGCTTCCGGACAATATGCGCGGGCCGCAAATGTAGTGACAACTCAAGGAACTATCCAAGCATCTACATTAGAAGCCTCTCTTCAAGCGAATCAAAACTTAGTATATAGCGCAAAGAACGAACTTGTAAAAAATGACTCTACCGGAATTACTGTATCAAATTCACAGAATCCAAATTATAAAACAAAAGTAACTTCAGGTGGTGTCTTTGTTACTACAGACGGTGGCACTACATGGACAAGTGCGGTTAATGGAAATGGTGTTTCTGCTAATTTAATAACCTCTGGACAGCTTGATACTAAAGAAGTAGTTATAATTGATGGAAACTATCCTACTTTCCGCTGGGATACAGAAGGTATTACTGCTTATAACCATACAGAGAGTGGCGCTAACTTTGGTAAATTTGTAAGATTTGATCAGTACGGTGTCTATGGTATGAACAAGGCGCTAGATGGCGCGAATTATGTACCAGCTAATGAACAAGCCATTTGGGATGATGGAAGATTTGGTCTTACTTGGAAAGGATTCTTCTTAAAAAGTATAACCGGACAGGGTCAGGTAGAAATTTCTACAGATAACGATATTTTAGTTAGTCAAAATAAAGAAGTGTCTGGAGAAGTTCAAACTATAGACCGAATAAAGATTGGTAGGATTAACGACCCTAATGAAGCAACTAAGTATGGTATGGTTATAAATGACGCTGATGGTAATACTGTACTTGAGGCAAAAGATAACGGGGAGTTATGGCTTGAAGATAAGTTACATATCGTACATAGAGAAGATACTTCTGGTGGAGAAACACAAGTATATGATGTAAAAATCGGCAACTTAGGGATCGCGCAAGGAGAAGACAAGGCGCAAGTCATCAACTCTAGTGATAATTTTATTGTTTATGAAGATGGTTCTATTGTTGCTAAAGAAGGTACTTTTAGCGGAGAAATTTCTGCTAGTACAGGTAGTATTGGTGGATTTACTATTGGAGAGAAGGGTATCTACTCAAAAGCCGGAGAAGGCACTGAAGATAACTTTGATCCTTATATAAAAATAGAAAGTGATGATGGAACAGAGAGCAACCAAACTTCTATTACTGTAGGGGATATAGTTCTTAATGGAACCGATTCTACTATTGAAGCTAATGGTGGACAAGCGTTCAGTATTTCTCCTGAGTTAGCAGTGTTTAATAATATCCAAGCTAGAGGTAAAATTTCCAGTGTAATATTTGAAACAGACAAAACACAAGTAGTTGGCGGCGTCATGTTTTTCAAGACTGCTTACAAAGTTGAATCGACAGATATAACCGAAAATAGCGGAACTATTTATTTAGAAGAAGAATACAGTGGAAGTGTAGGCGATTATATCTATGTAATTAATAGTAATGGTAGAAATGTTAGTTTGGGAAAAGTTACTTCAATAAGTAGCTCTAGTGATGAGGGACATCCTTATATAAATGCGATTTTTAGAAGTAATATAGATAGTACAGAAGTTTTCAGTATCGTATCTCTTGGTAAAGATGGCGAAATAGTCATCGGTATAAATTCGACTGAGAATAGCATAGAAAGTTTAAAGAGTCAGGGAATTACAATTTCAGAGGTAGTCGCGCAAGAAGGTACTGAACAGATACCTGTCTCAGCCACTTTTAATACAAAAGCTTTTCTTGGAAATCTAAGTAATTTAAATATTAGTGGAGTTAGTGGTTATGGACTTTATAGTTCAAACGCATTTTTAAATGGTTCTTTAACTACTCAAATTGATGGAAATAATTACGCTGGTATTAATACAATGGCGCCGGTAATTTCTGACAAATTTGGTGGTGAAGATAATGACGGGAACAGAATTATTATATGGGGTGGCGCTAATTCAACAACCGAAGAAGGAATTAGAAATGCTGCTTTTCAAGTTACTAAAAATGGTTCACTGTATGCTAATAAAGGAATTTTTGAAGGTACAGTGCGAAGTGCAGACATTGAAGCTTCAAGGATTCACGGAATTGGCGAAAATGGCGCGCCTGGGTTAAGTTTCTTTAACACTACTAATGGAATTGCTTTCTATGATGTTGATTATGATGAGGATCAGACTCAGACACCAGTATTTATTATTGGACAGACAGGATTTACCGCCAATGGAGAAAGTTTTATCTCAATTAATAACGGTGCAGCCAGTTTCGTAGGCTCCGCCGCAGAATTAGGAAATTTATATACAACTGGTGATGATTCTTTACATATATATGAAGATAAAATAGATAGTTCTGGTGGTGCAAAACTAGAATTAAATAATGAAGAAATAAAACTTTATAAAGATGAAGATACTAATATTTCTATGACGGATAGCGAAATATCTATTAATAATGATAAAGTTAATGTAGAAGGAAGTTTAAGTATTAAGAATAAGATGCAATATAAACCTGTTACAAATGGATGTAATTTATATATAATGTAGGAGACAAAGGAGGGTAGATAAATGGGAATTATAAGTTTTGATGCTGCACAAGTTGACGCTTTTATTGCGTGGGGACTATATTCAGGTCCCGCGCCAAGAATGCAATTTGCTTCTGGAATGACTCCGAGAATACAGGTAGATGAACCAGGAACGATAGAGTTGTCTATAGAGATGGAAGAGACCTTGGACGATCCTCTTGAACCACGCCATATTCACCCAAATAAGGCGATTAAATTAGGGCTTACATCTATTGATACTACTGAAAGAATTGAGTTACCAAAGATAGATGTAGAGCAGGCTTATGTTAATTTATATGGTGGAAAATTAAAAAATACAGGAATCCGGTGGAGGATAAAATGCGAGTTTCTTCCTAATAGTGGTGGAACTAAAGATACTAAATATTTTCCTTCTACATCAGGTTATTTTGAAGAGCTACCTCCTGCATCAGACAATGTAGCTACTTATAATCAATTTGATAATTCTAATGTTCCGGGAAGTACCGCTGGGTACATAAAAGATAAGATTAGAATTGTTCAATATGTAGACGATTCCGCAAATGATAGTGTTGAAATAAGAGTTGGATACATAAAAGATAGCACATTTTATGTTATTGATAATACCTTTACTCATACAATAGAAGAAACAGAACAGCTTCTATGTTATACAGATATTCAACTAAGTGATTCAGTACCTCCTGGCGCGACCGTTGAAGTTCAGATAAGTCATATAGGTTCTAATTTTACAAAGATTTCTCCATCTGCTATTTTTACTGAGGTTGGCGAACCAGACCTAACTGGAACGACTTTAACATTGTCTGGCCTTACAGATAATACTCTAAACGCTTTTGATACCTACTCAGACGATCAAGTTATAAATCTAAATCTTAAAGGCGGTATTATAGACGATTATATATCTACAGGCTGGGCGCAATTTAAGCAAGACTTTTCATTAAAATCTGTAAGTTTTTGCTTTTACAGAACAGGTTCGGGGCCGGATGCAACGGGAGTGCCTGGCTTTGTTGTAGAGGCTATGGTAGGTGGTATAGATGGAGTTAATGGACTTACATTAAGTGCTAAAAAGAAAAATATTTTTGTTTGGAACACTCGTACAGAACAAGGTGTTACAACTGTGAGTGATTATGCTCATATAAGAAAATGGTTTAATCCTTTTGCTGGACAGTACACTGTAAGAAGTTTTATTAGATTTAATAGTGTTTTTGATAATTTATATTACAACAGTAATAAAAACAATAAGAATGGAAGGGTTGATTTTAAGGTAAATTTTGATAAGGCTCCCAATATAATAAGTCATGAATTTAATTTTAGTAGATCTCTAAGAGGGCCTTGGACAACTTTTGATCCCTCTTCTCATTATTTACAGGAAGGGGAAGGGGCTGGAAATATCTTTTATGAGAATAAAGTTACTATAGATTTTTGGTCTGAAGATAATCTGAGTTTTGGTTATTTTTCGGATTTACCTTTTTATCCCTTAAATGTTTCAGTAAGTACAACATCCTATCCAGACTTTCCTGAAGGATATAATCCATCATGGGACATTTTATCAGGACGAAGAACTAATATTCCTTTAAGTTTTTATTGTAAAGAACTTACTCAAGATTCTTATACCTGTACTTTTACAGTTAAGAATGGTGGTATCGCTGAAGTTGTTCCACAAACTTACCCAGCTATTCGACATACTAAACCTAATTATAAATTAAATTCTTGTGAAATATCAGACCCAACTAATTGGACTCTTGATTATAATTGTACTGTAACTGACTACGGAATATCAGACAATAGTACAACGACCATTAAATATTGTATTTGTGACTCTGATGGTAATCAAATTACACCATATATAACGCTTTCCTCACAAACACCTACTTTAGACACTCCAATTAATTGTGACATTACAGACTGGAGCGATAAAAGTCTTACTATAAAATTAGTCACTGAAAGCTCTGCTATGGCAACTAGAAGAAAAACATTTACAACAAACTTCTTAAATGTTTTTGCTTTAGAACCAACGATTTCTTATAGAAAAAATTCTATAGGAATAAATACAGAAGAGCCTGCTAGTGATGCAATCGTAGATATAAACTCCAATAAGGCGGATACCGTAACAAAAATCTATCTTAGAGGGAAAGATCCAAATACTCATAATGATGTAAATTGGGTAATAGATATACCAAATGGAACAATTACTTATATCGCTTCAGGAGTTAGTCACGTTTTAGACTTAAAGACTTTATAAAAAATAGAACCGCTCAGTTAATTCTGAGCGGTTCTTTTTATTCCCAATTAACAATTTCTGTTTGTTTTTTGAAGGCGTCTGCTGCATACTTTCCGATACCTATTGCATCAGATTCATCATCAGTGACGCTTATATCAAACCATTTTTTTACCAGTAATTGCATCGACCGTTTTTTATCATTTCTTTGTTTTCCCTTAACTCCACAGTGGGCGCGCCAGGTACTACTGTGACAAACTTTGCAAGTAACCTTCATATCAAAGCACAATTCTATCAGAACGCCCTGTAATCGAGCGAGTGTTTGAAAAGTCGTTACTCCCATGGTAGGTTGATATTGTATTCCTTCTATTGCTACTATATCAGGCTTCCAATTTTCTATCATGGAAAATAGCCACATTCTTATATCATGAAGTCTTTCAGCCTCATTTTCAAAACCTTCTTCTGCTCTAAAGACTCCGTATTTTATAAGTTCTTCTCCATCAAACACAGACCAACCGGTATTATGCGTTGCTTGGTCAAGTGCAAGGATTCTATTTTTATCTTTTTTCTTTTTTAATATAACCGGTTTATTTTCTTTTAATTCATTTTGTTTACACACAGGACACTCGCGCTTTCTACGCAATTTGTCCCATGATGTATAGACCTTATGACCCTCATTACATTCAAAGCACATTTCTGTAGAAAGATTGGTATATTCTGTTGACAAAATTTTCCAGTTTTCTTTTGCGAGTTCCTGCGCGATACTCTCTAAAGTTATTCGCGCCATTCACTCCTTCCTTAAGGGTCAATTCTTCCTTTTGTAAAGAATTGTTGCATTGTAGACCCTTTTCTTAAAAAATTATAATAATATAATGGTTTACCAATGAAAGGTAATTTCTCTAAACCACCATTAAGCTCTCCCACTCTCTGGTTAAATGCAGAGTCCTCATGAGGACTAATTCCTGTGAAAGAGGTATATTTAATAAAATCTGTTTTGTATATATATTGCCACACCATAGTGGGGCTTCCCTTTGCATAGAAATACTCAGGGCAATCATACGCAATTTTTAGTACATTTGGTCGACCTTCTTCAATTAGCCTCTCCATGATACATTCTATTGCAAATGGGTATAAAAGCCAGTCATCACCATCAACAAACCATGTGTATTCTCCTTTGGCTTCTCTTTTACCTACGTTGCGCGCGAGTCCAGCGGAGAATACTTCACACTCTAAGATTTCGACTCTTTCATAGTTATAAAAATGAAAACTTCTAATTTTTCCGGCTGTTTCATCTTCACAGGCATCACAAACAAAAATAATTTCTACTTTATAATTGGATAAAACTTGTAATTCAAGACTTACCAAAAGTGGAGTTATGTAGTTTTCTAGGTTATGACAAGGAACTATTATAGATAAATCTATTTTAGAAAGCTCCGGTACTTCCAAAGCCGCCATTTCTATCACCCTCAAAATTTTTAACATCTAATACTGTATATACTGCCGCTTTAGGTACTTCTGAAAGTACAAGTTGACAAATTTTTTGTCCTTTTTCTATATAATAATCAGACCCATAAACAATAGATTTTACTTTAAGATAATCAATAGTCCCATCTTCTTTAAACACTTCTTCTGTTTCGATTGATTTAATAGGAGGGTCTATATTATCAATGATAACCCCGATTTCATCTCGATACTCCTGGTCTATTGTGCCAGGTGTGTTAGCTACCCTCATTTTTGTTTTTAAAGAAAGTCCACTTTTTGGTCTAACTTGAAGTTCATATCCAGGAGGAAGAGCTACTTTAATGCCAGTTTTTACTAAGACAGTTTCTCCAGGATGGATAGTAATATCTTCTATTGCATACACATCCATTCCGCTGTCGGAGATATGAGCATACTGAGGAATTTTTGCATCTGGATGACAAAGCTGAACCGGTACTGTTACGTAACGCTTTGCTATGCCCTCTGTTTCATTAATAGTGTTAACAAGAGAACCAAAAAATTCCTTTAAGAAATCTCTCTTCACTTTAGTAAAATCAGTTAAATCAATAGCCTTAGATAACTCATTAAATACTTCAATAAGATCTTCACTTTTCTGTCCAGTAGCATTGAGTGATTGAGCAAGAAGGATTCTATCATTTGGATTATTGAGTTGCTGCTGGTAAGATTGTAAAACACCTGGCGCGAGTAGTTCAAACTCTTCATCTGGCATAGCGAGTAGCTCAACTAGAGCCTTAACACTATCGTCTTGATTAACAACTGATTCAAGAGATTCTACTAGCTCATTTATCTTTTCTGTACTGATTTTTTCTTCCATTAAATTAGACCCTCCCAAACATCGCCGAATACCTGAGTAATTGTTACGACCCAAACCTCTGCGATAATTTCACCTTTTGATTTCTTGGTTTTATATTCATAGCCAGCCTTTTTAATAATAGATCCATCAGACTTGGCTCTTTCACGGTATTCTTCGATTATATTCTTAGCTTTAGATTCGTCATTGGCACTAATTTTGACTGTTTCTTCAAAAATCATTCTTTTATCTCCTTTTAATTCCTTATATAATTATTATACCAAATAATGGACAAAAAATCAAATTTTAAACCGTTAAAAATTCGCTATATGGTAAAGTTTCTATCCACCTACAAAAGGCTCGCCACTCTGGTAAGCGATGGTTTTTTCTTTGTTTGTAAATTGTTTTTAACTGACGATAATTGGTTGTTATACCAGCGGTTAGTCTAAAACCAGCGGGGTTACTATACAAAATTTCTAAATATTTATCTTTTCGTTTTTCAGGTGAATTGTCCGGTATATTGTTATATTCTTCAACTTTTTCTTTTATAATTTCTACTATTCTTCTATCTACATAACTATTATAAGCATAATCTAAATCAAAAGAAGTAATCTTATGCATAGTGCTTTGAGAGCTTACGAAATCTATAAAATGGTATCTTTCCATTTCTACCCAAGCTTTATTGGAAAAGGTTAGATCAAATTGAACAATAATACCAGTTAACCACTGGTCATGTCCTTCTCCACGAACACTTTTTCCAAGAGAACGTATTCCATTAGTTAGCGAATCATTCACTTTTTTTACATCTTCTGCCATAGGATATTTAGCTCTTTTAATACTTTCAGTTAATCCATATACCATACAGTTACTAACTGGCCCGCAATCATCTATTTTAACAACACTCATACTATCACCTCAAATAAACCGCATATACATTCCCCAGGGATTTGATTTTTAATTTTTTCTCTAAAATCTGCACACATACATTTTGTATTTTCATCTTTTATAAGCGCGCAAGGGCAATATCCGTTATTTTCTTTTAACTGTTTTCTTACTTCTTTTACAAGTTCCTTATCCGCGCTTTCACAAACTTTCATTAATATACTCCTTAGCATATTGATTGTCACTACACAAATAAACTCCTAATACATTATCAAAATGTTTCTTATTATTAGGTCTAAAACGTCCAAATTTTACGATTATATTTCCGTAGCCAATTAGCTCTTCCCAATATTTAGATTTTAATTCACTATTTTCTCCAGTGCCAAACTCACCTTTTTTTAATTCTTCTTCTGTATAACCAGTATAAATTACCACAGTATCTTTGCAATCATATTTTCGTCGAAGACAATCAATAAAAGGTAGTAAATCAAATTCACTATCAAAAGGTTCTAGTCCGGCCAATACGATTGCGCTTGTTATGGGGTTTTTCAAGTATCTTTCCACTAACTCTTCTTTCTCTATAACTATGTCTTTTTCTTTTGTTAAATGAGAGTTTTGACATAAAGCACAACCGTTTTCTCTGTCGCATTTGAAGGAGCAACTTGGAAAAGCTATATACATAGATGGGAGCTTATAGTTAATAAAATCTTCATCTATCAGATTCTTAATTCTCATTTTTTGCATCCTCAAGTCCTTGAATATATCCGTTTGTATAGCAGTCTGTAGCGTATTGTTTTATATTATTCCAAACATTAGGGAAAAGCGCAACTAATAAAAATTGTAAGGTAACTGGATCATTGTCATCCATATTTTTTATTACCTCTACGAGGTGCCGAACTCTCTTTGCCGGCACCTCAGGCATTAAAATTTTTGTTTTAACTGGTTTATCAATTATGTTCATCAAGCAAGCTCTCCTTTTTCATTAACGGGCATCCATTCTCGCAATAGCCCTTCTTGCTTTCTTTGCTCTGACCAAGTAATAGTTGGAACATAAAAACCTACAATTCTAGTATATTCCAAATCTTTTGGTTCTCCGCACTTTGGGCAAATTTCTCCATAGAAACTGTGCTTATTTTTACACTGAGAAATTTTTCCATTAAAAGCAAAATAAGTTACTCCTTGTTCAGCCACCCAATTAAGCATATGCCAAGCTTGTTCAAAGTTTTCAAAAGGAGCATCAACATTTATGTGTTCGATGGAACCACCGTTACAATAAGAATCAAAAGCTGCACAAATTCTTGTACGCTCTGCTATTGTAGCTTTGATACCAAGAGGAATCCATTGATTTCCATAAAGAGGCAAATCTTCAACAACTTCTTTAGGATATAAATATTTATCTGCGGCTTGCATTTTAACTGCCGCCTGCTCAGCGGGAGCTTGTTCAATATTTAATTTATAATCCTTATCAAGAACGAAGTCATCAATACAGGTTTTAATTACTTTAAATAATCGTTTTCCTAAACTAAAGGCTTCTTCTTTATAAAAGCTGTTTCCAAACTCATCAACCTCAACATAACCAAAGGTTTTCATTGTTTCGTAAATACCATTAATACCTATGGTGGAATAAAGATGTTCAAAGTCAATTAAGCCAGACGAAAAGTTAGGAAGGAGACCTTTTTCTGCATTTCTCTTAATAATATTTCTTTGTACATCAAGAATTTTTAGGTTAAGATTTGTTAAGTTTCTTAATTTAATCAAGAAGTCCGTTTCATCACTACTCTGATATGCGACTCTTGCAATATTAAGTGTTGATACTTTTACGGAACCTACTTTTAATGCTGTACCTCCAATACTATTAAAGTAAAGGTCAGTAACGTCAGATTTTAGTCGGCAACAATTAGACAAACTATTGACCGTACTGTCCGTGAAGAAATTGAATAGATTCCATTTTCTCGAAGCTTCGCAAGCCCACCTAGCAAATTCTTCATCAACAAAATGTCCCTGATAAAGAAGAGAAGCTGTCATTACCGGGAACGTGAAGATGTTCTCTTCTCTAATTTCATTTATTACATCCACAAAATCTTTCTGAAATTGGATAATTTCCTCTTCTTCATCTATCATGAATTTCCCATCAGGAAACTGCGCGCCGCCAAATATAGCTTCAAAATAAGGGTGGTCAAAAACACTGACGTTAGTAAATGCAGCTTGGTCTGAACGTACCCAAGGCTGGTTTAATCTATAAATTAAAGACTGAAGCTGTTGATGCTTGTAAGTTTCTGGGTCTTTTGTGTAGTATCCAGAAGCTACATCACGACTCCAATAATAATAAAGATATGGAATTAAGTTTGGTAAACCAACTGCACCAGACTGTCTCCGGCTAAGAAAAGCAATAGATTCCATTAGAATTTGGATAAAACTATCTAAATGCCGCGCGGGCTTGGCATTATAATTATCAATAAAGAATAGGCCTTTTTCTACTATATCTTTAATATCATACGCAAAACAATAGCTGGTAAAAGTTGCTGTATTAAAATCATGCATATAAATTGCATATGACCAAAGAGCCTCCATGGCCTGGTTAGCAATCTTAAAGCCATATTTTTTATTTAATTCATAATATAACTTATTAAAAGCTAAAAGTTTTTGGTGAGGCTTAGACATTTCAGATGTAAGAGTAACTATGTCTTTCTGAGCAATATTTGCATTAGAATCTACGGAAGTATTAGCAACATTATCAGAGTCTATAAAATTATCAATGAACTCTGTTAAACTTAATTTTTCATCATTGAGACCTTGTAAGCGAAGAAATTCTTCTCCATATTGTTCAACCATTTTATTGAACTGAGTCTGAAAATTCTTCTTTGTTTTGATATTAATATTCATTATCTTCCTCCAAATTTTCTAACCCACTCAACAGCTTCTTTAAAATCCATTAATGGATTACCTTCTACTTCTAGCTTCGGCGCGGTAGTAATTCCCATTTCTAACATTTTCTTTACATCAGTAACTTCCTGATATTCAATCTCTTTTTCTTGTAATTTAGCCGCCAATACATTACATCTTGGACAGTGTGTTGTATATAAAATCACTTTCATTTTCAATCCTTCCTTTTATCACAATAAATACAATACCCTAAATCATCATATTCGTGATTACAAAGACCCCTAAGTCTTAAAATCTCTTTTTGTGCTTCCTGCACTTTTGAATTTAATACAAAAACAGCGGGATTAACTGCATCCATTATAGATTCATTAAGAGAAATAATATTTTTTCTAATCTCTTCACCACTCACTCACAAACACCCCCTTTTTAAGAATTACTGAGTCACATTCATAAAATAGTTTAAAAAAATCGTAATTTTTTTCTCTTGTATATTGAAATATATCTCTACATTCATCAACACTTACAGTAACATTTTGAAATGCCCAGTTTGTATAATGAAGTTTTTTATTATCTCTACAAAAAACATATAGAGTCTGTCTGAGCGGCGCAAAGCCTTCTTTCCACTGAAAACTTATCCAGCAATTTATTAACTCTATAAATTTTTTTAATTCATGGGTCTTTAAAAAATCTTCATCGTATGTAAGTAAAATTTTTACTCCAGCCTTTCGTAAAAATAAAGCCTGAATAAAAATTTTTGGTAATACATTTATAAAAAAATCGTTCTCTGAGGAGCATCCACTAGAGACATTATAATATATTTGACGCGCCATGCGTTTATTATCAAGGCATAGTTTATACAAAAGTGCGTCAGGCATAAATCCTCTGTACTCAAGAAAAAAAGCATTAGGGATAGTTACTATTTGCATCCATTTCTCAAGTTCTTCGGGATTGTTTATTATTATAGGGTACTTATTACCAACAGGATAAGGATTAATTCCAAATTTTGTAATGAACTTCCTTTGATCTTGTAACTGTTTTATTAAATCATAAGGTTTTAAAGAAGCTAAATCATAATCGTGTAAAAATATTCCGGTTGGCTTTAAATCAAAATATGGTTTAAAAGCTTCAAAAGGCAATAAATTTTTTGAATCCGGCGCAAGTCTTATGTGCGCGCAATTTAAAATTCTTTTTATTTGCGTTATATGAGTTTTCTTTTTTCCAAAATAGGAGATATATTTATCATAAATGTGCATATCTGGAATTGTTTTTTCTATCTTGGGCGATAGCGGTATATATTTACTTGGATTAAACGCTCGCCCGCCATATTCACAGTTAGGAGCAAACAATTCTTTTGGAAAATCATCGTCATTATATTCTTTTCTTACAATAAATTTGGTATAGCGCTCTGGCGCCAAGTGCGGCGTCAGAAGCGCGATCTCATTATTATTTCTATAATAAGTTACCAGTTTAGCACATTCTAAGTTTGGAATAACATTTTCATATTTAAAAAAGTCAGCATCATGTACAGCTATCGTACCCATTACTCATCATTCCTATTGTCAATAAATACTTTTCCATTTTCAATAGAACCTATAGTTTCTATGATATGAAATGGGGTGTTTTTATATTTCTTCGCGCGGAATCCCTCATCATCTCGTATTCCTATCACTACAATTTTATTTCCACGAGAAAACTCGCTTTTTCTTAAAACGTGCTTCTTTCCATCTGCACCCTTTTCAGAAATTTGTTTGTCATAATTTTGAAAAACTCCATAAATTTTTACAACTACAACTCCATCTTCTGTTAATAAAGTCACTGTCTTTTTTGATTTATCTCTATCAAGCACTGTTCCGGCAATTCTATTTAACTTAAAAATTGGAATCATTTTTCCTTTTATTGGAATGTATTTTTCTATTTCAGGCGTCGTGGGTAAATCATTAAAATGTTTCCATCCGTATTCTTCATAGTTGACTTCACTTAATTCATGTTTATGGATGTAACAAGAAATTGAATCCATTTCCCACTTACTAATAGAACCGCTACAATATTTATTCCATACATCTTCTGTTAATTTATTATTTACTTTTTCAAGTAATTCTGCATTATTCTTTTTAACGTAGGGTCTTATAATATCCATTTGTCTTTGATAAATATTATCCCATACTGTTTGTTTAATTTTAAAACCACTTTCTGCTTCTTCACTTGGAACCAAAACGTCTATATCAAAATTTTTCTCTAAAAAATTGAAAGCTATTTCGTCAACTAAATAGAACTCATCTTTCTTGCTTTTCTTTATATATTTATTAAAATTAAACACTCTACGTTGAAGATCATACTCATCCGGAATAAGACCAAAATCAATTAACATTTTCATGTTTTGTAAAGTGATTCTCTTTTTTGTGTCACTTATCTTATTTATATACTGGTGCATTATGTCAATTCGTTCTCCAAAACGATCGAACGCGCCAGACTTAATAAGATTTATCATTTGAGGTTTATTAACTTTGATGCGACTTAAAAAATCATCAATATCTTTATAAGGGCGCCCAGCAATAATACTATTAACCAATTCTTCGCCTACTTTAGTGATTCCAGACATTCCATATCTAATTTGATTATTTTCTACATCTGGAGAAAAGGTGAATGTGGATTCATTAATATCAGGTGACACTACCTTTATTCCGGAAGATTTTATTTTGCCTATTGCACTGGCTATTTTTCCATAGTTGGTAGATTTTACTTTTTTCTTTTTTACTTTATCCTTTACAGAATCTTCATCATCTTCATCACTTTCTTCATCATCTTCTTTTTCTTCTCCAAAATCTACAAACTCATCAAAACAAGTCTCTTCCTTATACTCTTCGCTTTCTTCTATGTCCTCATTACCGTTGCCGCCAGCATCACTAATTAAACAAGCCGTATTCCAAAAGATTATTGGATATTTAAAAGCTAAATTCATTTCTTGAAGAGCTATCAAACTATAGGCAAGAGTATGACTCTTATTAAATCCGTACCCCCTGCTATATGCAACCAATACTTTCCACACATAATTACAAAGATTGCGACTAAGATTCTTTTCTTCACAGTTATTAAAATATTCAATCGTAAGCTGGTCAAACTCCTTCGGGTTCTTTTTTGCAATAGATTTACGAAGGCGATCTGCCCAAGTCAGATCAAATCCACCACATTCTGGTATCTGCACTAATGTCATAAAACCTTCTTGTGACTCACAAATACCATAAGAAGTATCAAGAACAGAATGAAGAAGCTTCCGTTCTTCTAAAGAAAGTCCCCATTCTTCCATTTCTTTGTCCCATAAAGAAGGATTAGCTTTAAATCGTGCAAGTTTTTCAGTTGGCATTTCACCACCTTTTTCTTGTGCCATAAGACGAATAACAGAATTTAATGTGGCTAAGTCGTCTACCGAGGTCGGTTTTAAGGCTGCAATACCATTTATACCAGACTGTTTTTCCATCTGAAAGAGAGAATTTATTTCATGGTTCAATACCATCTTCCACATTTTTTCATCTTCTCTTTCAAGATTATAAATACCAATTAAACTTTCGTATGTTTCCTTTAAAGTATTTTTCTTTTTCGCATATCCATATTCACATAACAAATCAATACAATTATGAATTTTATCCATCGCTTCTACGGATAATGCGTCATATTTAATAAGACTTACATCCTCACAATCATGAAGCTCAAACTGAGTACAGATTGTTCCATCAGGCGCCCGCATCAAACCAGTAGAGTTAGTAAACGGCTCGTCAACAAAAATAACTCCGCCTGCATGAATACCGTATCCACAAATTAATCCCTCAATTCTTTGAGCTACCGTCCATAATTCAGGATAATTTTGTGTCATTTCTGTTACAAACTGTTTAATTGGTTTCCAATCATTTTCTTGATCTCCTTCCATACATTGTTTAAGAGATCTTAACTGTCCTCTATCTGCTGGGATTAAGCTTGCTATATATTGAGCAATATCCACATCAATACCCAGACCTCTTGCGGCGGTAAGGATTGCCGACTTAGACTTTTCTGTTCTAAAAGTTGCTACATTAGCAACTCTATCCTCTCCATAATATTTACGAAAAGCATTCAGAACTTGTGCTCTGCGGCCGCCCTCTATATCAAAATCAACATCCAAAACAGAAACACGATTTGGATTTAAGAATCTCCATCTATAACACTTGGTTGTTTCTCTTAATGGATTTATTTGGGTTATATCTAAGCAATAAAGTAAGATAAAGCCAACACCCGAACCTCTTCCTGGGCCAACTAAACTGCCCGCTTCCCAACAAATATCAATAATATTCTGAAGATTTAAATAATAAGCACTCCATCGAGCATTATTTACGTTTGAGGATACCCAAGTATCTTCAAGACAAGCATTTATTTCATCATATGCTTCTTGATTTTGAAGATCTGTATGAGTGTAGATACCTTTTATAATGGCGTCTACCAATACCTGGTCGCTTACATATTCAGATTTTGCAAAAGTGTTTAAATAAGGAATCTTTTCAAAAAGTTTCTCTCTTTCTTTATCACTTATTTCACAATTAAAATCTTTCCATTTTAAGTTAGGAATTTTTAGCGGCTTTAAGATCGAATAATCTTCACAACTATCAGCAATTTTTTTTATTGTTAAATATGCTTCATCAAGCTGCTCTCTTGTTAAATAAGAGAAATAAGATTCAAGTTCTTCGGTTCCCATCATGTAGGTTGTTGCATAAAAATCATCTACCTCTCTCTCGCCATTTTGTGCATTAAGATAGGCTTTATGAATAATTCTATCTTCTTTTTTAAGATAATGAGAATCCGTAGTTATAATATAAGGTATATTAAATTTTTTACTATATTCAATAATTTTTTTATTTACAATAATCTGCTCTTTCGTATGTGACGGCTGCATCTCAAAAAAGAAATTTCCATGACCAAATACTTCATCCATCTGAGAAATCCATAAGTCAATCTTTCCCCAAAGAGATTCATCCATTCTTTCAGTCGCGCGCAAAATTTGTGTGGCGAGCGCGCCACCTAAGCAGGCGGTACTACCAATTACATGACCTGGATTGTTTCCTATTACATCAATTATATCTTGATAATAAGTAGGAACTCTACGCATACCTCGTGTCATATAAGATCTCTTCCAAGCTCGAGAGGAAATTTCACATAGCTGATAAAACCCTACCAAATCTTTTGCTAATAAAATGAAATGGTAATATCTATCAATTTCTCTTACGAAGTTGTCTGCGTTTAATCCATTTCTAACAAGATAAATCTCATTACCACGGATTACTTTAAAGTCTGGATTATCTTTCTTGATTTTATTATAATATTTTTCAACTTTTACTGCATTAGCCAACGATTCATGGTCTGTAAATGCTACGACCTTATGGCCTAGTTCTATTGCGTAATCTATCAGTTCGTTTTCTTTAATTATACAATCCCTCAGACGAAGGTTTGAATAATGTGTATGATTATGAAGAGAACCATAGTAATCCATCTTTCAACTCCTTTCCACTTTATAATAATATTATAACACATTTTTCTATAAAAATCAAATTAAATAGAAGTGTAGGTATTATTATCTTTATATTCAAGAGTTTCTGCAAGAAGTTCGGCCGATCGTTTAAAAAAGCTCCAATCATAAATAACTCCGGTTGTTGTATGAAAAATATCTACTAACTGATATTGATCTGCAAGGCCATTATAGTCATAATAATTCCAGACTAGAGGATGGTATTCATCTTTCCCTGTTAAATTATTATGAACTACTTCAAACTTTCCGCTAAAAGGAAAATCTAATATACCCCAGTGCGCCCAGCGCCCAGTTATATAAATTTTTGGTAAAGAATCTAAATAGGCTCTTGTTTTAGCATTATTTTCAAGTATTTTTTTCATTAGTTTTGACCTCTTTTTTTATTTTATAATAATATTATAATATATTTTTCTTTAAAAATCAAAACTCTAAAGGATTATCTTCTAAAATTTCTATTTCTTCTATAATTAACTGAGCCGATGTTTTTCCCATCCACTCATTTAATTTTGCCTTTCCCACAAAATTTAAAGTTACGCGATTATAAGCACTAAGTTTTTCAATGATTTCCTTGCATCTAAACATTACACAGGCAACACCATTTACATCAAATTTAATACTATCCTTATTCTTCCCTTGAATTTTAATCTCGTTAGTGTTTAAATGAATTTGTCGAACGCTAATGACTGGAGTTGGATTATTGCCACCCCATAAACGATCATATTGTCCTATTTCTAAACATAAATCTTTTAAGTATTCGTCTGTTGCTTTTAATTCAAAATTCACTTCATAACTATTTTCATTAAAAGTGTAACAAGAACTTTTTTTATTAAACCAATCTACAAAGTCATTAAGATGTTTTGTCTGAACGGCTACTCCGTGCGCGCTAGCATGACCAAAAGCCCACTCAACATAAGGACAATCGCTATAGAACTCTTTTAAGTCTGAAATAGGACTACCATTAGGATTTCGCGCGCTTCCCTTGGAAAGTCCATCACTGCTTGCCCGCAAAAACAAGCATGGTTTATGAAACTCTCCGGAAAGTTTCATAGCTAGTAATCCATTTAGTTCACTAGTAAAATCATCTTCATCAGTTAATGGAATTACAATAATATTATTATCTGACAAGCCATTTTCTAAAATTCTTCCTCGAAATTGACCTATATAGTTGTCTATTAAACGCTGCTGGCGCGCTTTTACATTCGTAAGAACCCTAAGACCTTCTTCAAGAATAGAAACGCTTTCTCCTTTCGCGCCTCGTTTATGAGACTCGACCATACGATCAGGATGAAGAAACATTTTATACATAAGAAGCTTTTCTTCAGAATTACCAGTTCTCATACAGGCATTAATAAGAGGCGCAACATAAAAAGCTACTGTAGTGTAGTTAATAATATTCTGCATCGAATAAGCTTGCTTGTCACAGAAAGCTCTAAAGGTTGGATTCTGAACATTATCAAAACCTATATCAAAGACAGCTCGATTTTCAAGAGTCAGTGGACTCATTACATCTGATGCACAACCGAGGGCGACTAAATCTATATATTTTTTTGAGTAATCAGTTCCTAAGATTTCATCCATTCTTCGGCAAGCTTGCCACGTCACTCCGCAACCAGCCAGAGATTTGTTTAAGTAATTTGAAGAAGTCTGATTATCTACATAAATAGCATACTGTGAAAAACCACCATTCTCATATTCGTGATGATCCAAAACGACGGTCTTTATTTTACATTCTCCTAATTTATCATGGTAAATTTTATCATTTATACCGGCATCAGGTTCAATTACCAAAGAAACTCCAGCTTCGATAAACTTTTCCCAACAGTCCTCAAGCCCATGTTGTTTACTTGAATGAAAAAAATAGGTAATATTTACATCAGGATTAACTTCGTGAAGATACTGATAAATAATTGTCGCACTAGTAATACCATCCACATCACTATCAATTACGAGACCTATGTGACAATTTGAATTAACCGCATCAATAATCGCTCTTGCAGCTTCATCAATATTATCAAGCAAAGAAGGGTCTAAAATGTTTGCCCAACTTGGATTAAAAAATTCTTCAAGGCGCGCGCCATCAACACCTCGAGAAATCAGAAGATTTTTTACCCATTCCGACTTAAAGTTTTCATTTACTAATTTTGTTTTCATTCTTTTTAACTACTCCACTCCAGATATTTTAGTAATCAGCATAAAGGAAGGTAAATCTATTCCCTTTTCTGTAACATCTTCTAATTCAATTTCTCCTTGGCCATTTTTATAATAGTCTAACATATCCAAAGCTTCCTCTTTAGATTCCGCAGCGACCACCACACCATCATATTCATCATAATCAAAATTTTCTGATACAATAAGAAAAAATTTCATTTTACCATTACCCTTTCTTGAATTAATTTTTTAAAAATTTCTTCACCATTATCACTAGGAGAATCTTTCATTTTTGAAAGTCCTCTTCTATCATAGACAAAACTCATATTACAATATTTATTATATTTCTTACATATATTCCATAGTTTCAAAAAATATTTATCTTCACCTTCTAATTCTTCTCTATCAAAACACAGAATAACTTCATAAGGTGCGCAGTATCTCATAAGTAAATCCATTTGGATTTTATTAAAATTACTACCGCAGACCGCGACGGAACAATTAGGTGCGCTAAAATCTTCTAACTGAAGTACTGATTTTTCTGCTTCAAATACATAAACACGCCTATATTTTTTTATATTTTCTTTATTCTTATTCAATCCATACAAATTTAAACTTAAAGGATGACTATACCATTTGCCTTCGATTTGAACTGGCATATATTTACCAAAATTTTCTATATCCCATTCGTTTAAAGCGCGCCCTCTTATTCCAACCAATCTATTATTTATATCAAAATGAGGAATTATAATCTTATTTTGGGTTATAGAATATAGAATACCATATTTATCCATACTTTCTTTAGAAATATTATCATTCAGCCACTCAATAGGATAATAATGAACGAAAACCTCCAAGACTCCACTTGGATAGGAAACTAATTCTTTTCTATCTTTTTTTTGTAAATAATCTTCTTTTACTGAGGTATAGTGTTTTTTCTGATTTATTTTTCTTGAAGAAGAACAGTCTATTACTACCTTATATATATCTTGATACCAGTCGTAAATAACGCCTCTTGCCTCATAAAAATGTTGAAGAAATTTAAAAATAGACATCGCTCCATCCTCTGTGAAGCAATAAAAACAGTGAGTGTTTTTATAGTAATAAAGTTTCCAAGATGCGCTCTCGGCTTCAGCGTTATGACAAACAGTTGGCATTATAAGGGCATTTTCTGTATCTTTGTATGGAATATCGAGTGAGTTAAGAAGATTTTTTACTCCGTCTAATTCAAGATTTTCTATTATTTCTTGATAATTTATCATTTTATCTTCCTTCGTTTAACTTTTTAAGCTGTTCTCTATAATCCATTAATCGCTCATCATCCCAATCAGTTTGGTAGTTATAACTTGTACCAACATTCAAAACTTCCATTCTTGAATTAGTAACAAACAAATCTTTTTTTCTCAAATTTCCTAAGTTTACATCACTCCAAATTCTAACTTGGTTCCATTCTCCACTACGAACTTTATAAATATCTGTTACTATATTAGGATAAAATGAGATACCACCATCGTTCTCTAACATTTCCATTTCTTCTTTTGTTGGCCGCGCCATTATCGCACCAACATCTGCTTTATTTATTATTGAACGAGATCCCGCAATCGAGCCTTCATTTCTTATATTAGAAGAATTATCTGCATTTGCATTTACTTGAGTAGAACTCATCACAAAAACATTTAATTCTACAGCTAAGTCCTTCAGAGCAGTAGAAAACATTAACAAAACTTCGTCGTTTCTTAAATTAAACCCTTTAAATTCATTTAGTAAACTTGGACAAATAAAAATATAGTCATAGAACACATACCCTATATCATGAAGTAAGACATTTTCTCTTACTATTGTTTTAACTAATTCTATAGTTGGATTTGGCATCCTAACTATATAAAAGTTATCTTGATAAGCCTCAAGAACTGATAAAGCCTGTTTTATAATAACCTGTTCTTTTTCTGTGAAACCGCCATAACGAAATTTAGTCTCATTAAAACCGGTTAAATAAGCTAAAATCATTTTCTGAATTTCTTTTGTATTTTGTTCAGTTGCAATAAATAAAACTTTTTCTCCACTACCAACCTGTACCCATTTATCTTCATTTTCTTCATATCTAAAAGGAAAAGCTAGGTAACAGGCATCACCAACAGCCTGACGAGTTTTACTAACACCACTAGAGCCAGACCTTAATACAAATGTTCCCCTGCGCGCACCAGCAAGCACTTCATTAAAAATTTCTCCTTGAATTGGCATACCCACATCTGTTTGCAAGGTTGCTTCATCTAATATATCTTCTATTCCGTTAAAAACATTTATTGTTTCAGTTGTATCGTTTTGAATGAAGCTTCTTTCAATTCCTAAAAGTTTTTGTTTAATACCTGTTAAAATATCTTCTATTTCAAGCTTTTCAAATTTATTATTTACTTCAAAGTCCTTATCTTTAATAGGATTCTCTACATAAAAATCACTTATATCAAAGCCTTTCTTTTGAAAGGAAGTTAAAAGATTAAACTTTTTTAATTTCTTATAATAATAAGAAAAATTTTTTTCATCTGATAAAAAATCTGCATCCTGTAGATATTCGATACCATTTTCTTCTTTAAAAACTAATTTAGCATTCTCGTTTGTACTTAAATAATTTTCTACATCAATAGGCTGAATATGCTCTGCGCCGTTTCTATATAAGCTATCTATTGCTACAAAAATATAAGTTTCAAATCTGGAGTAGAAGTCGTCTGGTGTTAGATTATATTTATCAGATTCACTTAAATACTGAGGATGTTTCATTAAACATCCAAAAATTTGAAGATTAGTAGATTTATCAATCATCTAAACACCTCTAAACATCATCTAAGCTAAATCTTGCTTTATCCTTTTTTTCAGGAGCTTTTCTTGTGATTAATTTTATATCACGATTCTGTCTCGTTTTTATTTGTTCAATAATAGCATCTAGGGTTCCTGTTTTCTTTATTTCTAAATCTGTCCAATACTGCGCAGATTCCTTATAAACATTAGGAACTATACCTATGCCGCCAAGTGCCTTCTCTTTATTCCCGTGAATTACATCATAGTAATATCGCACTGCAAAATAAATTCCTTTTGGAGTCATCTTTCGTTCTGGCTTAATAAAATTTTCCCATTGATTCTTTAATTTAGAAAAATTGACAGACATATGTACATCCCGATAAAGATAATCAACAACACTTTCATACCAAAAATCCTCGTCTCCTCGAGTTTTTACATTATTTCGTCCATGTAGCCAATCTTCATAACATTTCTTATGATAATAAGATTTCTTTCCAACTAAAACAAAGTCCTCTTTTTCGGTATCAAATCTAACCTTACAAAGACGACATTGAATCTCGTGAGCCATAATCTCTCCTTTCTTTAACTTTTTTCTAAAATAATTATATCAAAATTTTCTAAAAAAGTCAAATTAAGAAAAGACGAAGTATTTAAAACTTCGCCTTTCCGTTAAGCTTATACCATGTCCCTCATTTCCAGGACGCATAAATACATTAAATCTGCCTGGTCCTCTGTAAATTCTGACAGCTTCATTCGATGACCCATAATAATCTCGATTTTCTTTAGAATCGTATCTGCATTTGACTCATCTTTTTCAATAAGCTTTTTCCATAATTCTTGAGCTTCCGCACGGACGGTATTGAAATCAATTTTTTCTTCAACATTTGCTGTTAACGCTTTGTCAACAACTTTTGCTCCATCAAGAGTTTCACTCTTTTCAAGAGCTTCTGCGATAGCGTCTACCAGATTTTGATAACCAAACTCAATTTTTGGTGCCAAATATTTAAAACGACTACCAGCCATTACGTATGGAGTTTGTCGAGTATAGAGATAACGATGTGCATTACCATCTTCATCCCATTCCAAAGCTATATAACCGATTACATCAACCAGTCTATTACAAATTTCATAGCATCTCTTATTAAGAGCTGGACTATAAAATTCTTTTTCAGAATCTCCAATAGTTTCTTTACGAGTTTCGCTGTGAGCAATAAGAATTAGTCCATACCCAAGCATGGTTATTTTTCGTAAAGTGTTTTCAAACTCTTTCTTTACCGCACTATAACCCTGACCCCAGGCAATATCACTAATTTTTTGTACACCATTCTGTTGACATATAAACTGTTCGCATAAATCATAGGCGATACTTGCCGTGTCAATAGTAATTGTGTCATACAGCTCATGTGCTTTAGCATTATCTAACTGACGTAAAACTAATTTTAAATCCGCCCATTTCTGAATGGGTTGTACCAATACACCGTCAAGTGCATTGGTACCCATTTCAAAAGCAAGAATAAGATTTTTCTTGAATTTAGCGGCAAAAGATGTCTTACCAACTTTAGGTTGTCCGTAGATAAGAACATATTTTCCTTTTAAGTCACGAGAGATAACACTAGGCTGAATATTTAAAATATCTATAGCCATTATGTCACCCCCTTAATTAGAAGCCAAGATCAAGTTTTCCCTTAGAAGTTTCCTTAGCAGGAGTCTGCTTAGCACCTTCTTTACTTGTCTTTCTTTCCTCAATACGAGCCTTGCGCGCTGCCATACCAGCCTTAATATCTTCAAGATTAAAAGCAAGTTCATCTTCAAGAGGAGCTTCCGATCCACCAGTAATAATAAACTCACTCACATTAATGGTTCTGGTTGAACGCTGCGGCTCACCGAAACCTCCTTCGGCAACGACTTCCTCGACGCGAGAAGAAAAGTTAAGACGCCCATTTGCACGATAACAAGCGCCCGCCTCCCAATAATTGGAAATGGCATCAATCACGCCGGGAGCCGTTGCATATAGAGGTATTACATCGACATTCATGGCTGCCGCAGATTCGGCGGTGTACTGCGGAACAATCGTCTGGACGCAAAGTTTGGGAGGATCAAGCTCTACACCATCCTTATCCAGCACCTGATTGATGCTAGACACCATAAATTCGATGTTAAAAGTGGCTTCAGGTTTAAAATCACCTACCGCACGACTAACAAAAGAAGCATGAATTCTAGGCTGAGATACAAGCTGACCATTCTGCCCAATAAACTCATTCATTCTAATGTCACCGTTGGTGATACGAATTCTATCTGCCTGCGCAGAACTACCCGCGGCAGCAATAGAAACAAATTCATTCATTACCTTCTCAATAGATTCATAAGAAGGATTAATTCCACCGGCCTTTGTAAGTTTAGAAGAAAACATATAAACAGGAATTTCTACACTTACGGGCTTGTCATTAATAACCTGTTCTACAAGGACTTTAATACTTCCACCGATAGCGTCGACAGGAACGCCATTCTTTGTATAAGAAGTATATTTAAGATCGCTTTCTGCAAGGATACCCTCAATTCTTACTCTATTATCTGCTTTTCTATACATTTCTTTCTCCTTTTATTTTTACTTTTCATTTTTATCATATTCTTTTTTACTTTGTTTGAGGGGAAAGTGGACTTAAATTTAGAAAAATTTAAGTCCACCACGATTATTTTAACTAATTACTCTTCGTCATCAGAAGGTACATAGTTCTGACCCTTCTCTGTCAGGGTTACGATAGTAATCTTCTTACCATCCTCAGTCTTACCACCATCTTCAGTCGTAGCCAGCTCATTCTTAACAAGGCTATTAACACGTCCTGTTACAGATGCAATCTTCTCCAGTCCAAGACCGTCCTTAATTTCTGCTGTAGTGCAGCTACCACCATGGTTCTTGATAAAATCAAATGCTTCCTGTGTCTTTTCCTTAAGTCTCATTTTTTTTCTCCTTTTTATCCGTCTTTTTTATTTTATTTTATTTTTTTAACTGGACGGCCAGTTTTGAAAGCGTTTTCCTTAACTTTCTATAAATAGTATAACTGAAATTTGAACTTTTTGCAAATTTTATAAGCTGTTCAATTTTAAGATTTTTGAATTTTCAGACAACTTAATAGATTTAACTCCCTGAGTACCCCGCCCTATAAGAGGAATATCTGAAAGTTTTAATCTAATTTGAGAAGAGTTGGATACAACCAATATGTCCTCATTATTGTTAATTGGCAAAAAGTCGCATAATTCATCAGTTTTTTGAATTTTTACTCCTTTCGTAGCGCGCCCTGTAATTTTAAATTCAGAAAGTGCGCTACGTTTGATGTAACCATCGGTAGAAATCGAAATGATTTCTGTTGTGTTTTTGGGTATGACCATAGAGCTAACTACTTCATCACCCGTATTCAATTTTATACCTATTACCCCACGAGTAACTCTACCAATAGGTTTAATGTCAGAAGTGGTAATCATTATAAAATTGCCAGACTTAGAAACGATTCCAATATTTTCGTTATCTGTAAATAAAACAGAAACAATTTTGTCATCCTTATCCAATTTAATGGCGGTCGCGCCCACTCTGCGGCTTAAATTATATTCCTCTAAACTTGATTTCTTCACAAGACCATTCTTAGTAACAAAAATTATATATGGTTTTGAATCTTTTTTTGAGGTTATTGCTGCCGCGACAATATGCTCGTAAGGTAACATTGTTACATAGTTGGATAAATACTGCTTCTCGTTAAGTGTAAAATCATTGATTTTAGTGTGGTAATAGTTACCATGAGAAGTAAAGAAGAGAATTGTATCAGTATTTTCTCCAACAAGACTGTCTACAATATATTCTCCTTTATCAAGCTTAAATTTTGTACCAGTCCCATTACGCTTTTGCGTATACAAATTACTTGTTTCAGATATATATATTGCATCATTATTAGAAAATGAAATTGAAAGCTGTTTTACTTCAATCGGCTCATCTGAATCATTATCTAAACTATCTATAACTTTTGTTCGTCTTTCGTCACCAAATTTTTTAGAGACTTCTTCCCATCCTTTCTTAAGCTCGTTCTTAAAAAGTTCTTCATCATCCAAAATTAAATGAATCTGAGAAGCTTCTTTTTGAAGATTCGCGCGCTCTTCTTTTAATTTTTCTACTTCAAGATGAGCCAAACGACTAAGTTTCATATTTAAAACATTTTCAGCCTGAACAGAATCAAGTAAAAACTTTTCTTGTAAAACTATGGCTGCTTTCGCCGCCGAAGAAGAAGATTTAATAGTTTGAACAACTTCCTCTATAGAAGCAAGACAAATAAGTAATCCATCAATTATATGAATCCTATCTTCTATTTTCTTTAGGTCAAACTCAAAACCTCTTCTATATACAACTTTTTCATGGTCAATATGAGCTTGCAACATTTCTTTCCAAGTAAAAACTCTAGGAAATCTTCCCATATCAAGCATTGTAAAGTTAATACCAAAATAAGATTGAAGAGAAGTATTTTTAAAAATATACTTCAAAACTTTATCTGGATTTGCTTTTTTTGTAAGATAAATTTTAATTAAAGGAGATTTACCTGTTAAATCATTAAATCTTTCAATTCCAGGATTTTCTTCTCCATTAATAATATCTTCCAGTTCTCCACAAATGGTATTAGTATAAACACCATAAGGAATCTCCGTTACAATAAAACAGCGTTCCTTACTATCAAAATCAACAACACTTCTTAATTTACAAGCAAAACCAGTCCCGTCCTTCATTGATTGTTTTACTTGAGATTCGTTATATAAGATCGCGCCTGTTGCAAAATCGGGCGCACAGTATATATCTTCAAAATCACAATCAGGATGGTCAATTAAATAAATAAGTGCATTGTTCAATTCTTTTATATTAAATTGAGGTATAGACGAAGCCATACCAACACCTATCCCCGTCGAGCCATTAACAATATTATAAAAACCCTTTGAAGGCAATACTGCTGGATATTGCTTTGTGTTATCATACGAATCACGCCATTCGGATATTGTGTTTTTTTCTATATCTTTAAACATAACATCCATAATTTTTGAAAGACGTGATTCTGTATAACGAGGCGCCGCCCAGTTACCACTTGCAATAAGTGACCCAGCGTTACCTTTTATATCTATAAGAGGGTATCTCATAGCAAAAGGCTGCCCCGCACGCATTATAACGCCTTCACAACTTGAATCACCATGAATATAAAAATCAGCCATGGCCATACCAACAGCGTTCATTGTCTTTTTATGGGGGTTCTTACTTACAAGCTTATGAGTTAACATTGAATAAAAGATTTGGCGTGCTGAAGGTTTTAATCCATCACGCACATCAATAAGGGCGCGGTTCTGTAGAACCGCTCCCGCATATTGAACAAAACTATCATTAATTGTGTTTTGTAAATTAGCCATTTTTCCCTCTTTTTACTTTTATTTTATGAATTAATTATACTAAAATTTTTAATAAAAGTCAAATTTATTCATTTGTGTCCCCTACTTGCAATCTATTTTTTGCTATTTCAAAATATTTAGGGTCTATTTCTATACCAATAAAATTACGATTTAATTCTATGCAAGCTTCTCCTGTGCTACCAGAACCCATACAATTATCTAAAACTGTTTCATCTTCATTAGAATAGGTATGAATTAACCATTTTAATAGCTCTACTGGTTTTTGAGTTGGATGTAATTTCCCATTACGATTAGGTACTGTTTTAAATTCTAATATATCAGAAGGTTGTACCCAGTTGGGGTCATATTTTTTTGGTTGCTTTTCCAAATCCAAATGGTTACTTTTACCAAAGTAATGTTCATACTTATAACAATCTTTTCCCTTGCCTTCTCTTGGTTTCATAATTGGATTATAAGTAGCGTGACCTTTATTAAAAATACAAATTTCTTCATAATATTTCATTGGTCTTGTTTTTGCGCTACTCATTCCAGTTGGTACATTTTTCTTCCAAATTAACTTATATTTAAATAACTTACGATTAGAATTAATTAAATCTATCGTAAATAACCCAGAAGAAAATAATACAATATTACCACTTGGCGCTAGAACTCTTTCATACTCTTTCCATAAAATAGGAAAAGGTAACTGTTTATCCCATTCCATTTTAGTCATACCATAGGGTAAATCAGACAAAATTAAATTTATTGATTTGTCTGGAATGTTTTTTAAAGTTTCCAAACAATCTTCATTATATAAAACAATACTCATTTATTCCCTCACCTTACTAAAATCTACTTTCTTCATTATAAAATTACGTCTTGGCTCTACATCCTCACCCATTAAATCATAAAGTAAATCAATCGCGCTACTGTTATATTCTAAGATCTCCATTCTTTGATATTCTTCAGTAAACATAGAAGCGTGAGCTGTTTCTGCCGGTAATTCGCCTAATCCTTTTGCTCTTGTTACTGTGCCTTTAATAGTTTTTCTAACTTTATTAAACTCCTCATCTGTAAAATAGTAAGTTTCTTTACCCTTATTATTAACTATATATAATGGAGAACGAAGCCAGCAAAGTCGACCTTCTTTAATAAAATCTGGCGCAAGGTATGCAAGCGCCGCCATAATTAAAAGTCCTATATGCCCTCCATCTGAGTCAGCATCAGTACAAATAGCAATCTTTCCATATCTTAATTTAGAAGCATTATATTTACCTGGTGTAATATTCATAGCACTAAGTAAAAGTTTTATCTCTTCATTTTGGAAAATCTTTTCTTCAGGATTAGATAAACAGTTAATAATTTTTCCGCGGATTGCTAAAAGTCCATATTTGGTATAATCTCTTGCTTGAGCCATACCACCCATCGCGCTGTCACCCTCAACAATTAAAAGTGTTGAGTTTTCTCCAAGAAATTCTGCATCCTTTAACTTATCTGATGCAAATACCTTTTTCTTTTGATTCTTTTCAATTTCTTTTGTTGCATTTAAAACTTGCTGGCGCGCTCGCTCAGCCGCAGCCTCTGCCTTTGCAATCTTTTTTAATAGTTCGTTTATTGACTGAAACTCATCTTTATACTTTACAGACATCATCTTCAAAGCATTTGAAAAGCAGTTAGAAGCCATCGTCCGTAAATTAGTATTATTAATTTTTGATTTTGTTTGATTAGCAAAAGAGGGATGTGCAACGGAACACTTAATTACATAGAAAAGATTTCCTCTAATACTTTCTCCATCATAATTTTCTTTCGTGAGTGAGTTAAAAGTTCTCGTTATAGCTGTTTTTGCTCCAGTTATAGGACTTCCCCCTTCAGGACAAAGTAAACCATTTACAAACACATAACTCTGCTCGTGCTTATCTCCCCACTGAAAAGCAATTTCCATTTTATCTTCGCCATCTTCAATAGAATCAGTTATTATGTGCTGATGAAGAGGCTTTTTAACATTATCTTTTACGAAATCAATAATACCGTTTTTCGCGCAAAATTCAGCCTTTTTCTTAGTTTCTTCATTTATTATAACAAAACTTATTCCAGTATAAAGATAAGAAATATTTTTTACATCTTCACAGATTTTAGAATAGGTAAAACCTATTTCTCCAGTTTTAAATACTTCTTTATCAGGAACAAAGAAAACTTCCGTTCCTGTCTCAGCATTTTGATCCTCTCCCTCGTTATATTTTATTAGATTTCCTTTTTCAAAAATAGCCTGTGCGTATTTTCCATCTCTATAACTTTTTACCTCAAAATATTCAGAAGATAAGCACACACATTTTCCGCCAATACCATTAAGTCCTGATACATTTTTATAGACAGAGTCATCAAATTTTCCACCGGTATGAGAACGAGAATAGATTGAGACAAGTACGTTTTCTCCATCTTCTCTGATTCCAAAAGGTACTCCGCGCCCATAATCACGGATTCTAATTGCATTAAATCTTTCATCTACATAAATTTCAATTTTATTTCCATAACCAGCTATTGCTTCATCAGTAGAATTGTTGAGAATTTCTTTGAAAGCTTGATATGTACCATCTAAATCATCACTTCCAAGATACATTTGGATACGTTCTCGCACCCCTTCTCTAAAGGAAAGAGATTTTATATCATCAATGCCATAATTTTCCATTTTTCTATCTCCTTTTTATTCTATATATAATTATTATATAAAAATTTTAAAAAAAAGTCAAATTTATAGAATTGTTATTTTATATTTTTACTTACCCTTAGAACGAGTTTATACAGGAGGTTAAACATGAAAAACTGGGTGTTAGTTAATAATTATGGGAAAAGTAACACTTCTGATAAGATTTATTATACAATGGATTATTCTGATTTACCTAATTTAACTGCCGATGAAACCGTCTTATTTGGTGATAAAGCCTACGTTATTAAAAAAGGTGATATGGCCTTTTTTGGAAACGATGGTAATTGGTATGATTCTGACGGAAATCAAATCTAAATATGTGGAAATATTATAATCCAAAAGATGGAATCAATGTAAAAATTTTAATTCACTTTTTGTGTAAAAAAAACTAATAAGGTATGGTGCTCGCGCTGGCTTAGCCAGCGTGGGTGCCATATTTTCTAAGGAAGATAATTATCAAGAGAGTAAAGTATGAAATCTTGTTTTATATAGATAAAATTTTTAGATGGAGTGAAGAAAAATGGGAATTGCAGATTTTTATTTATATGGTGGTAAGTCTGGTGGAGGCGGCGGAAGCTCTACCCTTGCCGGATTAACCGATGTAGAAATTACAGACCCAACAAGCGGAGAAAGTCTTAAATATGATGGCTCAAAGTGGGTAAACGGTAATGTTACGGCAGAATTGCCGGATTTTATCGAGGAGACGTCCGGAAACATAGTCACAGTAAATGCGGCAGAAAGACCAGCAAAGAGCCTAAAGGTTGCTATCGCACCCGTGCAGAGTGGCAGTGGCGACCCGTCCCCTGATAACATCAGACCGATTAGCGGATGGACGGGGGCAACGGTGACGAGGTGTGGGGTTAATGTTTGGGATGAGGAATGGGAAGTTGGTGGATTATCCACTACTACGGGTGCGGTTGAATCCGATACCGCAAAAATACGCTCGAAAAACTTTTGCGCTTGCAAACCCGGAACGATCTATCTCAAAGTTTGTGTAAATCCGGCAACGTATGCCTGGTTCTATGATATTGAGAAAAACTTCATCTCGTTCACAACGAATGCTACCACCTTCACTACGCCGGATAATTGCTACTATTTCAAACTAAGAATTGGTGACATGTCGCATCAGCAAACAGCCTACAATCATGACGTCAGCATCAACTACTCTTCCACAGACACGCAGTATCATCCGGGACAGGTAGAGCAGATTGAAATCGAGTTCCCCTCCGAAGTCGGTACGGTCTACGGCGGCACGCTTGATGTGACGAGTGGAACGCTGACTGTGACAAAAGCAAACATCGCATCTTATGACGGAGAGACACTTCCGGGTGCATGGATAAGCGACAGGGATGTTTATGCAGAGGGAACAACGCCGACTACGGGGGCGCAAGTGGTTTATGATTTAGCCACTCCAATCACCTACCAGCTTACACCGACAGAGGTGCAGATGCTTCTCGGCACAAACAATATCTGGGCTGATACAGGAGAGATTACAGAGCTGAGATACATTCCTCAGACGTATAACGATTTGCTTGAAGAAGTTGACAATAAAAGCCTTGAAACACTGTCTGATGTAGAACTCACAAGTCCCACGGGTGGTCAAGTCCTCAAATATGATGCCGCAAGTCATAAGTGGGTAAATGGGGACGGTGGAACGCCTAGTAACTGGAACATTTCTGAAACTTCTTTAGTTTTACAAGATACCGGTAAAGAGGTAAATTCTCTTGGTTGGTATTGTGGAAATAAAGAAAATTATTACGAGAATGCTATTCACTGGCATACAACAGGTAATACGCCTGGGTCCTCTCCACAGGGGCACGATTTTTATAAGACAAATGCAAAACCGGCTTTAATCGCGGCTGTTCATTGTGTAGACGATTTTTGGTTACATAGTTTAGCTGTATCTACAGAAGAAGATGCTACTTACTTTACACAAAATGACAGTGGAAATTCTTTTGAGTATTTAGGACATACTTGGTATTATAGTGGTGGCAATTATTCATTACCAGCAGAAATTCATACTGTTAGTGGAATAAATGAACTACCAGATGATACTTTTGAAGATTTAGAGGCCGCCGCAAAGTATTTAATTGAGTCAAGTCAGATCAGTTTTAACAGTGGAAAAACTTTAGTAATGTCCGACCCATCTCAGGAATATATGATTCAAGGTGGTGGTTTGCTAGCTGATGGTAGTGATGCCACTTTTAAAGTTAATAATAATGGTGGAATTAGTGGAAGTAGCCTCATCATAAATGGAGAAACTATTTCAAATGACTTTGTAGGCGCGACCTCGTTAGAAGATGGAAAACGTGGATTAGTACCGGCGCCAAGGTCTCTTAATAAGAAAATGTTCTTATGCGGAAGTGGTAATTGGTCTACTCCTGGTTTAGACTATTCTACAGATGAACAAGATACAGGTCTTTATTGGACTAGTGGCTACAAAATTTATAGAAAAACAATTACTTTCAATGCTGCTAAGTCAAGTTTTACAGGAAGTGTTGATTGTGATATTACTTCCGAACTTCCTAAAATTAGTGAATTGGTTAATTATCAAATTCATAAGGTGATGGCTAGTAGTTCTAATAACTCAGTTTTTAGTGATTTTAGAGACATTTCAAGAATTTATTGGCGAAATGCAGAGTGGCACTATTACGCTAACCCAGGCGGATCAGATACATGGAGGTACTGGGAAGTTATTATGACTATTGATTATACGAAGCCAGTAAGTCAAAATGATATAATTACAATAACTTCTAATGCCACCGGTAGTGTAGGCTTCTATAATTATGTGTTAAGTAACTGGCAATTTCCTAGTGATGTGTTTAAAACTTCCGGACTTACTAACAGAATCAATCAATCACTTTCAGCTGGTGGGCTTGGTGTTTGGATGAATAATCAGGATGGTAGTACAGGAGAACCACGTATTGATGGGGCAGATTGGATTAGTTGTTCATTAGGTGGATCATATGTTCCTTACTGTGTTGATTTTTGTTCTAATGTAAACAATATCTGGTCAGGAACAGCTACTGCTTATATAGATTTTTCTGTTGACGGTGTAAATTGGGATACTTTAATAGATGCTGAAAAACTTACTAATGATGTTACAAGATGTCCTGTACGGGCCAACTCACCATACTCTTATATTCGTGCAAGATTCCTCGGCGGAACTAATGCTGGCGGATATGCAGATATTGGGTGCATCGCTGGTATTAGGGTATATGCAGAAAACTAATGAGGTAATATGATGATAGGTAGAAATGAAAAAGAATTAACTCAAGAAGAATATGATGCATTAACAAAAGCCCAGAAGAATAACGGTACAATCTACTTTATCACTGATGGAAACAGCGGAAGTGGAGGAAGCGGAACTACATACACTGTACTTTCTGATACAACACAGACTACAAATGCGTGGGTAAATCCTATTACAATCAGTTGCAATCCACTGGATTATGATGTGATTATTTTTGATATATCGAATTCTGGCGGAGATAAATTTTATTGCATCACATTTCCGCAGACTTTGCCGCTTGATAGTGGAGACGGACAAAATTGTAAACATTATGCACTTGAAGGAAACTTTGTTGCTTATCCTGCAAGATTTTCAGATGGAATGGGGCTGTTTACATCTACGGATACCACACTAAACGTTAACAAGGTAACAGGAATCAAGTTTAGTGGAAGTGGAAGCTCTGAGATTGAGTACAGTACCACAGAACATAAAATCGGCACATGGATTGATGGAAGTGATTTGTACGAAAAAACTATTGTACTATCATCATTGCCATCTACGAGTGGCTACAATACTATTAACCACGGGATTGCTGATGTAGATTTTATCTTTCTTGAAAATGCAACACTTGTTGAACCGACTGGACAGACGCATATTGCACCTTACGGACGTGGTGGAACAGGAGATATTGAGATAACAGAGTTTGGTAAAACCTCATTCCTTGTATGGGTTGGACTTGATAGAAGCTCATGGAGTGCTTATATTACTGTGAGATATACGAAGGAGGCAAGCTAATGGGAACTATAATGCTTAATGGTATCAAGTACGGTGGAGGTGGTGGCTTCGCAGGTGCGGCTTTTATTGATACGGATAATGTTATCGTTACATTGACAGCATTACCATCAAGTGTGGTTGAATATACTGCAACAGAGGATTGTTATCTCTATGTTCAGCTTGGAGGACAAAATCAGACAAATTATGTAAATATTGATGGAGAGAAAGTCTTCTATTCAAATCCAACGAGTTGGATGCAGGAAAGTGGATTGATACCTCTTGCCAAAGGACAGACAGCAGAAATACATGGTAGACAAACGAATGATTCTTATGCTGTGTATGGTATTAAGTATTCTGGTGGTTGATCCGGTGGCGGCTTTGAATATAAGAACCGAGAATCTGTACCAACAGGGAATATCTGGATTGACGAGAGACCAATTAAAGTATTCTGCTTTTACTATAGTGCTTTATCCGGCAGTACAAACGATGTTTTACTTTCAGACTTTGGATTTAATGATACAATAAATAATGTCGTAGAAATCCGAGGGCATTACGTATCTCAGGGCGGCGAATCTCACGGAATGGGTGCATACTTTTATGCATGGTATTCTGGAGGATATTTACATCATTATCAGAACATGAACGGTACTGCTTACTTTATGTTTTATTATACTTAAAGGAAGTAAATTAATAAGTACAATATTCATATTTAAATTTAAAATACCCCCAAAAATAAGGCCTGGCGCTAACTACGCCAGGCTCTTTCTTTTTATTTTCAATTCTCTTTAACTACCGAAACTTTTTCCTCTTCTTCTAACACTACTCCTCATCCAATACAAATTTTTCCTTGCTCTTGTTGCGGCCACATAACAAACATTTCTCTCTTCTGAATTAAAATATCTCATTCCAGTAACAATAACATTATCCCATTCCAATCCTTTCGCGCTATGTACAGTTAAGAGTTTAACAGTATTCTTACTCATTCTTGAATTTAATTCCTCTTTTGATAAGTCACCCTGTTTAAAAGTGTCAAAAGGAATATTTGCTCTTTTTAGTGCATAAGAAATATTATCTATTTCATAGTTGGTTCTTGTTAAAATTGCCCAGTCTCCATAGTTGCGCGCGCCTTGAATTTTTCCTATAATTGCACTTTCGCTATAACTCATTTCAGTTACTGTTCCATTATAAGGACTTTTTGAAATTGAAGTGTCAATTAGTCCTGTTGGAGCAATTAATTTTTTAGCATAATTTAATATATTTGCGCCATTCCGATAATTTTCATTCATGTCAAAAACCTTAACATCTCTTTCTTGGGATAGTTTCAACAACAGATCAGGTCTACTACCTCTAAAACCATATATACACTGCTTTGGATCAGAACAGATAAAAAAGGAATGTGGATTTATTATCTCAAATAAAAATCTAAATTGAAGGGCGTCAGTATCTTGTCCTTCATCAAGTAATAAATATTCAATAGGTTTAATACATTCCCTATGTTCATCTACCATTTCAAAAAGTTCATCAAACTTTTCCTTATTTAAAATTTTATCTGTTTTAATTCCTGAAGAAAGAAGAAAATAATTTGCTAATGCATGAATGGTGCCTACAAAAAGTCCGTCTTTATAATCTTCTCCAAGTCTTGATTTTAATTCACTCGCAGCCATATTAGTAAATGTAATGACAGCAACTTCTTTCGGATTTACGCCAGCGCGCAGAAGTTGACGAACTTTTTCTGTCATTGTTCGCGTTTTTCCTGAAGCTGCTGAAGAAATAACTACAATTTTATTATAGGGCGCGTCAATTATTTCCTGTTGTAATTTTGATAATTCCATTTATCCAATCCTCTCGTTTAATAATTTTCTTTTATCTGGGTTTGCGTAGCGAAAAATTCTGCCGTGTGTGTGAGTTTTCTTTCCATCACAAACTAATTTAACACAATTATAACTCCAATTCATTTGTTTTTCAAATTTTCCAGATGATTCATATCGACCAATAACATTACCATAAATATCAATTTCTTCTATTTCACAACAACAAGATGACATTAAATAGTTATTATACATTTCTTCTATACTACAAATAGAATTATCCGCTTTATGCCACAAATAACCACCAGCGGTATATTGTTTGCCATTTAAAGCACTTTTAATACTAGATACATTTATATTCAATTCTCTTGAAGCTTCAGCTGCTGAATTAAACTCTTTTATAAAATTACAACATAAATCATATTGTTGGATTTTTTTTGTTAAGTAACTACTTTTTTTATAGTTTTTTATTATTTCTTCTATTGTCCTATCATCTTTTTCATAAACCCAGAAATATCCATGAGAAAAATTATGTTTAGGAACTATGTGTGGGAGTGGCAATTTGGTCTTTTCTTTAGCTTGCGAGAAACTTGAGAAAGTTGCAATAAGTTTACCATCTAATGAATATTGATTTATTGTTTTATTATAAGTTTCTATTCCCATTCCACGAAGTCTTTTTGATATAGTGTCTTTCGATGATTCTAGAATTTTTGAAACTTGTGCTATAGAATGGGTACTTTTATATAACTTCAATATTTCCTCTGAAGAATACTTAGTATGCCCTCCACCGCCTAAACAGATATTATATCCAATTTTTGGATCGGTAGAATTATATTTTTGAATATAAAAAATTTCCCTATTATTTAATTCTTCTAAAGTATCTACTTCTTCTAGTATTTCTCTTTTAAAATTTTCACGTCCATATTTTTTAATAGCATTACATAAATAAATACAGTCGTTAGTTGGATTATTATAAGCATTCCAGATATGTGCTTGCCATCTTTGGGGTTCAGTAACTACAGTTTGACCTATGTAAATTTTTCCATTTATTAAATTAGTTATTTTATAAATTACACCCATTTCATCCTCCACTTTTTATATTGTAACCAAAAATATCTGACTCGTAAAGCCTTATGTAGTATTTTTCTCGATCTCCAAGATTATTTTCTATGGGAACTTCTTCTAAAACAGTAAAAGAAAATTTATCCCAATTATTAAATAAGGCCTTATGAATTTTAGTTTTACTAATTGTTCCAATATTAAGTGAGGTTTTTATATGTTCAGTCCATCTTTTTGAGACCTCTGCCTTAGTTTTTCCTATATAAATTTCTTCTGTGTCCATATTTTTAATCATATAAATAACATTTTTGGGATTTTTATTGGATAGTACTCTATCTAACATATTTTTAAATGGTCTTTGAATATATTCTGACCAAATTAATTTATATATAATTTCTTTATTATTAAACCTATCTATAATAGAAAGAAGAAAGGCTATATCTTGTTTAGAAGCTTCATCAATTTGAATCTTATAAAAGTCTTGTTTTTCTTCCATCTCGCGCTGTCTAAGAATTTCTTGATTTATAACTTCACGCTTAGCCTGAAAGTCTTTTATTTCATCTTTTAGATTATTTAATTCTTTTTCTTTATTAATAATTTCTTCATTAAATTCTTCTATTTTATAATTTCTATTAATCGTTGCGGCTTCCTGAGCACTGCGCGCCCAGTCTTCAATTTCTTCTTCTATTTCTTTTATATAATTTTCTTTTTTTCTATTATATTCTTTTTCTAATTCATCTTGTTTTATTCTTAGTATAATTGAACTATCATCTATTTTTTGATTTAATTTAGATTCTTCTTTTAAAATCTCTTCTTTTATACTACTTAATTTTTCTTTTTCAATTTCTTGTTTCTTTATTAAGTTAGTACATTCTTTTAATATCTTTGCTTCAGTATCTTTTTTAACAATATCTCTATAAGCTACTTTAAAAATAATTTTTCCAATAAAAAAACCAACAACTACACTACTAAAAAACAGAATATAAAACATTCATAGACAACCTCCATTTTATTTATATAATAATTATATCAAAATTATTACTAAATTTCAAATTTGCACAAAATTTGATTTTTTATCATATTTATTATATAATAATATTAGAATAAAAAAGGAGATAAAGAAAATGAAAAATTTTATTAATGGTATTGATTTTCATAATCTTGAACCACAGCGCTATTGGACGCCGCCCTCATCTTATGCTCCGGAAAGGAAAAAGCAAGAAATTCATAACGCTATTTTCAGTGGTGAATATGTTGGCGCAAGAAAGATGGATGGGGCTTTTTATAAATTTGTTAAAGATGAAGATGGTAATATGGAGCTTCTTGGTCGTTCAAAAAGTGTAAAAGGTGATTATCTCAATAAAATTGAGTGGGTTCCTCAACTTCATTCATTCTTCAACGAACTCCCAAATGGAACTTGTCTATTAGGAGAAATTTATTTTCCTAATAAAGAGGGTTCTAATAATGTAACCTCTATAATGGGATGTTTAAAGGAAAAGGCTATTAAGCGTCAGGAAGTTGGTGAAAAGCTTCACTACTATATTTTTGATATTCTAGCTTATGACAATAAGTCCTACCTCAAAATGAATATTGAAGATAGAGTAGAAGAACTTATTGGCTGCTGGCGCGCCTATGGTGAAGAATATCACGAATGGGCAAAATACTATGAAGGGAAAGAACTTTGGAATAAACTCCAAGTTATTCTTGCAGAAGGTGGAGAGGGTGTTGTTATTACCAAAAAGAAAACTTGTTATCAGCCAGGTAAGCGACCCGCGCGCCAGACGTTTAAAGTAAAAAAGGAGCTTCAAGAAAATATTGATGCAATAATTATTGGAGCGAATCCTCCTACGCGCAACTATACTGGAAAAGAAATTGAAACTTGGCCTTATTGGGAAAATGTAAGAACAGGAGAAAAATTAAAAGGAGACTATTATAAAGATTATTATAATGGTCAGGCTATCGAGCCTGTTACAAAACCATACTGGAATGGATGGGCCGGAAGTTTAATTCTTGGAATAAGAAAAGATGATAAGGTAGTTGAGATCGGGTCTCTCAGTGGTATGACAGAAGAAGTTTTGTCTGATTGGACTAAATATAAAGGTAAGGTAGCTGAAATTTCTGGTATGGAAGTAATGAAAACGGGCGGTATTCGTCATCCTCGTTTTATTCAGTGGCGCCCAGACCTCACGGCAAGAGATACCGATTGGTATAGAGTTTTTGGAGAAAAATAATGGGAAAAACAAGTTCCCTTGAAAAGACGATTCAAAAGATTCTTATAGAAGAAAAGATTCCTTTTGAACGAGAAAAACAGTTTAAAGATTGTTATAATGGTTTATATAGATTTGATTTTTATTTACCTGATTTGAAGATAATGCTTGAGGCTAACGGACAACAGCATTACGTCTTTACAAAAGTTTTCTATAAGAATAGGTCTGACTTTACAAAGGCTCAAGAAAGAGACCGAAGAAAAATTTCGTATTGTCTTTCTAAAAAAATATCACTTTATTGTATCCCTTACTGGGACATAGATTCAATAAAAAAATTTAGTGATATAACTCAAGACAAGTATCTTGCAAAGACTAAATTCCACAATGACATAGCTTATAGACAACAAAAAACTGAAAAGTAAACAACAAAACCCCACTTATTTGTGAAAAAATGAGTGGGGTAAAAATAATGTTGTTTATAAAAGACATGGCATCCATTCTTGGGTGTATTATCTCTGCAATAACTTTACTTACTTTAATGTCTAAAGGGGGACGCTCTTTTATTCAAACCCTCTTTAAGAAAAATACGGAAGAATTAAAGAAAGAAAATGAGGCTCAAAATAGTGATATTCAAGCTATAGAAGAGAAACTAAAATTAATTCTTTTTAAGTTTGAAGCCTTAGAAGAAGTTAGTAAACAACAGTGTAGAGATACAATTAAAACTATTTACTATAAATATCATGCTGAGAAAAAACTTCCTTTATATGAAAGAAGAACAGCAGACAAAACCTATGAAATTTATACTAATATTTTTAATGGAAATAGTTATGCCTCATTATTATATAACGAAATATGTAAGTGGGAAATAGATACGACTTCATATGAAGATTTAGAAGAAGAATAGAGCCGGTTAAGCCGGCTCTTTTTTATATACATTGTTTAATATAAAATTAGCTACTAAATCTATTAAATCTGCTTTAGTACCATTATTCTCAATTATTATATCATAGTTATAGTTTTCTACTTCCGCGTCTGCATGATTAGAAATTTTCTCTTCGTGACCTTCGCGCCGCACTAGTAAAGTTTTGCAATTATAATATTGTTTTAAGCGTTCAATCTCTTTCGGCTCTCTACAATCTATAAAAACTACAGATTCTCTTTTTGCAGATTTTAGGAAAGTATCAACCAATTCAGTAACAGTTTTAAAAGAAGTATCTTTCCATGCTGTTAGCATATCTTTTAAGTCTGATAGAAACTTTCTATTTTCAGGAGTTTTGGAACCATCCCAGCCTAGGTCTGCGGCGATAACTTTTATAGGATCTATTGTAGAAATAATTAGACAATTATTCTTTCCAATAAATTCTCCAACGTAATTTTCAAATGTTGTTTTTCCTGCACAAGGCGCGCCATTAACGATAAATATCTCGCACATCTTTTTTCTCCTTTACAACATATTCATTTAACCACTCTGGAAATCTCATCTTATAAAAAATTAACTCATTTTCATCTGTAATTATTGAAGCCATCAAACAGCTTGAAATAGTTTTCCAAAAAACAGGATCGTCAAAATTTTTTTGAACTTCTTCGCTGTCTTTTAGAATGGCTAAAGATTCTTTTGCTATACTTAAATCTTCTTCTTTAAACATAGCTACCATCATTTGGTCATAGACGTTTTTAAAGGTGTAAGCTAATAAACCAGGATTAATTCCGCCAGTTAACTCAATAATTTTTAATATTCCATATACTTGACTCTTTACAAAAAGAAACCACGCTTTCCTAAAGAAATCTCCTTCAGGACTATTCTTATCTCTCGTTACAGACTTAGGGTTATCACGCCAAAGATAAGTAACTTCTTCAACTGCATATTTATTCTTAGTACAATTAAAAGCCACAACATTAAAATAGGCATCTTCATTAAAACGTAAATCGTCCAAAAATCTAATATTATTTCTTTTTAGATATTCGGCTCTGTAGATTTTTCCATGCAGCCAAGTACATGATGTCTCGCGCGCTGTCATGAGGACAGGTGGTTGATGATTTTTTTCTAACATAAAATCAGAATAAATTATGTCTGCATTATTTCTTTTTGCCTCACTATATAATACCTCTATAGCTCTTGGCATCAACATATCATCAGCATCCATGAACATAATATAATCACACATTTTATTTAAATCAATACCATACTGGCGCGCATACCCAGGGCCGCCATTGTGGGGCGTTTTAACTAAAGTGCATTTTAACCCTAGTCCTCTATATTTTTTAACTATAGAACTATAATCTTCTCCATCACAATCTTGCACCAAAGTTACTAAAAACATTTGTTTCGTTTGCGCAAGTAAAGAATTTAAAGCCTTTGGTAAGGTATCTAATGATTTATAAACAGGTATTATTAAATTTACCATTATAACTCCTTGGCCATTACAGCCTCATTATCCACATAATTATTCCACTTATCGTTTGAATGTCCTTTTACTTTTTTAAAATCAAAAAGTTCATTTTTAAAATAGGGAAGCAATTCTTTCCATAAATTTATATTTTTAACAGGAGTGCCAGAACTAGTTTTCCACCCATTCTGTTCCCACTTTTTATACCAACCTTGCAAATAACAATTAATACAGTAGCTACTATCACTAAAAATAATATGCGGTTCCTTTAAATGACTTACCGCTTCACAGCCTTTTAGAATTGCTGTCATTTCACATATATTATTAGTACCGCCAGGAATTTTTCCGCGACCCTTTTGTATAATAATATCGTTTTCATCTATTACAACATAAGCCCATCCACCTACAGCATTTTCATATCCATTAAAAGAAGTAGCGCCATCTGTATAAATTTTCATTTAATTATTTTCCTCATAAAAATTTTTATAAATTTCTCTAAAGACTCCTTTATCCTTATTTGCTTCTTCTATATCATTAATAAATTTATTTATATCGACAAAAGTACCAGTACCTTTTTTAAATCTTTTAATCTCCGTTTTTCTATTTTTTAATTTAAACTTAATAAAGTTAAGCGGAGAAAGCTTCAATTTTATTTCATACCCAAATACGTTATGAACTATATTGGCTATTTTTAAAATACATTTGTGAGACAAATTTTTTTTATCATAATTTTCTATAACAAGAACTTTTGTCTCTTTACCAAGAGTGAAAAAATTTATAATGGCAACATTAATTATTCCATCATAATATTTATCTTTATCAACCATAGTGATACCTCTCTATTTTATTTTATTTAATTATAACAAAATTTTCTGAAGAAGTCAAATTTATGAAAATAAAAAAAGAGAATACTACTTTTATTTAGGTATAAAATTATCACAAGGAGGTACAGAGAATGGATTGGGCAGAGCTTTTAAATCAAATTTGTCAAACTTTGATTATTCCTTTATTAGGAATTTTTGTGACCGCCGCAATAAAAGCAATCAATGTTAAAAAACAACAATATTTAGAAGAAAGCAATAGTGATCTACAAAAGAAATATATAGAAATGCTTTCTAACATAATAACAGATTGCGTTGCAGCTACAAATCAAACCTATGTAAGTGAATTAAAGAAGCAAGATGCTTTCACAAAAGAAGCCCAGAAACAGGCTTTAAAGAAAACTTCTGAAAATGTTTATAAGATTCTTTCTGAAGAAGCGCGAAAAACACTTGAGGAAGCATATGGAGATCTATCTAATTATATCTTAGCAAAGATAGAATCTGAAATAAACAATAACAAACCAAAAGGCTTTTAAGGAGTGATAAAATGAAATATACAGATAAAAATAAACCAGTAGAATGTATGATGACACAATCTACTTGTTACCGAAAGACAAGAACTATGGAAATTAAAGGTATCCTTTGGCATAGCACTGGCGCTAATAATCCAGAAATCAGACGTTATGTACAACCGGATGATGGTGCGCCGAACCGTACAGAATTACTTAAATTAATCGGAAAAAATGAATATGGAAATGACTGGAACCACACTGAAGTAGATATTGGTTTAAACGCTTGGGTTGGAAAACTTGCAGATGGCACTGTAGGCACTGTGCAAACCATGCCCTGGAATTATAGACCTTGGGGATGTGCATCTGGTAAAAATGGTTCATGTAATAATGGTTGGATTCAGTTTGAGATATGTGAAGATAGTACAAATAATGCTACCTATGCTAAACAGGTAGTTGAAGAGGCCGCACAGCTTACAGCTTATCTGTGTAAAAAGTTTAATTTAAATCCGAAGGGAACTACTAAATATAATGGAATTAATGTTCCTGTTATTTTATGCCATCAAGATAGCTATAGACTTGGTCTTGGTAGCGATCACGCAGATGTACTTCATTGGTTTCCAAAATTTGGAATTAACATGGATACTATTAGAAATAGGGTGGCTGAAATCTTAGGTGAAGATAAGCCAGCTCCTGCGCCGGCACCAACACCAGCTCCCGCGCCCGCACCTTCTACTAATATAAAGGTTGGTTCCCTGTGTTCTATTGCTTCTGACGCAACTTACTATAATGGAAGTTCTATTCCAAAGTGGGTTAAGAGTCAAAATTGGTATGTAAAGGAACTTAGTGGAGACCGTGCAGTTATTAATGAAAATGAAGAAAAAACTAATGAGATTATGAGTCCTATTAATGTAAAATATTTAAAGGCTGTCGAGGGAGGTAAAGGCCCCGATGTCTTTAAAGCTTATACAGTAAAGGTTACAGCGCGCACAGGACTCAATTATAGAACAGGTCCGGGAACAAACTATCCAATCAATGGCGTTATTACCGACAATGGTGTTTATACTATCGTTGATGAAGCTGCCGACAGTAATGGTAATAAATGGGGTAAACTGAAAAGTGGCGCTGGTTGGATCATGTTAAAATTTACGAAAAGAGTTTAAAATTTAGGGCAGTAGAAATACTGCCCTTTTTAATTTTGACTTTTTATAAAAAATTTTTTATAATCGCGCGCACGCACTCGCGCGTATTATTTAATAAGGAAAACTTTCTGAAAATTTGCTTTTGGTGAAAAATTGTGGTATTCTATTTATAGAAATGAGAAAAGGGGAAAATGATATGAGGATCGTTACGCATGAAAATATCTTAGAGTTTAATCGACTTTATAAGAAATACAAGACATATGCGGCAGTGGCGCGAGCAACTGGTTTTTGTCCCTCTACTATAAAAAAGTATATTATAGATAATTTTGAAGAGGTTGATACAGTTAAAATAGTTAGATTTAATGAGCCTCTCCCAGAGTTTGACAGTAAGAAATTTAGAACAAATGACTGGGGAGATTTATGTGTATTATCGAATGAAGAAGTAGAAGAGATTAAGGAATTATGGAAGGAGCTAGAATTATAATGGAAAAATTTTTCTACTTAGACGAAAGTCCTGTTTTTAAAGGAAAATATTTAATACGTCTTAACCATGAAAAGTTCCTTTTTCCAACTGGCACCAGTGGATCCTATAATGTTTTTGTGTGTAGGGTTTTAAATCTTAGTTATGCAAAATATTTAAGGTTTGCGAGAGATATTCTTGGCGCGGAGTTAGTTGGAAAAAACAATAAATATGTTATTCCCTACTTTGAAAATGATAAAAACACGAGAGAGTTTGTCAAGCTCTTAAATAAAAGAATGGAATATGTAATGAACGAACAGAAATTCCCCTATGATTACAAGGAGGACGGGGAAGGAAATGTTATCCGAACCCCTTTTGAAGAAGTATGATAATTACCTTAGACTTTTTAGAGTCTTTAAAGAAATATAAGAACTCAGATACAGAAGAGTATTTAGATAACAGATGGCTTTATGGATCAGTTATATATAACTATATAAAGGAAAACTACCCTAACGGCATTAGTTGCGCTGATTTGATGGAAACTGACCTTTTAACAGATAAAGACCTCTTTTTTATTAAACAATATTTTGATTTAGATAATGATGAAATAGAGGTTTATTTAAAGCGTTGTAAGATAGATTTAACAAGCAAGCATATTTGGCGAAGTAATAATATTATTAATTGTAATACTGTATTTGATTCAAAACAGATTATTGATAGTAATTTTGTTGATAAAAGTGAGATAGTTAAAGAAAGTGAATATGTTTATTCTTCAGTAGATATAACTAACTCGCACGAGATACTACATTCTGTTACTGTAAATCAAAGTAATTTTATAAGTGGTAGTGTTGAGATTGAATCTTCATCATACGTGGTAGACTCAACACAAATTCAATGGTCTAAAAATATTTTATTTTCAAATAACTTAGAATCATGCGGTTATATTTACCAATCAAATGACTTGGTTGAATGTTACTTTTGCGGTTTTTGTAAAAATTGTAATCACTGTCTATTTTGTTCTGGACTGGAGAATGCAAGTTATCAAATTTTTAATAAACAAGTCTCTGTTAAAGAGTTTGAAAAAATTTATGAAATTTTGCGCTCTAAAATAGATATGAATACTCTTGAACTAATTGAATATGGTTTAGATGATAGTAATGTTGGACTAATTCAAGTTATTAATCAAGATGAAATTAGAGCAAATAAACGATATAAAGTACATACGCGATATGATTATGTTTTTAATAATCTTTTGCCGAACTTCTTTGGCTGGGTCGGTACTTTAGAACAATATTCAGAAGATTCTTTTATTAGTCTTTTCTTTTTTAGAAATGACTAATTATACAATGGAAGGTTGCCTAAAAAGCAAGATGCGCATAGCTTTTTGGTAGGTAAGAAATGAGTGAGGAGGCAACTATCTCATATATACTAATAGGATAGTAAAAAACAAATTAATAGGAGGATTTGTGATGAAATTTTATTCTGAAAAACTTAAAGCTTTTTATGATTCTGAGGCTGACTGTGTTAAGGCTGAAAAGGATTATGAAGAAAAGACAAAACACGAAGAGGAAGAGAAGAAAAGAAAAGCCAGTGAACGTAAGGCGCGCGCTAAGGAAGTAGAAGAGGCTTACAATCACTACCATAAAATGCTCAAGGAATTTATTGAGGATTATGGATATTTTCATATGTCGATAGATGAAAAATCTTTTGACCCTGTTTTAGATATGTTTAGGTTTTTCTAATATCTAAAAATAGTGCCGCAGGATTAACCCTGCGGCATTATTAAAATAATAGACACTCTTTAAGAAAAAGTCTACTTATTTATAGAAAATATATATAAAAGGAGTTAACCTATGGATCAAAGTTTTATAGATTTCTTAATTGGAGATTCAGGTGATGCTAATTTAAAACTGCCTGACCCAGCACTACTTCAGTACTATGAAGATTTTAAAAATAGAATCTTGTGGATTGACGGTGACATCACTGGCGCCACATTAGATGATGTAGTTCCATCTATTTTGAAATGGAATAAGGAAGATAGGGATTTAGAGATTAGTGAACGAAAACCTATAAGAATCTTTTTTAGTAGTCCTGGTGGTTCGCTTGATGTAGAGGAAACTATTGTTTCTATTATAAAACTTTCTAAAACACCTGTCTACGGAATTGCAATCGGTTTAGTAGCGTCTGCGGCGAGTCTTATTTATTTGAGTTGCCATAAAAGATACGCACTACCCAACGCTTATTTTATCTTTCATAGAGGTTCCTGTCAGAACCTTGAAGGTAATTATAACGAAATTCAAGCTGCTATGGAAGATTATCGAATCCAAGTAGGAAAGATGGAAGATTTTTATATAAATAACACTAAATATCCTGAAGAGGTAATTCGAGAAAAAATCAAAAGCGATTGGTATATTTATGTGGATGAAGCTATAAAATATGAAGTAGTAAATGAATTAGTAAAATCTATAGACATCTTACTATAGGAGGCTCACTCTTGGAACAGTATAATGGATATAGGGTTTTAGAGTTAACTGACTCTGAATTAAATGCTTTATATAATAAAACCTATAATTCTGAAAATTTTAAAGAAAACGAGTATTTAATCGTTAAAGAAAAAGAAGAGGTTGTAGACTATTTTTGTAAAACAGATGGTGTAATGCGCCGCATAGATAAATATCCTTGCATTACTAATGATTATACAGGAACAATTAAACCTCTTGATCCCGCACAATATTGTGCGATTGATTTACTACAAAATAAAAATGTTCCAGTAAAGGTAATCAGGGGCGTATATGGCTCCGGAAAAGACTTCCTAATGTTTAATCAAGCCTTGATGCTGATTGAAAAAGGAATTTTTAATAAAATTATTTTTGTTAGACCAAATGTTACTTTAGCTAATGTTCCTCAAATTGGTTATCTACCAAACGGTATAGAAGAAAAGTTAGGCTGGACAATGGCGCCGCTCTATGATAAAATAGGTGGAGAGGAAGGTATTCAGCGACTTGTTCAAGAAGGACGCTTTGAAATGGTGCCATTACTCTTTATAAGAGGCCGGTCTTTTGAAAACAGTATTGTTTATGTTACAGAAGCACAGAATATGGATAGTTCAATAGCCAAAGTTCTACTTAGTCGTATAGGTCAAGGAAGCGAGTTGTGGCTAAATGGCGACGATCATAAACAAACTGATTCCATTCTTTTTGATAAGGATAATGGTTTTAAATTAATGGTAGATAGACTACAAGGTAATCCATTATTTGGATACGTATATTTAGCAACTTCACATAGAAGTGCGGTAGCCAATTTAAGTAATTTATTAGATTAAAAATAAGGTCTGGCGAAAGTCAGACCTTTTTAGGAGTTGTAAAATGGCACTTGAAACTTTGATAAGTTTGGATGAACCTTATGTTCACTCAAATCTTCTTCATCTTGTAGGTTCTGTAAATGAATTTTTTGGAGATAATAAACGAGGAACTGTCGCAGATGAAAAGGTCAATGAAACTAAAGCTGTTTTTAAAAACTGGATAAAACAATTACAAGCTTATGAACAAGAACTATATGATTTTTGTGGAGTACATGATTTTCAAGAATTAAATAGAGTTTTGTTTGGAGATAAAGATAGTCAAAAATTAAACCATTTGGCACAATCTGTGTTGGCAGACAGTAGTTTTCTTAGTACAATAATACCCAAAATGACTAAATCAATGTCTCAACACGTCTATGAAGCTTTTTCTGATGAGTCAGATGAACTTATAAAATATCTGCCCTCGATTGAATCAATGGAATTGAATAATGCAAAAGAAACGATTTTAAGTGGATTGCAACAATATTTTTCTAGAGCTGGTGATACAAAAGTGCGAGTTGGTGATATAAATAGTATTTTAAGTAGTCATATGCAGAAAGCTTTAGAAGAAGATTTAAAAGACTGGACTAGGGCAGCGGTCATAGAGGCGAAGTCAAAAGATAGTAAGATGCATAAGTTTGTAGATTCTCTTTTTAAAAAATCTATAAGATTTGAAATTTCTAAAAGAACTTTTAAAAATGAATTTGTTAAAAAATTTGAAGAAAAAGCTAAGAATAGCGGGAAAACTTATGTTATGAAAGAAGGGGAGACTCTGCGCAGTATTGGACAAAAATACGCAGATAATATATATGAAAGTATTTTTAGAAATAAAACTTTGGTTGATATAAAAAATATTTTGGGTATGGTCGGCGAAGGAATGATAAGTTTTGCGGTAGCTGAAAATGGAATAAATGTAACTATTACAGATGTTGGACAAAAGACTGAAGCTATGATCGCAGAAGAATTTAAAGAGGTCGCGCCGACAATTAAAATGACCGACTATAGTCTTGACAATAGTGAAAAAAGTTCTCAATCAAAAACTGATAATATAATTTCTTTAGTTGGTAAAGATGGAAGAACAAAAATTTTTAGAGTTCAAAGTAAAAATTACGCACTAAAAAAACTTGAAGAGGCTGATGAACATTTGGTAAATCAAGAAATGTGGCGTAGTATAAAAATGGTAGATAATAGTGTACTTACTATTTTAGATAATTTAAATAAGAAAACTATCATAGATGAAACAAGTGTTAAAACAATGGCGTACTATATTGCTAACCTAGCATGGTTTAGTAAACATGATAGTAATGATTTTAAATCATTTACTGATAAAGGTAAAGGGGTAAAAAAGACTCGATATATAGAAGATAACAATGGTACTTTTGAAAATGGTAAAGGACTTGGTGGTTTACAAGAAGCAATTAATATAATGATTTCAGAGGGGATTCAAGCTCTTATCGGGATGTCTTTAGAACCAGATAGTAGCGATTTAAATATAGAAGCTTCTAACGTATTTTATTTTTTATCTGCGAGAACATTATTCCCAGTTAGTAAGGTTCTTGAAGCTGCAATAGATATGATGGAAAATTTAAAGAAAGAAATTTTTGGAATACATTTTACCTTAAATACTTCTTCTGCATCTTTTGCATATGATAGTAATGCCAAAAAATTTTGGGAAGCAAAATTGGAAGCTCTTGGTGGTGAAAAACCAACCCTTGATTATACTAAACCTGAACTATTAACGGTAGGTCGAAATCAAGGTAAAACTATTATGAGTTCATTGAGGGGACATATTAACTTTAATTTTAATATAGGAGATATATTAAAACAATCATCCTATCTCTTTTAAAATTTGACTTTTTTCTATTTTTAATATATACTAAGTATAGAAAAAAGAAAAGGAGAAAAATCTATGGGAATATTTGAATTTAAGATTCGTTATTGGGACGAAATTGATAATGAAACAACAACTGGTAAGGGTATAGTATATGGAGTAGATTATTGTGATGCTTTAAAGAATCTTGAGGGGGAATATGGAAAAGACAATATAATTTCAATCAATTTTCTTTCTGAAATTTCTACGTCTCCCGTTCTTGAACTTGGGGAAGGCGCAGCGCCTCCTGAGTATGACACAGATTTAATGTTTGATTATAAGACAACTAAGGAAGTAGAGAATTAAAATAATTTGACTTTTTTATAAATTCTTGTTATAGTTATTTTAGAAAAAAGAAAGAAGGTGTTGATATGTCAAGTTATAAATTTTTCTTTGTAGAAAAAAATGGCATTTTTATCCCGATTGGAAGTTGGTCTCGTAGTACGGAAGTGTATCAGGCAGTGCGCGCGCCGTATGAAAAGATTACTTTGGCAAAAGAGCCTATTAAAGAAGGGATTGATGAACTTAAAAGAAAAAAGAAAGACTATCTCTCTTATATAGAAGAGACAGAAAAAATTATTAGTGATATTTACAAAATAGAGAATGTTTCTCTTTCAGAAAAGATTGATAATATTAATGACTATAGAATAGAGATCCAGAATGTTTCTGAGTCTATTGAAAAAATAAATTTTGCTATTGATAATCTAAACTTTATCCTTAATATAAGAGATCCTTATGAAAAGGTAGAGGTTTATGTTGGGGAAGAAATCAGTGAGCCAACTTTAGAAGATATAGAGAAATAAAATTTGACTTTTATTAAAAAATATGATATTATATATTAGAAAGGTGAGAGAAAAAGATATGGCAATAAAAATATATTCATAAATTTTATTGCCATATCTAATTCATACCTTATAAATATGGCCTTGTCGGCAAGTGGTTAAGCCGTCGCCCTTTCACGGCGAAGTCATGGGTTCAAATCCCATCAAGGTTACGAAGCCCTCCGTTATTCTTCGGATAGTACGGTGAAAGACAGCGTTCACGGACGTGTGATGAGTAGAGATGCGTCTCGAAAATCTTAGTTGCGAAAGGCATTATTTTTGAGAACGTGGTGTAATGGTAGCACGCTACACTTGGGATGTAGAGGCGCAGTTCGAATCTGACGTTTTCAATTAAATCAACAATACAAACTGCGGAAGAGACGGATCCCAACCCCGCAGAGAATATCCGCCTGGCGGCCCAGGTCGTCTCCAAAGACGATACAACAGTACCATTCGCGCGCAGAATTCCGACTATAACGGGAGTCGTGGAACGAGATATGAAGTTGTTAAAATTTGATTCTTTTGAAAAAATTAACTATAATAATTATAGAAAGTGAACAAATGCCAAGGAAAACGGCGATGGGTTGCAAACCAGAACCGAGATGTCAGTTCCAGAAGTTACTGGACTCCCTATGAGGAGATACACAACAATACCACCAGCGCAGAATTTCGACTATAATGGAAGTCGTAGAACGTGACAAAAGGCATTATAATAACTCTATATGAAAAAGTTAGTTACTTTAGTAGTATAGATACTATTATATAGTGTAATGGCGGCACACTGGCTCCGGAGGCTATTTAACCAATAGATACTCAGAGCCGGAGGATAAGGTTCGATTCCTTACTGATGGTATTATCGCGGGGTGGAGCAGCTCGGAAGCTCGTCAGGCTCATGACCTGAAGGTCACAGGTTCAAATCCTGTCCCCGCTATTTATGGTTCTTATCTTGCCATAGGTCAAAAAGAAGATAGAGTTTATGCGCTGTGCATACGTAAAGCAACACGATATATTGCTGGGGGTAGGAGACTTTATCCTTACGTTATAATTAGATAATCCGAATAGACCACTTTGGAAACAATCTAAATAGTCTCACAATACTAAACAGGTTTGAGCCTAAAGAACAAAAAACCTTAGGTGTTTCGGTTAACTCCTGATGATGAGAAATCCGATGCGGATAAAAGTTAATAACTTCCGAAAGTTCTTTTGAGATTAAGGCGAGCGCAGAACCTGGCTGCGCATTCCACAGAGGGTAGATAACCGGGTGTGGTAAAATCAAACTGAACCGGCGTGGCGTTTAGACCCACGTAATTGGCGGGATTGCTGTCCGTCCTCGGCAGGCTATCGTGGCGGTTGTCAGACCGACTAAACTGAACAGGGTCTAGTATATGCCCTAGAATACAGGATTGTATATACTAATTAAAAGTATATGGTGAAAGGTTTTCTCTTTCTTTGAGAGCCATATATTTAGTTCTTCCCCAGGTCTGGTGGTGTAAGCATAATAGCATAGGGGATTTTATATAGAAAGAGAAAGGGGAGATATATAATTCTCTCCCCTCTAGCCCTTGTGGTGGAATGGTAGACACGCTAGTCTTAGGAACTAGTGCGCGAGCGTGAGAGTTCGAGTCTCTCCGAGGGCATTTGGTCTTATAGTATAACGGCTATTACATCGGATTGTCTCTCCGAAAATTAGGGTTCGATTCCCTATAAGATCGCTTATTTGTAAAATTTTCTTTTTTAATATTTGATTTTTTAAAAAATATTTGTTATAATATATATGTAAGATGAAAAAAGGAAATTGATTCTGAAAGGAGTTAATTATATGAAGGCTTATAATTCAAGGAGCTGGAGTCAGCAGGCGCGTACGATGTGCGATGGGCAGATTATGAATATTAATGATGGATGGCAGACGATCAATGGTGCAATTAAGTTCTTTTCGGAGTCTTATCGCCCAGACATCATTCGGAATCGAGCAGCAAAGAGATTTGGTAGAATGGTAAAAGCTGGTAAGGTTTGCGAGAATCTTGAAATTTATTTTCAGCATTTTCCTAAATAATATTTGACTTTTTAAAGAATATTTATTATAATATATATATAAGATAAAGAAAGAAAGAAAAAACCTGGTATAATTGGTCGCGCGCCCGACCTAATTGAAAATCCGGCGTGGCATTGAAGCGGGATGGTAGCCTAAAACGTACCCGCATTTGCCGGCATGGCGTAATGGTAGCCGCATGGGACTTAAAATCCCAGGGTCTTTGGCCGTGAGGGTTCGAGTCCCTCTGCCGGTACTAAAGAAGTTCTTATAAAGAAGGAAGGGAGAAGATAGGATGAGCAGAATCTTTGTTACTGGAGATGTTCATGGTTATTTAGATATTGATAAGTTAGTCGTATTTGAACAAAATATGGGCGACACCTTAACAAGAAATGATTATATGATTGTCCTTGGAGATTTTGGACTTCCTTTTTGTCCTGCTGACCTGGATGAATATAAAGATGGAGTGGGTGAATATTATTATTGGATCAACTGGCTTGAGAATCAAAAGTACACGACTCTTTTTATAGATGGGAATCATGATTTTCATTCATGGTGGGCGCAGCAACCAGTTATTGAAATGTTTGGTGGAAAAGTTCAGGTACATCCCCATGCGCCGCACGTAATTCATCTAATGAGAGGACAGGTCTATAATATAGATGGAAAATCTTTTTTCACAATGGGTGGCGCAATGTCCGTAGATAAAGTATACAGGATTGAGGGGTATTCATGGTGGAAAGAGGAAATGCCTTCAAAAGAAGAATATGAAGAGGCTATGGCCAATCTTGATAAGGTTCATTTTAATGTTGATTATGTATTAACCCATTGTTGCGGTACTCAACTTTTACAAAGATTATATAGTATGCATCCTAATCCAGATGAATTAACACAGTTCTTTTGGCATTTGGAAAAAGATTTTGGATTAGAATTTAAGCATTGGTATTTTGGACATCATCATACAGATACTACGATAGGTAATCATACTTGTTTATATAATAAAGTAGTGAGGATAAAATAATTTTATCCTCTTTGACAAGGTGGCAGAGTTGGTCTATTGCGCTGGTCTTGAAAACCAGAGGCCTAAAAGGTCCGTGGGTTCAAATCCCACCCTTGTCGTATATTCCCACATAGTTCAATGGTAGAGCATCTGACTGTTAATCAGAAAGTTGTAGGTTCGAGTCCTACTGTGGGAGCTGGGATGTAACTCAGTTGGTGAGAGTAGCGGTCTCTTAAACCGAAGGTCGGGAGTTCGAGTCTCCTCATCCCTATCATACACAGGCGTAGCTCAATAGGAATTAGAGCATCGGACTTCTAATCCGACGGTTAAGGGTTCGAGTCCCTTCGTCTGTAATTATGGGCCTGTAGTTTAATGGTAGAATGGCAGACTTTTAATCTGTAAGATGAGGGTTCAAATCCCTCCGGGCCCACAGGCAGACATATTAAATCATGCTTAAAGCAACTAAATCGAGAGCACCAGAAAAGACGATACCTGTATTGTTTCGGTATGGTTCGGTTATGTCCTCGATGTACACGAGTAATGAGCCGATGTGATTTAGTTTTAAAAGGAGGTATAAACCGTTAAGGAGACGGGGTAGACTGTAAATTTATCGCTTTATAGCTCGAGTGGGTTCGATTCCCTCTACCTCCACTACTATGCAGCTCGTCCTCGACGGTTTTGGGGAATCGGCTTATACCCGATGACACAAGGTTCGACTCCTTGGGGCTGTACACAAAGCTATTCATAGGTTCTGACAGGTCTATGATGAAAAACTTATTCCTAAGGTCTTAATAGTGTCAGCTGTTAAGAATAGTAATGGGTAAAACGTCGGGGAAGGTAAGAAGCTTAGGGTCACCATTACAAATTAAATCATAATAGTGGCGGAATAGGTAGACGCTTATGGCATAAGATGAACACCAAGTGTACATAGGTTGAAAGTGTCATCATGTAAGGTGCAAATCCTTATCTATTATGTAATTATATGTCGCTATGGGATAAGGGTATTCCAATAGATTGCTAATCTATCCTACCTCGCGGTAGTCCAGGTTCGAGTCCTGGTGGCGACGCATTGAATTTACCTCGAACAAAAAGGAAATTCGACAATATACAGATGAACAGTGGTTAGAAATTTAACCACATAATGGGGATTGGTGTAATAGTAGCAAGCATGGCTTTGACCCATGAGGCGGGGGAGCATAACCCTCATCCCCAACTATTAAAAACAAAAGAGATCAAATATGAAAAATATTTATTTCTTTTAGACGTAGCCCAGTTTTAAAAATTGACTTTTCATTATTTTTTTGATATACTATTTATAGAAAGTGAGGAAAGAAAATGAAAGAAAAGTCCTGTGTAGAACCTGGAGACCTTATCCATATTTATCATATGTTCGGTGAACCTCAATATAGAGACCGTGAAGGAGTCGTTAAATATATAGACGATATGCACCAAATTCATGGAACTTGGGGAGGTTTAGCTCTTCATTATGATGATGATTGGGAAATTATAGTTTCAAATGAGTAATATGTTTTAATTCTGTGTCGGTAGACAAGTATTAAAAGTCGTGAAGAGAATAAAGCCAGTACGTTGGGAAGCAGTGGGGAGACACCACAGTAGGCAGCGGTGGACTACAAAGACCAAATCGCGTTTTGCTCTGGGAATACAAATCCGCGTAAGCTACCTCAGTTACGAGTCGTTGAACCCAACATGGATGCGTGTGATTGAAACTGCACACCCGGCACTTACTATATAATAGTCCTTCTTTCTTTTTTTAAAACCAAATAGGTATAATATAATATACCTATTTGGCCCTGCCGCCATCGTCTAGTGGTAGGACTACTGATTTGTAATCAGTGTACGATGGTTCAAATCCGTCTGGCGGCTTTAGGCCTCTTGGTTGCCTATGCGTCGAAAAAAGACCAAGTCGGATGCTTCACCGACGAGAAGCTAAAGCTGATGAAAACAGCCGTGAAAGTACCAACGTAATAGTGCTTGGGAAGTTGACAATTCTCCTTAAAAAAAGAAGTGACGCCTTCAATTTGTTTGAGGTGGGATCCCATGGGTGGTAGAGTAGTGATCACCTCGCCAAGCCCAGAACCCCGTAACATCAGTATGGAAACTGAAAACCTATTGGCTTGTAGCCGCGGCGGTCTCGTGCCCACCACCCATGCCGCACAAAAAGTTGGGGAACTCCAGGGACATTCTCTGCAAGCGAGGGTTGAGCCTCGCACATAGAAAGATAGTTCAGTTGGTTAGAACGTCGCTCTGATAAGGCGAAGGTCATGGGTTCAAGTCCCATTCTTTCTACTTCAAGGGGTAGTAAGGCCTGAATTGACAGGATATGACGTGCCAGCACTAATAAGCTGGCGCCAAGACTGTCTACTGGCAGCAAGGTTTAGACCTACTGCTGGTCAGACAAAAAGCTTGGGTCTCGTGAGCGACGAACGTAGCCCCTGAGGTCGTTATGTACCAAGACGATTATGAACAAACATAACAAACCAAGGTTGAAATCCCTTCTTAACCAGTAAAATTAAAAAGCCGTATGGGATCGGGGAGAAATCCCAGGGAAAGCAAACCCAGAGATTTGCTCGTAGGACGACACGCACTTCGTCAAGAGGGATTATGACTTTATCCTCTTATCTAAAGGTCTGGTTAACCAAAAGTCGGAAGCTTCTAAAGGCGGTTATTACTTAGTAAAATCGACCTGCCGCATTGGACCAAGCTGAGTCCACCCACTTCATATCTGCGGGTTATAAATCGAACAGAAGGAACTCTAGGGGATAGACCTCTACCACTAAGGGTTGGGCCTTAGATTAACGGCGATAGGCAAAAAATTATATTCTCGAGTATGGCGGTATCTTTATACAACCCGCGCCGAGTCGTGGCAAATTTCTGGGAAAGACTCCCAGAAATTTGCTTTTTTTTATTTTTTATAGTATAATATAATAAAGAAAACATAGAAAGGGGTTTTAAAAAATGAGAAAAAAAATGAAAGGGATAGTTAGGTTTCACTACTTAAAAGAAGATGATAAAATGTGCCAAGGCCCTTGTTATATGACAGAAGATTTTGTAAATGTTGTGGATCTTTATAATTTTCTAAAAGAATCAAAGGCTGAGTGCCAGTTTAATGAATTTGAATATTTAGAAACTTCTGAGGAATGGGGAGATGTACATGGCCCATTCTTTGTTAAAGATTACATAGTTACTTTTGAGACAGAAGAATCTGTTTGGTGTATTGATGTTTATTTAGAGTGATACAGGGAGTTTTAACATCGGTGATTCCCCGCCATAAGTAGAAGTAGGGAGCTTTAACATCAAGGTGATAAAATGTTTAGTACAAAAATTAGTTTAAATTCTATTTCTAAAATCAAAGAATTTGTAAAAATAGTAGACGAACTACCTATAGAAATTGATTTGGTAAATGGGAAGTATGTAGTCGACGCGAAATCAATTATGGGAATTTTTAGTTTAGACTTAATACGTCCTATAAGGATGAACGTCTATACTGAAAAAGAAGAAGAATTTAAAGATCTTTGTGAAAAAATTAATAATTTCCTTATAAAGGAGTAAAAATGAATCTATTAAAAGAAACTATAGACTGTCTTTTGGTTCACAGAAAAACCCCCGAAGATGTTCAGTTTGTTACTGATGGAGTTTATTTCTGTAGCTTTGAATATTTTACAATCGCAGCAAAGGATTTTAATTACAATAATGGTTATGGTATTGTACAAGTAAACGCTGCGTTAGCGATTGTAGGTGATGACTGGTGGCTTGAACGGGTAGAATATAATGGTTCCGAATGGTGGTCTTATAAGACAAAGCCAAATAGAGAAAAGCCTCTCTCAGGATGTAGAACTTTAAAACTAATAGAAGAATAAATTCTGCCTAGGCCGCCGCGTAATACGGAGGTTTTTATGCAAAAAGCAGACTATATTAAGATTATCTTATTGACAATTATTCTCGCTCTTATTGGTATTCTTGGCGCAGATGCGTTCGAGGAGCTAGAAAAAGAAAGAGAACAATCAAGTGAACAAAATAGAATAGCAACCTCTACAGACTCTGAAGAAAAAGAAAAGGAGTATGTAGTTGTAAAAACAATAGAATATAAGTATATTTATGTAACTGAAGAAGAAATAGAAACTGAAACGGAAACTGAGTATAAAGAAACAACTGAATATACAGTAGAAACTTTTATTGAAGAAAATACAGAAGCCATTGTCACAACAGAAGCCCCGGCCGCAGAACAAGGTATGACCTATTATTCTAATATGGAATTAACAGCATATATTTGGACAGGTAATCCTTGCGCGGATGGTGTTTATCCAGAAGTAGGCTATACTGCTGCTTGTAATGATCCATATTTATGGCATAAATGGGTTTATATAGAGGGTATCGGAAAACGATATATCCATGATACAGGTGGAATGGCTTCAAATGTTATCGACATCTATGTTGATGATTATGATAGTGCGGTGCAATTCGGTAGACAGAGCGCCGCAGTGTATGTTTTAGAATAGAAAGGAGAATGAAATGAATTTTGCCGTTGGTTTTCTTGCGGGTGCTTTTACTGCCTTTATTTGTTTTCTTGTTGGTGCGGTAATTGGTATGGAGCACGACGATCATTTTATTTAAGACAATTTAATTTTATATTGAAAAAGATATGGGAAAAAATCATTTTAAATTTGATTTTTTCCCTATTTTGTTGTATAATTATTATAGAAAAAGAAAGTGGGAGGAATAAATAAATGAATGGAATTACTATTGAAAATCTTGTTGATGAAATTAATATCTTACAGACAGAATATGATGTGTGTATTGAAAACGCTGAAATGCGCGCTGCAGAAGGAGGGGAAGATACAACTAAAGATCTTGACCATGCCGCCGAAATCGCAAATCGAATTGCTTTTGTTAGAGAGTTGGCTTATAAATACTTTTTAGCTGTCATACAATTTAGTCACGAAGATGAACAGTGGTATGTAATAAAGAAAATGGATTCACAAAATTGGTCGTATTCAATGTAATAAAATTGACTAGATAGGAGAATGTGAAAAATGAAAAGAGATGAAGTTGTTAGTAAATTAAAATTATTAAAGAATGAAATTGAATGGGAGTATTCTTTAGAATATCAGATAGTGATAGATGAAGCGATTAGTATGATAATGGGGCGAAAGAAAGGAAAATGGATAAAGGATGAAGAATGTAGTCGTGGGCGCATCGAACCTATTTATGTTTGTTCGTCCTGTAGAAATATGGATGCGTGGGGAAACGAAGAGAGAGATATATATAAGTTCTGTCCCAACTGTGGCGCAGAAATGGAGATAGAGGGATGACAAGAGAAGAAGCAACAGCAGAATTAAATACCTTTAAGGTAGGTGCAAAGTCTGAACTCGGTGAAAATGCTTTAGATATGGCAATCGAAGCATTAGAGCAAGAGCCTTGTGAAGATTGTATCAGCAGAAAAGCTGTACTTGAATACATTGAGGGAAGCGAGGCAGAATTAGGACATAGCACAGAAAACGAGTTAGTATGTCAAGATATTAAAGAATTTCCACCCGTCACACCACAGCCGAAGATAGGAAAATGGGAATGGGTGCAGTATGACTGTAATCCCAAAATTGGAAATTGGCATTGTTCGGAGTGCAGGAGCATTGTTATAGAGTGCGTTAGCAAAAAGGAAAAAGGTAGTATTCCGTTGTATAGATATTGTCCACAATGTGGAGCAAAGATGGAGGTAGAGGAATGAAAACCATAATTTGTGATATATGCAAACGCCCGATGTTTATGGGCGAGCCTGGCATAGCTGTTTTTGAGCCAGTAATAGTTGTGGAAAATAAGCCAAAATTCAGAAGGTTTATAAATACTGGAGACAAAGAGATCACATATTTCAAAGATATTGATATATGCGATAGGTGTATTCAGCGGATAAAAGATGAAGCAATCAAGGACAAAGGCAGAAAGAGGAATAAATGATATTAGGCGATCCGTTTTTAGACGCAGTTGCTTTTGTTGGAATTTGTTGGGCTGGTGCAATATTACTTATTCCGCTGTATCAGTGGATAAGTTATAAGATTGATTGCAAGAAACATGGTAAGGAGCAAGCCGATGAAATATGGCGGCGTATGAGATAGATAGTGAGGGAGAAAATGCAGATAGTAATTGATATTCCAGATGAAGAATACAAAAGACTTGTTTACATTGATATGTTCAAATTAAAGGGATATATAGAGAACGGTACACCTCTTCCGAAAGGTCATGGTGATCTTGTGGATTATGAAGAACTGAAAAACAACGCAAGGGAATATGGTGCGTATACAGAAGCGGCTTTATCGCACGTAAAACCCAAAACAATCATAGAAGCAGACACGGAGGAAGAAAATGCAGATAGTAATTAAGATAGACGAGAATCTTTACACAAGACTTTTTGACAATGGTGAAAATTATGTAATGGATATGCGTAGAGCTTGTATGGCAATCCGTAAGGGTAAACCACTTCCAAAAGAACACGGCAGGCTGATTGATGCGGATGAAGTATTAAAGGCGTTAATTGATGCGGATGAAATGTTAAAGGCCATTGATACTTGGGATAAGTTTGATTATACAGAAACTGAATGTTTTGTGAGAGAACCAGGTAATGATTATGTGCCATATGCTCACTACGAAGATATGGTCAAAGCTGTCAGTGGAATGCCAACAATCATAGAAGCAGATAAGGCAGAAAGCGAGGATAGGGAATGACAAAACCGTTTTTGAGTTTAGATGATGCCGTTTTAGTGGCTACGAGAAAGTTTGATATAGACCCACAGTTGGCGAGGAACGAGTTTGAGCAAAAATGTTATATTACAGACAACCAATATGTGATTGGCTATCATGACGGACTTTACGATGCGATAGAAGCAATTAAGGACAAAGCAGAAAGTGGTGTGGAAGAATGACAAGGGAAGAAGTAATAAGACTTGCAACAGGTTTACGAACTGATTTTAAGTGTGAAAGTGATACAATGGTAGATTTTTGTGACTTTATTATTCGGAAATTTGAACTACTAAGTATTCTTGACAAGATAAGAGCCGAGATAGATGAACAATATGACAGAGTACACCCGGACAACATATCGTGTGCAGAAGGTCTGGAAATGGCGTTGGAGATTATCGACAAGTACATAGAAAGTGAGGATAAGGAATGAATAAATTAGATACAATCATATCAACAATAGCTTATGTTCTTGACAGTCTAAGGGCACTAAGGAACATATACGAAACTGGTGATTGTAATGTTTGTGCAAGTCGAAAGGAATGTAAGTATGTGCCGAAACCGGGACAGATGGTCAGATATAATTGCCCTTTTTACAAAGCAGAAGGTGAGGTGCATGATGCAGATAGTAATTGAGATACCAGATAAGGAATACGAAGTGATACTCAACAATAATTATGTGGCTGTTTGTGCTTGTCCGCATTTATTGTCTGAAGCTATAAAGAATGGCACACCACTTCCAAAGGGTCACGGAAGAATAATTGACTATGGATATGTCGTGGATGCAATAGATGATTGGATAAATGCAGGAGAATATAACTATACTAATGCAACCGACTATTTGAGAAATCGTATCAGAAATGTACCAACAATCATAGAAGCAGATAGAGCAGAAAGTGAGGATTAGGATGCAGATAGTAATTGATATACCGAACGAGATGTACGACTGGTATGATAACGGATTTCCAGATGAAGATGATGCAGAAAAGTTATGGCAAATTATTAAGAACGGTACACTTCTTCCGAAGGAATATGGGCGGCTGATTGATGCAGATAATGTTATTACAGAAGCAAAAAATAAAATGAAATATGGAATAAATCATAAATATATGGAATGTGTAATTGCGCACATGAACCTTGCACCAACAATCATAGAAGCAAATGAGGTAGAAAGTGAGGAATAAATATGGCGGATATAGAATTGGTGATTAAGATACCCGAAGATGAATATAATGATTTAACACAAACCAGAAAAAACACAATCAATCTCAGTGTATTACTTGATTTGAGAGAAGCAGTTAGAAACGGCACACTAATTCCAAAAGGTCACGGAAGAAAATTTGAGTCAATAATGGTTGAATATCCACCTGCTGAATTATGCACATATCCCGAATATAAAGGTAAACCATATTTTTCAATCAAGTATGAAGAAAATGGGGAACATTTTATAGGATTTGGTACATACAACCCAACGGTGCTTTCAATGTATCTCCAAGAATATTTTATTGCGCCAACAATAATAGAAGCAGATAAGGCAGAAAGTGAGGATAGGGAATGAGTTGTTGGGAATGTGAATATGCACCTAAAACATATGATGAATTTTGTATAGCGCAAGCTAATCCGACCATGTATTGCCCGGATGCTTATACAGAGATATCACATTTATGCGGTAATTATGATATTAAAGAAACAGATAAGGCAGAAAGTGAGGAAGAGGAATGACAAGAGATTTGACAAATATAGCAAAACCGTGTCCTATGTGTGGGTCTAAACGAATCTATATGCCATATCCCACGATAGATGTTTTTTATAGTGTGCATATTCAGTGTGCTGATTGTGGACTTAACGGATACAAGAATGTATGTAAAGATGTTAATGTTCATGAAGCGATGGAGAGAACGATTGAATATTGGAATACAAGAGCATGAAACGAATTGTAGAAGCAGATAAGGCAGAAAGTGAGGATAATAAATGGAATATAAGGATGGAATGATTTCAGTTGTGGAAGAAGGAGAAGAAGTCAATATCACACCAAAAGACAGAAACAGTGTTGAAGTGATACCTCATGCAGTTGTATTCCATGACGATGGTGTATACCGAGTGTATGTTGGGAATAAGCGAATCGTGATAACTAATGTAGAGCAACAGCCAAAGATAGGGAAGTGGATAAAAATGGGTGAAGGCTTTACACCGTATAAATGTTCTGAATGTGGGGCGGTTGAATTTAAACAAAGTAAGTATTGCCCTAACTGTGGTGTAAAAATGGAGGTAGAAGATGAAGGCTGATCGTAAACTAAACATTATTAGAGCATTAAAGCGTGAGATTGCTTTTTACAAGCGACAGTCTATACCCATGCCTGTTAATATAATTAATAAGGCAGAATTAAACCATTTGAGATTATGCACAACCCTTTCTAAGCAAGAAGTGATGCAGATGCCAAAAGATGATATATCATTAATGCTTGTCTATAAGATGGTTGAACTGTTCAACAGGAAGGTTATGGATTTGCCCATAGAAACAAAATTTGATGAGGAATTTGGAATGTATAAGGCAATCCTTGATTTGTGGGTTAAGCCTAAAGAGTTTTAGGAAGAAAGGATGTAGAGGAATGAATATATTTAGTACAAAAGAGGAATTTGAAAATCTTGATTACTTTAAGCCAACAGATGAATTTAATGGGATTGTAATTATTCCAACTAATGAATTACATGATAGTGGATTCGGATGTATGAGATTTGCACTAACGAATCATGAAGAGGTAGTTGGCTGTATTGGTGGTTGTTGTGACGTAATACATCTAAACGGAATAGGTGGATATGGAAGATATGGGGAGGATTTCGATAAAACACTTAAAACCGGCAGGGTAGAAAGAATTGACTGGTCTATTGATTGCTTACCGAATGGTTTAATAAGATTGTTTTGTTCTTATAAGCTTGACACTGATAAGTTGATGACGTCAGACTTCAGTCTGTATGTAAAAAAAGAGGTATAAAAATGAATAGAGAAGAAGCATTAAGAGAATTAAGAGGAGCTTTTAATCAGTCAATTTATAATGACGAACTAACTACTAAGCCTCTAGACCTTCATGTTGTCGCCGCCGCAATCGCCGCCTTAGAAGTTCAACCTTCTTATAATGCCGTAGACAGAAAGAAGGTTATTGAAATAATCCGAAATATAGACGTAAGAGAAGATGTCTGTGATGCTATTATAAAAGTAATGAATATGCCTTCAGTTCTTGCAGTAACTAAAGAAGGAGGATGAGTATGAAAGTAGTGATTCTCTGTTTTATTCTACTTTGTATTTTAGCTATCGAATATTTTTGGGATGATGGATCGGGTGGCGCGGCGATTTAACTTTCTTTAATTTGACTTTTTCAGAAATTTTTAGTATAATTATTTTAGAAAGTGAAAGAGAATAGAAGAAAGGGGACTAATGTTATGAGAAAGTTTGAACTGTATGAATCTGAGGATGGCTGCTTCTTTGATGTAAAGGAAAAGTGCGTAGCATGGGAATATAAAACGCGCCATTTGCCTGATTCTATTGTTTTTTATGACGAAAATATGGAAGAGCTGACAGGTTCTGGAATTGAAGCTATTTACGATCGTGCTGAGTATATGGAAATTATCGGTATGCCCGATTATAAGAGGGATGAGATTTTTCTAAACCTTCTCTATGGCTTTGACATTGTTGGTTTAGAGCCTGGCCTTTATGACTATGATTCGGCAAGAGCTGAGTGGTGTCTATTAGAGAAGGAAGGAGAATAATATGTTAAATAAAGATAAAGAAAGAGAACTTGCTTACCTCGTTAAGGTTGAAAAGATTACTCCAATGAATGCCGATAGACTTGAGTGCGCGCACATTGGCGGATGGCACTGTGTGGTAGGTAAGGGAGAGTTCGAGGAAGGTGATCCTGCTGTATATTTTGAAATTGATTCTCAGTTACCAGATGTACCACCTTTTTCGGATATGGAATTTTTGAGAGGAAAACACTTCAAAGTTAAGTCTCAAAAAATTCGAGGAGAAGTCTCTCAGGGACTATTGGTATCCGTTAAGAGTTTTGGATGGACAGTAATGGAAGATGGGTCTATTCTTTGCGGAAATGTTTCGCGCAGAGTAGATGATGAGTCTCGTTTCTTAACTAAGGAACTTGGAGTAACTTATAATGTGAAAGAGGATAATGTAAGAAAGGCCTCTTCTGTTGATAAATATAAGAAAATGATGGCGCGCCATCCAAAAATTGGAAAAAGTAAAGTTGGTAGAATGTTGTATAAGACTTCTTTTGGAAAGAAAGTTCTTTATCTGTTCTTTGGAAGAAAGAAATACCTTGAAGATTCTTGGCCTGTAGGAAAATTTCCTGGAGTTAGTAAAACTGACCAGGAAAGAGTTGAAAATATGCCTTGGGTTTTAGAGAAAAAAGTTCCCTATATTCGTACTCAGAAATGTGATGGTTCTTCAGGCACTTATATCCTTGAGAGAAAAGGTCATAATAAGTTTGAATTTTATGTATGCTCGCGCAATAGACGAATTCCAGTATCTCAAAAAGATGGAGATAACTTCTGGCGAGTAGCAGAAAAATATCGTATTGAAGAGAAGATGAAGGATTACTTAACTCTTCGACCTGGATGTACATTTGTTTGCTGGCAGGGTGAGGTATGCGCGCCCTCTATTCAGGGGAATCCGCACGGCCTTAAAGATATTCACTTTTATTGTTTCCATATGACAGATTCTATTAAGGGAAGATATGATATTAGAGAGGCAAAGCGCATTTGGGATTTCTATGAGATGGAAGTAGTTCCCATTGATGAGAAGGATTACTATTTACCGGATGACTTTGAAGAGTTTAAAAAGACTGCTGATGGCTTCTACGATCCTTCTGTCTGCGAGGGATTAACTAAGCAGGCGCGCGAAGGCTATGTTTACTATAGGGTAGATGATCCAACATTCAGTTTCAAAAATGTTTCTCGTAAATATCTCTTGAAGAGAGGAGAATAAAAGGAATAGAAGCTAGTTCACTTTTGAATTAGCTTCTTTTTTTATTGACTTTTTTGAAAAATTTTAGTATAATTATTTTAGAAAGTGAGAGAAAGAGATTTGAAAGGAGAAGAGACTATGAGAGCAAGAAACTACTATGTATATCGTTTTGAAGATGAGCCTGAGGAATTTTATGTACAATCTTTCCACTCTAGTGAGATTGATAAGATGATGGTTGAGGTTAGTAGAATTTATGCTTTTAGTGATTGCGAAGCTAGTGATATGTATATTGATGAAATTTGTATGAACGGCCGCCATGTATACTATGTAGGGTGGAGACCTGGTATGACCTATAGCTTTATTGATGCAACGACTGGTGAAGTGGTTTGGGAAAATAGTTTTCCTCAGTGGGATCATTAAGAAAGGAGTCTACTATGATTGGAGCTAAACTTATCGTAAGAATAATTGCGCCGAGTGTTCGTGTTAGAATGAATAAACAAGACCAGACCAATATAAATCTTGAAACTAATGTTTTGACGCTTGGTACTGATAATGAAAGAGGTTATAAATGGTTTCTCGCGCACGTTAGAGAATCTCATGGATACCGCAGAGTAAACAAATATTCTATAAAATTATGGCAGATTCTCCACGAACTCGGTCATTACTTTACCGATAGCTATACAGACGAAGGAGAGGAATCGAACTTTATTAGAATAATGTGCGCGCTTAGTCCTGAAAATTTGGTAGAAGATAAAAAGGCAGCTTTTGTTTATTTTGATTTGTCAAAGGAGTGGGCAGCTACTCAGTGGGCAATTAATTGGATTGAGTATCATGGATTTAAGGCAAGGCTTTTCAGTATCTTGGCGCGATTCTAGGATTTTATCAAGCCCGCGCTAAGAACACATAAGAAAACCTTTAAAAATTTTTAGAAAATTCTGTCACAAAAATTTTAGAATTTCTTTTTAAAAAAATCTACATAGAATATGTAAAGGGAACTTATAATTATATTATATAAGGTTTTAGGTTAAAATTTTTTAGGTCGAAACCGAGCACCTCCTTTTCCAATGAGCGCGAAGCGCGAATGGAAAAGAGGCGCGGGAACTTGTAAGGCTTACTTATAAGCTTATAAGTAAGCTTACTTATAAGGTTTACTTATAAGGGAGGGTAAAAGGGGAATCGTGTGAAAAACTCTGAAAACCCTTTCCTATAAGGCTTACTTATTAGGAGAACTTATTAGGAGTGAGACCCTAGAGAGAAAAACGGGGAGAAATTTTCTGTAAAAAGAACTAAAACGGAAAATGGGATCTGGCTTATAAGAGGCTATAGAACCCGTGTCCGTCCATAGGCGATCGATGGGTCCCGTACAATAGCGATCTTATAGGTTATAATAAGCGGTAACGAGTTTTGATGAGTTTTGATAAAACGTAATGAATTGTGATAAAACGTACCTGGCAAAATTTTCAGAGAGAAACAAATTTTGTAAAAAATTTTTGTAAAAATTTCTGTAAAAATTCCTGTAAGCTTATAAGTAAGCTTATAAGTAATCCTATAAGAAAGCTTATAAGAAAGCTTACTAGTGCCCGAAAATTTTCTGAAAAAATTCCAAAAAAAATCCTAAAAAATCCTAAAAATTTTCTATATAAAAACCGCGCCGAAAAAAATTTCTTCTTTAAAAAATTTGAAATTTTCTCAATTTTCCTCTATAATATATATAGAAAGTGAGAGAAAAAGAAAATAGAAAAAGTCGGAGCGGCCGCTCCAAAAGCCTATTTCTGAAAGGAGAAACTTAATGAGAGATCCAGCTCGTATTGATAAAGTCCTAAACGAATTTAGAGAACTCTGGTTACTTAATCCAGATTTGCGCTTTTCCCAGCTTCTCTTCAATATTTACGGAGCGGGCGCTGATCCCTTCTATATGGAAGATTCGCAGCTTCTAAGACTAATTAAAGAAAAGCGAGAGTTATGGGAAGAGACCTACTGCACACATAGCTAACTTAAAAAACTTCTAAAAATTTTAAGCGAAAAAAATTTGAAAAACTCATAAATCTTTAGTATAATAATTATAGAAAGTGAGAGAGGAAAACAAATTTAAACCTCTCTTAACCCGAAAGGGAAACAAATAAAAATCTTAATTTTGGGTCGCGGCCTACGCGAGAAGGAGAATACTATGACACAGAGAGAATTTCTTGAGAAGGTAATTGCAGAAGTTGAGAACGAGGAAATGATTGATTTTGCTAAGGAGACTCTGGACAAGCTTGACGCTCGTAATGAGGCTCGTAAGGTAGCTACCGCCGCAAAGGCAGCTGAGAAGGAGGCTGAGCGGGCGCCGATTAGAGAGGCTATCTACGCAGTAATGACTGACGAGCCTAAGACAGCAACTACTCTTATCCAGGAAGCTGGAGTAGAGATTAAGCCTCAGGCAATTCCGCACCTTGTAAAGGGTCTTATCCTTGAGGGTAAGGTAGAGAAGGCTGAGGTAAAGGTAACTGGCAAGGGTAAGCAGGTTGGATACGTAAGAGTTCCCGAAGCTTAAGTAGAAGCAATTATATGAGAATAGAGAAGAAGAGAGAGAAATCTCTCTTCTTTTTTTTTAAAGAAATTCTAGGAAAATAATGCGGCTGAAAATTTGACTTTCTTTCAAAATTGTGATATAATATTAAAAAAACACTTTTTCCCCCTAAGACATGGCCGCTCCCAGCTGCGCAGCTTTTCCAGCTGCACAAAATTTTTTATAAATGGAGAGCGTTCCAGCTCAGGGAATTTGTCTCTCGGGTGAAAATCCCGCTCCCAGCCGCACCACTATATTCTACGGCCTTGCAGCTTTGCAGCTTGCTTTGCAGCTCATGGGAGAATTTTATAAGTGCTTATAGAGTCTATTATTATAGAGAGAATTTTATCTATATAGAGAAAATTTGTTCGAGTAGTAAAAATTTTATAAGTATTTATAGAGTGCCGCTCCATTTTAGGAACTTTTTCTATTTTTATAAAATTCGGCAATAAAAAAATGAGAGAATTTTTGAAATTCCCTCTTGACAAAATTTGAAACTTGTGGTATAATACGCGCCCGGGTAACTACCCGGCGCCCTTTACGTTCGTAGAATAAAATCGAAAAAAAGAAGAGGCTTACACCTCTTCCGTTTCTTTTTTTAAACTTCTTCGTAAGTATCTCGATACCATGCCCAAGAATACGAATTACCTTCGCTATCTACCACACCTCCCAATTCAATACAGTGACAAGGCCTACCATTGAAGCAATTATTATAATCTTCTTCGTAAGTCTCATAGCCCATCTTATTTGCAAAATCTTTGATAATAGCAATTCTGCGATTCATCTCTTCCATTCTTTGCTCTTTACGATTCTTTTTCATTGTTTTTTCCTTTCTCATTTTTAAGATTTAGGGGGGGAAGGAAGAGGCTTATGCCTCTTCCTTTTTAGCCTTAGCCTCAGCTCTCGCCTTAGCCTTAGCCTCACGCTCAGCCTTGTCTCTCGCAATCTTACGAGCCTTAGCCTCAGCGGCGGCTTTCGCCTTTTCTGCCTTAGCGGCTACGTGTTCCTTATAGGCTTCTGCCATATCGTAGCCGTCATAGGGGTCACCATCACGAGAGCCTGTGGGGACTTTAAAGGTCACGACCACGAACTCATCATTACCCTCAGCGTCTACGCAAGGGATAGCGATTTCGTTGGACTTAGTGACGAGGACTTCCTCATCAGCTCCCTCAAGGAACTTAGAGATTGCGTCCATATACTTTTCACGAAGTGCTTCACGGAGTGCCTTTTTAGAATTTGTCATAGTAGTTACCTCTCTTTCTTTTTTATATACTTATTATAGCATACTTTATTTGGTTTGTCAAGGACTTTTTAAAAAATTTTTCAATTTTTTTTGGGAGTTGCGCGCTTTCCTTAACTCTTTAATAAGATTATACACGATATTTTCAGAAAAGTCAAGCATAAATTTCAAATTTTTCTTTAATTTTAGTTAGATGTCTCTAACCGCGCCCGGGCGCCTTGGTCAAGACCAAAGCGCACTTTTTGTAATACCTCTTCGCAAGCATTCTTTTAAAATTTCTTTTTCAATTCTAACATCATCAAGACCTTTATGCTCTTCCATAAAATCATTATCACCTGTAAAAAACCTATAAAGAATTTCAGCGGTATAACGGTTTTGTCCTTTCTCAGTTTTATAGTTATTTCTCTCACAAAAATCGCAGTATTCTGGGCAATTCTTGAAGGCTTCCCTTGCCATTTTTAGCGTATCGCAAATCGTTATTCCGTAAGGGAAAAAATAACGATATTTAGAAGAAGTCAAAAATCTTTGCGTGAGATTGCACGAACGATAATCAAATCGAGCGTTGTGTGCATAAATTTCAGAAATGAAATATTTCTTGCAATCAGCTTGTAAAGCCTTTCTAATATTATAGAGGCGAGCAAGTTTCCGTTCTCCACGTTTAATCTCATCCCAATAAGAGGGGATTTTATCAGCAAAATACGCATAGCTCATCAGCTCTTTATCAAGAAAAATCTCAGCTACCGCAAAGCTTCTTGTCTTAAAAATTTCTCCAGTTTCAGGATCAACTACTGCCCACCCAATATCATAACAGATGGGGTCATCAATAGAGTTAGTAGTCTCCGTGTCAAGAACGATAACTTTCATTTTAAGTCCTCTCTTTCGTTTATTCTGTTCCTTACAAGTATTATATTACCACAGAATAAGAAAAAAGTCAACAACTTTTTTAAAAAAGTTTCTTTAATTTTAGTTAGACTTGTCTAACCGCGCCCGGGCAAATATGAAATGAAGTTATCCGGGCGCAGATAGTCTACGCCCTTTCATTTTCTATATTTATTATATAATAAATTTTAAATTTTGTCAAGTTTTATTTAGTTATTGGGAAAGGGTCGAAAGACCCTTTCCCCCTTTGGGATTATTCCGCATCAGACGGAATAGCGTAGACCTTAGGCGCACGCTCCTTAGCCTTGGAGGAGACGAGTTCACCCTCACGCTCAAGCTTTGCGCACAGAGCGGAAGCCTTTGCGGTAGAGACCTCTACTTCCTTAGCGATTTCAGATGCGGTAGCACCAGTACCCTTAGCGGCGAGGTACTCCATGATTTTTGCAATCAGCGGAGCATCTTCCTTAGCACGCTTTTCAGCGACCTTAGCGGAGCGAGACCGATTTGTAGCGTCAAGCTTATCAATAGTCTCACGAGCGAAAGCTCTCATCTCATCAGTAAGCTCAGAACCATTTACTACAGCTTCCAGAAACATTCTCTTTGTCATAATAGACCTCTTTCTCCCACACTTATGCAGTGGGCGCAATTTTTATTTGTTATGGAAGAGTTCCTATCTCTTCCTTTTTACACTTTTATTATAGCACCTTTTCGGTTGCTTGTCAAGTCTTTTTTTAACTTTTTTTAAGAAGTTTTTTAAAGGCTTTTCTCTTTTTGTACCTTTATTATATCAGATTCTTAAAGAGTTGTCAAGTCTTTTTTTAACTTTTTTAAGAAGTTTTTCTTGACCTCTTTTGTATCTTTATTATATCAGATTTTAAGGAGTTTGTCAAGAGTTTTTTTAACTTTTTTTTGAAGGGTTTTGGGATAGTCGCCAGACTTCCCTCACCTTTCATATATTATATTACTACTATTTTATAAAAATTGCAATATACAAAGTGACAAAAATAAAAAGAAAAATTTGTGTAATTTGCCTATTGACAAGAAAGAAATAATATGATATAATATAAGATTATGCCTTAATCCGCCGCGCCCGGGTAAAGTTAAAGGGACTTAACTTTTGTTAAGTCCTTTTCTTTTTAGTATGTATCAAGTCCCATCATTTCCGCTTCTTCTTCGGTTACATAACCATAACCTCTGATTTCTTCATTGGGAAATGATGTTCTTGCAATACCATTTGCATAATCTTGCGCATTTTCCCAAGGTACATTAACCGCAACGAGAAATTCTTCTCCGCAAAGGTCGCTTTCTTCTCCAACGATTTCATAAAGGAAATTGTACCACTCTGTCATTTTTAAATCCTCGCTTTCTTTTTTCTTTATTATATCAAAGTAGGAAAGGTTTGTCAAGACCCTTTTAAAAAGATTTTTTCAACCCTGTGCGCACCTTGACTTCCTTACACACTCCTATGGGGTTTTATCAGAAGTTTTAAAAGCCTTTCCTTAACTTTGTAATTATATTATATACTATAAAAGTTAAAAAGTCAAGAACTTTTTTATAAAGTTAAAAAATAACTATTTAATACAATGAGTGCAATCTGCATCACATAACCATTTATATGACTTTTATGCTTTACACTGTACAGAATGTTTAAAGCACAATTTACAAGTCCGATAATTGGCGCCCACCAAAGACCTACAAGAACTAAAACCACGTTTAATACAGTGATGACGGAAAATAAATCCATGACCTCGAAAGTATAAGGTTCTTCGATACAGAAAAATTCTCTCATTTTAGAAATCTCCTTTCTCTTTCTATATATACTATATCAGAAAAGAGAAAAAAAGTCAAGTAAAATTTTGCACAAAGAAATAAAAAATTTTTGTTAAAATTTACTATTGACATATCCGGCGCGAAGTAGTATAATTGCTCGGGCGTGCGCGCACGCTCGAGAAAAGGAAAAGAGTAGAGAAAAATCTCTACTCTTTTTTAAGGAAGGAAAAGGTTTTTTATTTTTGTTTTTCGTCTGTTACGACAATTAAGAAAGCAAACATTTTTTCACTCTCCATGTCTTACTTAAAAAAACATTCCATTGCATCTTCTGTCCCTTATCAATACGATAGAAACACCAATAATTACAATTAGTAAAATTATTGCAATCTGTCCCCACAGTGGCGCCAGTACCCATACCCATGACCAAGTAATTACGCCACAAAGTTTTAATACAATGAATACGATTGTTAAAGCATCAAAGAAACCAAGACCTACTCTTTTTGTATTATTATTTTTCATTTTACTCTCTCCTTTTCTTTTTGTGTGTTTTTGTTTTCTTCCCTTTCGGTAATTATAGTATATCACAATATAAAAAAAAGGCAATAGACAAAATAAACAAAATATTTTTTATAAATTTGTGAAGTTTTCCTATTGACAAAGTTGCACCCCGGGCGGTATAATTACTCGGGTGTGCAAAGCACACCCGAGAAGGGTGCGCCTTCTCGGTATTAAAATTTTATTCTTCTCCTTTCATTTATCCTGCATTAAAACTTGCAAGAACCAAACCTTTTTCTGTTACTTCTTCTATATGAATTTTTCCTTGATAGTTATAAAAGTAAACATCCTCTTCTATTCCAGGAATATATTCATAAGATTCTTCTTTTTTAAACATACTACGAACTTCTTCTTCGGAATCAGCCAACACAATACAAGCATCGTATTCATTATAATTAACTTTGTCTACATATACCATATAACATTTCATTTTTGTTTTCCTTTCTTTAATAAATAAAATTCATCTCTTTAATATTTTCAAGTGTTTCTTTTACATCTTTAATTGTTACAATACTATAAGCATTATAACCATCATCATCATAATTATCATATTCAATATAACGACGTTCATAGTCTATCATTTTGTCAATTAATTTTTCAAGGATTCCAATAGTATCAATAAAAGATTCCTTTTCTCGATCATTAAAATAAGCTTCCATTTTTGCTGTTTCATCAATATACATTTATATTCTCCTTTCTATTTATGGGATTTTTTCCCTTTCTGTAATTAAATTATATCAAAAAATCTAAAATTTGTCAAGAAAAAACTTCAAAAAAATTTTTATTTTTTCTTAAAATTTTCTCTTGACAAACACTCCTTTCCTGTGATAAAATGCCCGGGCGCGGACGCTTGCGCGCCCGAGAGGACGATTACTTGTACTCTCGTTTTGCCTTTCTGAAATAAATTAATTTCGTTCCAAAGACTAAATTATGTAATTTAAAGGTTTTTTCTACTGTAAAACTACAATCACATTCATAGAAGTTATTTGTCATATATTTTAAACCAAATCGAGTAAAAGCAACCCGATGACCAAGTGTTACATTATGGTACTTCCCAGAAGTTAATACAGTAATAATATACATAATCAATACCTCCATGTTTCATAATAATATTTAACTTTATCTTCTTCCTTTACTGTAATTAAAGTATATCACAAGTTTTATGAAAATGCAATATGTCAGAATACACAAATTTTATAGAAAATATTTGTATGAATTGCCTATTGACAAATCTCTCCCAATGTGTTATAATAACTCGGGTGAACAAGTTCGCCCGGGCGCATTGAAAGAAAGGGCTATGCAAGCCCCTTCAATACCTCGATAATGTTGTCTACATTGTAGGCAGTGCCGTTCCAGTTTTCACGATTCGGCTTTTCGTCATCAAACAGGATTCCGTTTCTACCTTTCTGTTTTGGTGTACCGTATTTTACTATATCTATTCTATCGAACCTTACGCTTTTTAAATGCTTTGCAAGCCAAGCTCTTTTTGCTTTTGTGACAGCTTTATCATATTCGGGGGTGGAAGTTTTGCTCAGCCAAGAGATAACTCCAATTTTATAACCCTGTCTCTGTAGACGATTCAACAACCTTGCCAGCGTTGCCATGCGCACCATAGGAGCGGCTACTTCATAGGGTGTAGAATCCTGAGCGATAAGCATATCAAGCCAACCATCAACACCATACAGATTTGCGATTGTTCCGTCCATATCAAACCAAATTTCCTTTACCATATCCTTACCGCCTTTCCTTTATTTTCTATAATTATATTATCATATTTTTATTTATTTGTCAAGAAAAAAAAGTGTACAAAATTCTTGTCTTTTTTTGTGCAAAATGACGGCGCGCCCGGGCAGAAATTTAGTGCATTAAAGCACTAAACTTCTGTTTTAACAATGGCTATAATTTCACCAGTAAAACCATCTACAAGTTCACTCTTTGAAAAATTATATCCTCTCATTAAAAGTTTTACTTCATCAAGAATTTCTCCAAGAGTTCCTGTCATTGTTCTTTCAAAAAGGTCATCAAAGTAAACAGTTACTTTAGTGGAATAAATAAGTTCAACTTTCATATTTTCTCCTACCTTTCAGTTATTATTATTATATTTAATACATACGTTTTACTTTATAACAACAACGAAACCATTTTCTTCAAGTTCTCTTATGTTGATTTCTTCAATTCTTTCCGTACCGATTACATAACCGTCAAGTTTAATGATTGCCATTTTGTTTTTCTCCTTTTCTTTATCTTATGTATATATTATATCACTTAATATATAAAAAGTCAAGAAAAAAAATATACAAAAATTGATTTTATTTTTGTGCAAAATAACAAAACGGCGCCCGGGCGCCGAGTCCGAGAGGGATAAACCTCTCGAACTCATTTTCTCTCAATCCAACCACCCTCGCACTTCCAAGAGCGTGCGCTGTTGCCTCACATTTATATACCGCAAAGTTGGACTTCGGCTTGCGGTGGTGGGGACTTTCGTCAAATGGTCTTATACGGTCGACTTGTGACCTTCTCTCGTTCTGCCATCTCTCACCTTATGTATACATTATAGCACGGAGTTTATGGTTTGTCAACCCCTTTTAAAAAAATTTTTATTTAATTTTAGTTAGTCTCGTCTAACTACGTGGCGCCCGGGCAAAAAAAACGAATATTCGATATGGGTTTAGCAGTACGCCAAACCCATATCGCGCCATCTAAGAATAGAAATCTGATTGCACTTGCGCCCAATCTCCATGGCTTCGCGCTTTGTATCTACTCTTTTACTTTTATCTATGTACCAGATTCCATCAGAGAACCAAATTCCGCAATTTCCCTTATATCCTTTAATTGCTTTCATCGCTTCAAGAATATCTGTAGTTTCGATTCCTTCGGTTGCTACTTGCCATCCGCTTTTATAGGAAATCGGTTTGCCATTCTTAAGAGTGAGACCGCCATTATCAGAAATTTTTCTAAGTGTTCTAATATTAATCATTTTTATTACCTCTCTTTCCTTTTCTGATTATATATTATCACATTTAGTTTGTTTTGTCAAGTATTTTTTTATTTAATTTTAGTTAGACTCGCTTAACC
>OCTW011316024.1_pt1 | contig 105383 bp, 88 predicted proteins | sample 1539671 | NCBI WGS metagenome assembly OCTW01 (sample SAMN02144230, study PRJEB22623) | gut metagenome | biome: sheep rumen | host: Ovis aries | place: New Zealand | reverse complement strand
AAAAGTGAACTGCATTCAAGCAGTTCACTATGACATAATTAAAAAATAATTTAAACATTTTTTTATGACATTTTTAAAAGTTATTGACAGACTTTTTGAAAAAAACATAAAAAAATATTTTGAAAAAAAACACAAAAAAATAAACCCTCATTTGCAGAGAGCCTATTTTTCTTCGACCTCACTTAAGTCTTGAAGTTGCTTTAAACATTTTGAACAAATTAACTTATCTTTATATTGGACTAATTTTTTTGTGTTACCACAGAAAAGGCAGGATTTTTCATATTTTTTTAAAATAATGGAAGAACCATCTACAAAGATTTCAAGCGAATCTTTTTCTTTAATTTGAAATTGATTTCTTAATTCTATTGGAATAACAACTCTTCCTAATTCATCTACTTTTCTAACAATACCAGTCGATTTCATGGTTTTCCTCCTTTATTCGTCATTTTTCGACAAAATTCACTATAAAAATAATATCATAAAAACTGGCAAAATGCAATAAAAATGCCAAAATTTGTAAATCAATTGCTTAAAAATTTATAAAAATTAAAACATAATTTTTTATTATAAGAATAAAATTTCTATTGTAGAAAGTTAAGAAAATTTAAAAAAAGTATGGCAAAGTAATACAAGAAATATAAAATTAAATAAAAGGGAAAGTGTATGTTAAATATATTATGGCCAAGTTTTATTTTAATATCCTTTATATATGCTTTTTTAGTAGGAAACATAGACGAAATAAATAACTCAATTTTTGAATCTACAGCAAGTGCAGTCGAATTAACAATGACATTTTTAGGAACCATGTGTCTATGGAATGGAATAATGAAAATAGCACAAAATTCTGGATTTTCAAAAAAAATTGCACAAATATTAAAACCAATTATAAATTTTTTATTTCCAGATTTAAAAAACGATGAAAAGGCAAAAGAAGAAATATCAATGAATATGACTGCAAATATATTAGGACTTGGAAATGCTGCTACACCATTGGGACTTAAAGCAATGAAAACAATGCAAAAAGAAAATAATAAAAAAGATGAAATATCAAATTCAATGGCTATGTTCATTGTAATAAATACAGCATCAATTCAATTAATTCCGACTACTGTAATTGCAATAAGAAACTCATTAAATTCTGCAGAGCCGACCAAAATTATTATCCCAGTTTGGATTGGAACTATATGTGCAGCTGTTGCAGCAATAGTTGCAACAAAAATGTTTATTTTTTTTGAAAAAAATAAAAAAGAATAAAATCATTTTTTTAAACTGATTTGTGCTTTAATGAAGGGACGAATAAAAGATATGAAAATAATTAGTTATTTTTCAGCATGCATAATACCATTAATAATAACAGTTATAATAATTCGCGGAATATTAGAAAAAATAAATATATTTGATTCCTTTTTAGATGGTGCTAAGGAAGGAATAGAAATAACAATTAAACTGTTACCAACATTAATAGGCATTTTTGTTGCTATAGGTGCATTAAGAAGTTCGGGAGTATTAGATTTTATTATAAACATAATTTTACCAATTACAAATTTTTTGAAAATACCAAGTCAAATAGTGCCACTGGCAATATTAAGACCAATATCGGGAAGTGCCTCAACAGCAGTTGCAACAGATATAATGAAAAATTATGGAGTTGATTCAAAAATAGGTCTCATTGCTTCAACAATAATGGGGTCAACAGAAACAACATTTTATACAATTGCAGTGTATGCAAGCTCTGTAAAAGTTAAAAACACCAAATTTGTTTTACTAGCTGCTTTAATTGGAGATATAACTCGGAATCCTTGTATCTGTTGTAATTTGGCGATTTTTGTCGTAAAGTTTTTCTTGACAAATTGAACTTTATGATGTATTATGTTTACACAATAGTTATTCAAAATGATTATTTCAATTCAATATTTTTTAATTCGAAGAATTTCATTCATTCTTTTCTATAATAAAAATTGTTTTAAAAATATTTATTATAGAAAATCTTCGATAATAATCAAAAAATATTAACTAAATAAGTTTTTACTCTTGTAGAGGGATTTATAAAAAAGTAGTTCATTCTCCTTTTATCAAGCCCCTAAATTTAAAAAGAGATTATTTTGTATTACGAAAAAAAATAGAATTAAGCCCCTATTTATCGTATCCTAAAAATCCCTCTACAATTTTAAATATATAAATTAGATATCAATAATTTTACTTGTTTTGTTACGATTTGCAATAAAAACTTGAAAATTATCATTTTCAACTTTGTTTTCAATAAGTTCATCAACAACTGTTTTATAAGCAAGCTCGGGAAAATTATTTTCATTGCTTAAATGTCCGAGCATAACACTATTCAAGCCGTGCTTTGCCAAATATGAAATTGCTTGTCCTGCCTGATTATTAGATAAATGTCCGTTTGGACCACTTATCCTAGTTTTCAATAAATATGGATATCTGGAACATTTTAGAACCTCTGGTTCATAATTTGCTTCTAAAAGCATAAAACAACTATTAGATAAGTTATTCATAACATTATTATCAATATGCCCAATATCTGTTGCAATACTCATTTTTTTGCTATCATAATAAATATTAAAACCACATGGATTTGCAGCATCATGAGGTATTGGAAAAGGTCTTACTTCGATATCGCCTAAAGAAAAGCTTTCAAAAGTAAAATATTTTATATTTTCTTTATCAATTTTTCCCATTTGAGTTGGCATTGCATCCCAGGTTTCTTTATTTGCATAAACTGGAATGTTAAACTTTTTTGAAAAAATTCCCAGCCCTTTTGTATGATCTGAATGCTCATGAGTAATCAAAATTCCATTTATAGAAAATGGATCAATAAATAAGGCTTCTAAAGCTTCTTGAATTTTTTTTGCACTTTGACCAGCATCTATCAGAAATTTAGTAGTATCTGTTTGAACTAAAGAACAATTACCACTACTACCACTATATAAACTACAAAATTTAAACATTCTTAATCCTCTGTAACTCTTTGTATATTTGCACCAATTTTTCTAAATTTTTCTTCAATATTCTCGTAACCCCTATCAATGTGAATGAGATTAGTTAAAATTGTCGTTCCCTCAGCAACAATGCCAGCAATAATTAGTGCTGCTCCAGCTCTTAAATCAGTAGCTTCAACAGGAGCCCCATAAAGCTTATCTACACCCTCAAATATTGCAGATTTTCCTTGATCCGTAATCTTTGCCCCCATTTTATTAAGCTCTGCTGTATATTGAAAACGAGATTCCCAAATACCCTCATTAATAATACTTGTGCCACTTGCCAAAGCTAAGCATACGCCAGTTTGTGGTTGTAAATCGGTAGGAAAACCTGGATAAGGTTGAGTTTTTATATTAGCTTTGCTTGGCCTTTTATTTGTCCAAACATGTATAACATCATCTTTATATTCAACATTTGCACCCATTTCTAAAATTTTTGCAGACAAACAATCCAAGTGCTCTGGAATGCAGTTCTTAATAATTAAATCTCCTTTTGTTGCAACAGCAGCAAGCATAAAAGTACCTGTTTCAATTTGGTCAGGAACCACAGAATAAGAAGCATTACCATGCAATTTTTTAACTCCATTTATTTTAATAACATCAGTTCCAGCACCACGAATATCCGCCCCCATTGTATTTAAAAAATTTGCAACATCAACAATATGAGGCTCTTTAGCAGCATTTTCAATAATAGTTGTTCCTTGTGCCAAAACGCTAGCAAGCATAACGTTTATTGTTGCCCCAACAGAAACAATATCCATATAAACAGTAGTGCCAACAAGTTTTTTAGCATTTGCGGTAACTTTTCCTTGACCAACCTCAACATTGGCACCAAGTGATTCAAAACCTTTTATGTGTTGATCTATAGGTCTTGCACCTAAATTACATCCACCAGGAAGACCAACAACCGCACTGTGACATCTACCAAGTAAAGCACCAATTAAATAATAAGAAGCTCGGAATTTACTTGTCATTTCTATTGGCGCAGATGCACAAGAAACATTTCTAGTATCAACTGTCATTTCATTTGTACCGTTCCATGTTATTTTTGCACCTAATTCTTGTAATATTTTACATGATATTCTTACATCACTAATATTTGGAATATTTGAAATGGTACAAACGCCATCAATTAATAAAGTGGCTGGAATTATAGCAACAGCAGCATTTTTGGCACCACTAATTGAAACCTCACCCTTTAAACGAGTTCCACCATTTATTACTAATTTGTCCAAAAAATCTCCCCCTTAAAGTTCAAAACAAGGTATAAAACCTTAAAATTAAATATATTATTTATTAATATAGCTACAAAAAATAGAATATAGTTACTATATTCTATTCTACACAATATATATATCATAAAAACTTTGAATTTACAACTATTTTTTTGCAGTTAATAAGTTATTATTCTTAAACCACTCTATTAAACCAAATTTAAATTTAAATTCAGAGCTGTCAACACTAGTAATGATAGAGTATTCCTCATCATTAAGCTCCTGTTTAATAAGCTCTTTTGAAGCATCTGGAACTATACCAGAAGTCACATTTACAAAACATAAAGGAGGAAACATTACACACCACCAATTTCTGCCTTCTGCTTTTCCAATTTTTACGCGCAATGCATCATAATATCCAGCAGGGAAACTTACATCTCCATAATTTTTGGTGGGGAAAGAAAAATTTCCAGTTTCTACATTAACATTATAGTCATATCCATTTTTTCTTATTGTATTTTCTGCAATAGTCTTAAAATCATTTAAATGGCTTTTGGCAATTGAAATTGCTTCGTCTTTATTTGTTGCATTAGAACATAAGTTATCCATATATTCAATTAAAGAATCTCTGACTTTATATTTTAAAGCTTGATCTTCATCTGAATCACTATTGGCAATAACATGAAGGCGAAAAACGCTATTTTCAATATCTGTAGAAACTGCATCTACATACGAAATGGCGCAAATAGAAATATATATAAATAATAAAAAAATTAAAAATAAGGAATTTTTTACCTTTTTATTGCATATAATAGATAGTAAAGTTTTCATATAATAAGACCTCCTAAAATTGTAAAAAATATATCTGTTAATTTAATTATTAACAAAAATAAAATTTCTATACATTTTTGGAAAAATAATTATATGAAAAAAGAATAAAATTTTGAATGTGTCGAAAAATGACAAAAATTCAACTTGTAATATTTCTGAAATAATATTGACACATTTGAAATAAAATGGTAAAATTTACCAGTAGAAAACAAAAGAAAGGAGACAGATGTTAGAAAATAACATCTACTAGGAAAATGGAAATTAACAAAAAAAGTTTAACAAAATTATGTAGTTTTTATGTAAGTGATTGGCATCTAGTTACAATGATGCTTCCATACATAAATCAAAAAGTAAATGAAAAAGCAAAAATAGCCACAATCCTAGAAAAAGACATTAAAGAAAATGTAGTTATATTAGTTGAAAAATTGAACCTAAAAAATAAAGAAGAAATTCTAAATATAAATTGGAATAAAAACGAAAATATAAAGAGACAATCAAATGAATTGAAAGACAATCAAGAATTTTTAATTTTAATAAATGGAGATGAAAACTTTATAGAAAACCAAAATAAAAAAATAGAAAAATACTTTAATACACACTTGATAAAAAATACTATAAAAATAGTAAATTTTTATGATGTAACAAAACTTAAAGGAAGTATATCGAAAATATTGGAAAATCATGATAAAATACTAAACACATCAGGTGAAAAAGAAATTTCAGAAGTAATCGAGAATAAAATTGAGCAAGAAAAAAGGCTTGCAATGTAAAAAAGAAAAAACATATTAGATCTTACGATTTGATATGTTTTTTTATGATGGAAGCAAAATGAAAAAGTAAAAATATGCTAGTATTACAATTTTCCAATTGAACTTGAATTTATAATTGACGAAAAATAGATAATGATATATTATATAAAAAAGGAGAAAAACGATGCAAGAAAAATTTGAAAAAGTAAAGCGAATATTAGAAGAACAAAATCAAGAAGATTTACTAAAATATAATGTTGAATTTAAAGATGAACTACTTGACGATATTTTAAAGACAAACTTTGAACAATTAAATAAATTATATAAAAAAGCAATAACAAAACAGGAAAAAGAAAACATAAAAATAGACCCAATAGGATGTATAGATAAAGAAAAACTATCTAATGAGGAAAAGGAAAAATATGAAAAAATAGGAAAAGAAATAATAAAAAAAGGGCAATTTGCTGTGGTAACAGCAGCTGGAGGTCAGGGATCAAGACTAGGACACAATGGACCAAAAGGAACATTTGACTTTGGACTTCAAAACCATAAAACAATTTTTGAAGTATTATGTGATGGTTTAAAAAAATCATATAAAAAATATAATATTTATGTTCAATGGTATATAATGACAAGTGAACAAAACAATACTGAAACAATAGAATTTTTTGAAAAAAACAATTATTTTAATTATCCAAAGGAAAAAATAAAATTTTTCAAGCAGGGTCAATTGCCAGTATTAAGCAAAGATGGAAAATTATTATTAAATAAAGACGGATTGATAAATAAAGCAGCAGATGGACATGGCGGAATATTTATTGCAATGAGAAAAAACAAAATAATAAATGATATGAAAGATAAAAATATAAAATGGGCATTATTTTTACCAGTTGATAATGTTCTAGTGAAAATGGTAGATGCAATGTTTTTAGGTATATGTGCATCAAAAAATGTACAAATTGGAGGTAAAAGCATTATCAAAGCATATCCAGAGGAAAGGGTTGGAGTTTTCTGCAAAGAAAATGGAAAGCCAAGTGTAGTTGAATACACAGAAATATCAAAAGAAATGGCTGAACAAAGAGATGAAAAAGGAAATTTGGTATTTGGAGAATCACATATAAATTGCAATATGTATACCATAGATGCTATCGAAGAAATAAGTAAAGACAAGTTGCCATATCATGTAGCAATAAAAAAAATAGAGTATTTAAATAAAGATGGAAAAGTTATAAAGCCAAATGAGCCAAATGCATACAAGTTCGAATCATTTGGATTTGATTCATTCAAACAATTTGATGATATGGTTATATTTAGAGTGAAAAGAGAAGAGGAATTTGCTCCAATAAAGAATGCAGAAGGAAATGATAGCCCAGAAACTGCAAGAAGATTATATATTCAAGCAATGGAGAAAAATTAATTCAGAAAAGAAGAGGTAGAAAAATGAACTATAAGGAAGAATATAAAAAGTGGTGCGAAAGTCCAATATTTGATGAAAAAACAAAGGAAGAATTAAAACAAATAGAAGGTAATGAAAAAGAAATTGAAGAAAGATTTTATAAAGAATTAGAGTTTGGAACAGCAGGACTTCGAGGAATAATGGGTGCGGGAACAAACAGAATGAATAAATACACAGTTGGAAAAGCAACTCAAGGGCTTGCAAACTTTATAAAAAAAGAGAAAAAAGAAGAAAATGGAGTAGTTATAGCATACGATTCCAGAAATAATTCAAGAGATTTTGCAAAATGCGCTGCATTAATATTAAATGCAAATAATATAAAAACTTATATTTTTGAGAAAATAACACCAGTCCCAGAACTATCTTTTAGTGTAAGAAAATTAAAAACAGTAGCAGGAATAATGATTACAGCAAGCCATAATCCTGCAAAATATAACGGGTATAAGGTATATGGAGAAGATGGGGCACAAGTTACTTTTCCAAAAGATAAACAAATAATGGATGAAGTAAAAAAAATTTCATCTTATGAAGAAATACAAAATATTTCAGAAAAAGAAGCGGTAAAAAAAGGTCTATACAAAACAATAAAAAATGAAATAGAAGATAGCTACATAGAGGAGATAAAAAAATTAATTTTAAATGAAAAATCAATAAAAAATCAATCAGATTTAAATATAGTTTATACTCCACTTCATGGAACAGGAAATAAACCAGTAAGAAGGATATTAAAAGAAGTTGGATTTAAAAATGTTCATATTGTAAAAGAGCAAGAGTTACCAGATGGTAATTTTCCAACTGTTGAATATCCAAATCCAGAAGACAAAAATGCATTTAAATTTAGTTTGGAACTTGCTAAAAAAGTTAATGCGGAGATTGTACTTGCTACAGATCCAGATGCAGATAGATTAGGAGTATATGTAAAAAATAAAGATGAGTATATTCCACTGACAGGAAATATGTCAGCTCTTTTAATATTAGAATATATATTATCTCAGAAAAAAGAAAAAAATATTTTACCAGAAAATTCAGCTGTAGTAAAAAGCATAGTATCATCAACAATGGCAGAGCCAATATGTGATAATTATGGGGCAAAATTATTTGAAGTATTAACCGGATTTAAATATATTGGGGAAAAAATAAAACAATTTGAACAAAATAAAAATTATAATTTTATATTTGGATATGAAGAAAGCTATGGATGTTTAGCAGGAACACATGCAAGAGATAAAGATGCACCACTTGCCGTAATGCTAATTTGCGAAGCTGCTGCATATTACAAAGAACATGGGAAAAGCCTATGGAACCAAATGCTTAATATGTATGAAAAGTATGGATATTACAAAGAAGGCGTAAAACAAGTAACTCTGGAGGGAATAGGTGGAGCAGAAAAAATAAGTAAAACAATGGAAAATTTAAGAAGAACTCCACAAATGCAAATAGGCCAATATAAAGTAGAAAAAATTAGAGATTATAGTGCACAAACAATATTAGATTGCAGAACAAATGAAATAACAAAAATAGACTTACCAAAATCAAATGTATTATATTATGAATTAGAAGGTAAAAATTGGGTAGCTATAAGGCCATCTGGAACTGAGCCAAAAATAAAATATTATGTTGGTGTAAAAGGAAATTCAATGCAAGATGCTGAAACAAAAATGAAAGAAATTATGAATGTTCTTGACGCAAAAAAATAATTTATTAAAAATATTATTGATTTTATTGATAAATTGTTATAAAATAATGTAGACATGTTCCAGTAGCTCAGTAGGATAGAGCGTCGGTTTCCTAAACCGCAGGTCGGAGGTTCAATTCCTCTCTGGAACACCATCTGCAAAAAATGTAAAGTATTGAAAAATCAAATATATACTTATGTATACAGAAACGAATATGCGGGGACATAAATTTCTCCGCATATTTAATGAAATAAAGGAAACGGAATGGAAGAAAAATTTATGAAAGAAGCCTTGAAAGAGGCAAAAAAAGCATATTCAAAAGATGAAGTGCCAGTAGGAGCAATAATAGTAAAGAACGGAAAAATCATAGCTAGAGCACATAATTTGAAAGAAACAAAAAAACTTGCCACATCCCATGCAGAAATACTTGCAATTCAAAAAGCAAGTAAAAAGTTAGACGCATGGAGATTAGAAAACTGCGAAATGTATGTAACACTTGAACCTTGCCCAATGTGCTCAGGAGCAATAATTCAGTCAAGAATAAAAAAGGTTTATATAGGAACAACAGATAATAAATCAGGAGCATGTGGCAGTGTACTTAATTTATTTGATGATTATAAATTTAATCACAAAGTAGAGTATGAAACTGGAATACTAAATAAAGAATGTGAAAATATTCTGCAAAATTTTTTTAAAGACTTAAGAAAAAGAAAAAATAAACTACAAGGAGATGTATCGAAGAGGTCATAACGAGGCTGTCTCGAAAACAGTTAGGCGAAGAAATTCGCCCCGTGGGTTCGAATCCCACCGTCTCCGCCAAAATAATTAAAATAAAATAAAAACTTAACGAATAATATATATAAAGTATAGACATAATGGAAGGAATGAAGTTGGGCATGGACAATGATAGAAGAAAAGAAAAAATAAAAGCATGTATAGCTATAGCAATAATAATAATAGCTATTTTAATTGTAGGAATGTTTTCTTTAAAATACAGCGTAGAAGGAGACAAAAACATGCCATTTAAACTAGCAAAAATAACAATAGTTAGCACAGCAGAAGGGCTAGAAAACGAAGGCACTTCAGAAAAATGGAATTTAAACTTATTTCAAAATAATGATATATATTTTTCAATAGAAAAAATTGAAAATATAAATGATGATGTAATTAAAAGTATAGCAATAAAAAACATCCAAATAACAAAAACTCCAACAAAAGGGGAAATAAAGGCTTATATGCCTAATAGTTCAGATGGGAGATTGTTTAGTTATGAAGCTCAATACATAATTCAAGAAAATAGTTTGACATACAAAGGCGCAAAACAAACAAATTCAAAAAACTTGGAAATAGGCAACCAAGGGGGAACAGCAATAATGAGATTTTGCAACACAGGACTAGGAAGCTATATTTCAAATGACGACAATGAAATAAAACATGATGGAACATTACTTTCGAAAATTGGACTAAAAAACGAAGAATTAAATTTTGAAGTTAATTTTGATTTCGTAATAAACTTAAAAGATGTAAGCTACTCAAGCAATATAACATTACAAATGCCATGTTCAGAAAATTTAATGGAAGAAGGAACATGTAGCAAAGAAATTACAGATGGATTTATATTTACTAGAGTAAATAATTAAAAACTACTTGCCAACTTTTTAAAACAAGTATATAATAATTCAAGTATAAGAAAAGTTTTCATTTTTGTATGGAGAATAAATCAATGCAAGCCTATGAACCTTGTCAGGTCTGGAAGGAAGCAGCAATAAATAGTAACTTGTGTGTGAAGTATTCTCCATAGAGAAATGAAAGCAAGTACTTATACTTTTTTAAAAATATGTCTTGGGGGTGAAAAAATGGCATACACAGCATTATATAGAAAATTTAGACCAACAACATTTTCAGAGATGGTGGGTCAGGAGCATATAACAAGAACATTAAAAAATCAAATAATAGCAGGTAGGGTTGGACATGCATATTTATTTAATGGTGGAAGAGGAACAGGAAAAACATCTGCAGCGAAAATATTGGCAAGAGCAGTAAACTGTTTAAATCCGCAAAACGGCGAACCTTGTAATGAATGCGAAATTTGCAAAGCAGCTTTAAATGGAAGTCTTATAGATATTGTGGAAATGGATGCTGCCTCAAATAATAGTGTAGAAGATATTAGACAGATTAGAGATGAGGTAAATTTTTTGCCAACAAAGGCAAAATATAGAGTATATATTATAGACGAAGTTCATATGCTTTCAATAGGTGCTTTTAATGCACTTCTAAAAACATTGGAAGAGCCACCAGAACATGTAAAATTTATACTTGCAACAACGGAACCTCAAAAGTTACCAGCAACAATACTTTCAAGATGCCAACGATTTGATTTTAAAAAAATATCAGAAGAAGATATCTCTAAAAGACTAGAAATAGTTTGCAAAGAAAGCAACATAGAAATTACGCCTCAAGCACTAAAAATCATTTCAAATTTAGCAGAGGGTGCAATGAGGGATGCTTTAAGCATTTTGGAGAGATGTATACAAGATGGAGAAAATCAAATAGACGAAGAAAAAATAAAAGATTTAGTTGGAATTCCAAAATTTGAATACATAAATAACATTACTAATTCAATAATAGAAAAGAACGCAGAAAATGCCCTAAGTGCCATAAATGATGTGATAAATGAGGGGAAAGATATAAGCAACCTCTTATGGGAAACAATAAAATATGTTAAAGATATTTTAGTATACAAAACAAGCAAAAAAACATCAATATATAACGATGAAGAAATAAAACAAATTGATGAACTTTCAAAAAAAATAGAAAAAGAAAGACTTTTATCAATAATATATGAATTATCAAATTTGGAAAATGACATGAAATACTCTACACAAAAAACAATAATGTTTCAAGTTGGAATTCTTAAATTATGTATGGAAGAAAATTTTATTAACACATATTCACGAAATGTGGAAAACACGCCTAAATATATAGCGAATATTACAAATAATCCTAAGCAAAATGTAGGAGGAGGTCAATTAAATCAGCCACAAGCGATAAAACCGCGAGTAAATAACGAAGGTACAAAGAAACAAGAAAACATAAAAACAAACGCACAAACAATAAATAATGGGAAGGAAATAAAAGATTGGCCTCAAATAGTTTCAAGCTTAAAACAAGAAGGAAAAATATTATTATATACCAATTTAATAAACTCAAATGTAACAGAAATAAATGATATGACTGTTGGAATTACTTTTCCAAAAGGACTTACTCCATTTGGAAAAACAATATTGGAAAAACAAGAAAACATTAATGAGCTTGAAAAAAAAGTATCAATGAAATTTGGAAAACCCATGAAAATAAAAATAATTCAAGATAATATAAATCAAAAAAGTGCTAAATCAAAAGAAGAAAGCCAAATAGAAAATTTTGCAGAAAATCTTGATTTACCATTTAATGTAATAGAATAAATAAGGAGGAAAAAACAATGTCAAAAAGAGGAGGATTTCCAGGAGGAATGGGAGGCTTCGGAGGTATGAATCTTAACCAACTAATGAAAGAAGCAAAAAAAATGCAAGCAGATATGCAGAAAAGTCAAGAAGAACTTGGACAAAAGGAGTTTGAATCATCAGCAGGAGGCGGTGCAGTAACTGTCAAGGTATCTGGAAATAAAGAAATAAAATCAATAATAATAAAGAAAGAAGTCGTAGATCCAGAAGATGTTGAAATGTTACAAGATTTAATTTTAACTTGTACAAATGAAGCATTAAGACAAGTTGATGAGGCACAAACTGCAAGTCTAGGTAAATACAACATTCCTGGAATTATGTAGAGGTACAATATGTCATATTATTCACCATCAATAGAAAAATTAATAGAAAGTTTCGAAAGATTGCCAAGCATAGGTAATAAAACTGCAGCTCGACTTGCATTTTATATTTTAGATAGACCTGATGAAGAAGTAAAAGAATTTGTAGATTCAATAATAAATGCTAAAAAGAATTTAAAATATTGTTCAAAATGTTTTAATATTTCAGACACAGATCCTTGTGTAATATGTTCAAATCCAAAAAGAGATAATACAATAATTTGTGTAGTAGAAGATGTTAAAGATGTAGTTGCAATGGAAAGAACACATGAATTTAAAGGATTATATCATGTATTACACGGTTCTATTTCACCAATGAATGGCGTAGGACCAGATGATATAAAAATAAAAGAATTACTTTCAAGGATAATGGAAGGAAATATAAAAGAAGTTATACTTGCAACAAATCCAAGAGTAGAAGGAGAAGCAACAGCAATGTATATTTCAAAACTTATAAAACCACTAGGAATAAAGGTTACAAGGATAGCACATGGAATTCCTGTAGGTGGAGACTTGGAATATACAGATGAAGTAACATTAAGTAAAGCATTAGAAGGAAGAAGAGAATTGTAAACTCTTCTTTTTTGTTATTACATAATGGAAGGAAATAAAAATACTAGCCTATAACCTTTTTGTGAAAAGTTTGTGAACATGCTTGCATAATAAAGAGGAAAATGGTAGTATTGAAAAGTAATATTGTAATGCTACGGAAATAGCACATTGAAGATTTTTTTATAATAGAAAAATGCTTTTTTTATTATAAACTTTATCTTTAAAACGAAAAGGAGGAGTAAAATTGATAGAGGTAAAGAATGTTACAAAAAAGTATGGCAGCTTTACAGCTGTAAATAATATTTCATTTACAGTAAAAGACGGAGAGGTAGTAGGTTTCTTGGGACCTAATGGCGCTGGAAAAAGTACTACAATGAACATGATAACAGGTTTTATAGAACCAACAGAAGGAACTATAGTAGTAAATGGATATGACATTTCAAAACAAGCAAGAAAAGCTAAAAAACAAATAGGATATATGCCAGAAAATGTACCATTATATGGAGATCTTACAGTAAAAGAATTTGTTTCTTATATGGCAGAATTAAAACTTGTAAAAAGCTCAGAAAGAAAACAAGAAGTAGAAAGAGTTATAAAGGAAACAGGACTTGAAGAAGTTCAAAGCAAACTTACGAGAAACTTGTCAAGAGGATATAAACAAAGAACGAGTATGGCAGGAGCGCTAGTAGGTAATCCAGATGTTTTAATCCTTGATGAACCAACAGTCGGATTAGACCCAAAGCAAATAATAGAAATAAGAAGTTTAATTAAGAATTTAGGAAAAAAGCACACAGTAATAGTAAGTTCACACATTCTATCAGAAATTAGTCAAATATGTGAAAGAGTAATAATTATAAATAAAGGTAAAATAGTAGCAGTAGATTCTCCTGAACATTTGGAAGAAAAAACAAAGGAACAAAACATTTTATATGTAACAGTTGAAGATAAAGAAGAAAAAATGCCAAAAATAAAGGATGAAATTCCAGCAATAAAGGAATTAGAACTTATAAAAGATAATGACGATGGAACAAAACAATATAAAATAACATCAGATGGAAATGAAGATATAAGAAAAATATTATTTAATGTGCTTCCAAAAGAAGAAATAACAATATTTGAGCTAAAAAAAGCAGAAGCAAGTCTTGAAGACGCTTTTATTAAATTAATAGATACAAGTAAAGACGAACCACAAGAAAAAACTAAAAAACAAATAAAACTAGAAAAGAAAAAAGCAAAAAGACAAGAAAAAGAACTTAAAAAAGAAATGAAATTAAAAGAAAAAGAAAAGGGAGGTAAAAAATAATGTGGGCAGTAATAAAAAAAGAATTTAAATCATATTTCTTATCGCCAATAGGCTATGTAACAATTGCAATACTACTATTTACAAGTAGTGTGTTTTTCTGGCTTACAAGTATACAACAGGGAACAGTAAATCTTGGTTCGCTATATTATTATATAGCATTATATGGACTAATAATAGCAGTACCAATGCTTACAATGCGTATGTTTGCAGAAGAAAGAAGAAATGGAACAGAACAATTAATTTTAACTTCTCCGATAAGTATTACAAAAGTTGTTTTTGGAAAGCTAATAGCGGCACTAGGAGTAATAGCAATAATGCTTATAATTTCACTAGGATATTTTGTAATTGTATTATTTTTTGCTAAAACAAGTATAGTACCAGTACTTACATCAATGTTAGGATTTTTACTTGTAAGTTTAGCTGCACTTTCAATTGGAATGTTTGCATCAAGCCTTACGGAGAATCAAGTAATAGCAGCATTGATAACAATAGGATATTTAATAATATCACTTTTCTTAGAAAATATAAATTCTAGTCTTGCAAAATTATCAATAATGGAGTTCTATCAAAAATTCCCATCAGGAGTAATTTCATTTTCAGAAGTTGCAGGCCTTTTGTCATTCTCAATATTATTTATTGGTCTAACAATTATTGTTATGCAAAGAAGAAAATCAGTAAAATAACGAAAGGAGAAATTTAAATTGAAAAAAATAATAGAAATTATAAAGAAAAAATGGCTTAAGGATACTTTCTTAACAATTTTATTAGTAGCAATTCTATTTGCAATTTACTTTGGAATAAATTACGGTGCCGAAAAATTAAATATTAAAGATATAGATACAACAACAAATAAAGTCTATTCTATATCAGAAGCTACGAAAACAAAACTTGGAGATTTAAATAAAGATGTTGAAATACAACTAATAAACTTATCATCTTATACGTTTTTACAAGACTTTGCAAGTCAATATACAAAAATAAATTCACACATTAAAGCAGAAAATATAAATAATTTAGCATCACGTTCAGATTTAATGGCAGAATATAATCTAGAATCAACAGATAAATTAATTGTAATAAAAAGTGGAGACAGAGAAACAACACTAACGCTTTCAGATTTATATACTTATGATTACTCAACATATGAACAAATAGATGTTACAGAGGAAAAACTAACAAATGCAATAATAAATGTAACAATAGAGAATAAACCAAAGATTTATTTTTTGACAGGACATAATAGTTATAGTGATGCATCTTTTTCAGCAATACGAAGTAAAATAGAAGATGAATCAAACGAAGTATATACATTAAATCTTTTAATACAAGGTTCTATTCCAGAAGATTGCAATTGCCTTATTATAACGGCAATAGAAAGTGACTTAACAGAAATGGAAAGAGATGCCATTATAAATTACTCAAATAATGGTGGAAAAATACTTTTACTTGCAGACAGTGAATATGGACAAGAAACAAAACCAAACTTTCAAGAAATTTTAAATTTGTATGGATTTAGTATTTCAAAAGGAATATTACTTGAGCAAGATAAAGATAGAATGGTATATGCAATGCCACAATATATAATTGCTCCAATAACTTCAACAATAAATGGAAAAACAAATATGAACTTAAATATGTGTGCAATATTTTCAGGAAGGATAGAGTTCAAAGATGATAATACATTATCAAACATAGGAGTAACATATACAACAATAGCACAAACAAGTGATAGCGCTTTCTTAAGAACAAACTTCCAAACAACGTCAACATCAAAAATGGATCAAGATGAAGACGCACCAAATAGTATTATAGGAGCTTTAGTTAAAAGAACATTAGGTGGTGGTAAAACAGCGCAAATGATAGTATATTCAAATGCTATATTTGCTACAAACCAGCAAATAAGTATAGACGGTATACACTATGTTTATGCAAATGACCTTTGCAACAACATAGATGTTGCAATAAATTCAGTATCTTATCTAACAGAAAGAGAAGATACAATCACAATAAGAAAAGATGAAGATAGTGTTACATATACAGTTACACAATCTCAACACAACCTTATAATGGCAATAATATTCTTAGTGCCATTAGCAATAATAATAGTAGGAATTGTAGTATGGCAAATTCGTAGGAGAAAAAGATAGAATAAATTAAAATAACCCTCATAACTTATTATGGGGGTTATTTTTTTGAAAAATGTAAACAATGTTTTGATGATAATTTTAGGAACCTTAATAGGAGCAGGTTTTGCATCAGGAAAAGAGGTATATTTATTTTTTGGGAAATATGATAAGTTAGGATTATTAGGAATAGTATTTTCTGCATTATTTATCATATATATAATTTACAAAGTTTTAAAAATAATAAAAAAAGAAAATATAGACAATTATTTTGAACTTTTAGAAAAAATAAATAACAATCATTCAAAAACAAACAGACTAATGCAAGAAATAGTTGATAGCTTTCTTTTAGTATCATTTTTCATAATGGTTGCAGCATTTAGTGCATACCTAAAACAACTATGGAAAATTCCAATATATATATCATCTGGAATATTTGTACTATTATGTTATATAGTGTTTTCAAAAGACTTGCAAGGAGTACTAAAAATAAATTCTATATTGGTTCCATTTATACTTGTTTTTATTGTATTATTAGGGATTAAAAGCATAAAAAACACAAATATTGAAATTATAAGTGAAAGAAAATGGAATTTTTTAATTAGTTGCATTTTATATACAAGTTATAATAGTATAATCTTAATACCAATTTTAGCGTGTATGAAACAACACATAAAAACAAAAAAAGATATAATTCTAATATCTACTTTAAGCGGGATATTTATCATATTATTTGCACTAATAATTTTTTTTATGTTACAATCCCAAATAAACTTAACTAAAAACTTTGAAATGCCAATTCTAGAAATAGTAAAACCAATTGGCAAAAAATATGTTTATGTTTATAGTTTCATTATAATTGCATCAATTTTTACATCAGCAATATCAACAGGATTTAGTTTCCTAAAAAGCACAAGTAAAACAAAAAAAGAATATAATCAAAATTTAATTTTAATGTGTATATTAAGCATATTTGTCTCAAAAATTGGATTTTCAAAATTAGTTCAATGCTTATATCCTTTTTTTGGCATACTTGGTATTTTACAAATTTTATTATTATGCAAAATGTACTTGAAAAAATAGAGAAAAACTGATATAAAATTATTATAAAATATAATGTAGGAGAAACAAATGAAAGTTATTGGAATAGAAGAACCCAGCAAAAAAAACATAGATGCAAAAAAGATACTAATAAAAGGGATTATTGTATTTATAGTAATATTAATAATAATACTTGCTATTCTATATGGAGTAAATCAACAATTCAGAGGATTTATGGACAAATATGTTCTAATGAAAAATGTTCAAGAAGATAATGTAACATCAATTTTGATAGATGAATCTCAAACAAATTCAGTATATGCATATGATAAATACATAGCAATATTAAATCAAAATAAACTAATAGGTTATGGTTCTTCTGGAAAAAAAGAATATGAATTGACAGTTGAAGTTAATAATCCTTTAGTAGATATAAATAACAGATTTTTACTAATAGCAGAACAAGAAAAACAAAAAATATATTTAATTTCTGGAAACTCAATAGTATGGGAAAAGGAACTAGAAGGGAATATATCAAGAGTTTCAGTAAATAAAAATGGGTATGTTTCAGTAGTTGTTACTGGAACGGCATCTAAATCAATAATTCAAACATTTGATGAAACGGGGAAGGAATTATTTAAAGCTTATTTATCAAGGACGATAGTTGTAGATACAGATATCTCAAATGATAATAAATATTTAAGTTTTGCAGAAATAAATACAAATGGTGCATCAGCCAAATCACTTATAAAAACTATCTCAATACAAAAGGCAAAAGATGCACAACAAAAAAATGACTCGATAATTTCTACAATATCGGCTCCATCTGGAAGTATAGTAATTAATTTAAAATATCAAGATGGCAACAGGTTAATGTGTATGTATAATGATAGGATAGGTTTAATTCAAAATGAAAATGAAAATGTAATATTTAATTTAGAAGATGATGCCGAAAAAGTTACTTTTTCAGACATAGAATTAACAAATCATGTATATGAAATTACAGAAAAAAGTTCACTTTTAAGAACAAAAGACACAGTAAAAATAATAAATGTAATAACAAATAAAACAAGTACTTATGAATTAGAAAGTGCAGTAAAAGAAACATATTCATATAATAATACAATAGCTTTAAACCTTGGCTCAGAAGTACATTTTATAGATATGAATGGATGGCTAAGTAAAAAATATACATCTAGCCAAGAAATAAAAAAAGTAGTTTTAACAGACAATTTTGCAGGAATAGTATACAGAGATAAAATAGAAATTGTAGAATTATAAAAAAGGAGGATAAAGATGTCAATAATAATTGATCTGATTGTAGCTGGATTTTTAATATTGAATATAGTCATAGGATATAAAAGAGGACTTACAAAATCACTTATTAAAATACTATCATTTGTAATTGCAGTAATAATTGCAGCAATATTCTATAAACCAGTGAGTAATTATGTAATAGAAAATACTCAAATAGACGATAATATTAAACAGGCAATTGTGAGTACTGTAATAAAAGATGTTGAAGAAGGAGGAGAAGTAAAAGAGGATACAAACTTACCACAAGAAATGGTAAATCATATAAATGAAAGCATTAAAAAATCTGTAAATGAAGCAAAAACAGAGGCTGCAAATAAAGCAGCAGAAGACATATCGACTGCAACAGTAAATGTAGGAGTTGCAATATTACTATTTGTTCTAGCTAGAGTAATACTAATGATTATAAGTCTAGTTTCGAATATACTTACAGACTTGCCAATAATAAAACAAATTGATAAAACGGGAGGAATAATATATGGACTGCTAAAAGGACTTTTAATCATATATATAGTATTTGCTGTAATATCTTTAATAAGCCCACAAATAGAGCAAACAGGAATTATAAGTGCTATAAATAAATCATTTATTGGAGGATATTTATATAACAATAATTTATTCTTAAAAATTGCATTGTAATTGTAAATAACAACTTCAAAATTCAAAAATAAACAACATTTTTGAAAAAAGTGTTGTTTATTTTTTATAAGATATGAATCATAACTATTTGTAAGCTGAATTATAAAATTTAAGTTAAGATTATTGAAATTTTATAAATAATTTGCTATACTCTTATTATGCTAAAAATGGGAGTTGTGAGAATTGAAAAAAGATAATTCAAAAGACAAGAAAAAAAATGTAAAAAATAAAAGTACTAAAATCAAAGAAGAAAATAATAAAAATAACAAAAAAAATGATAAACCTAAAAAGAAAAAAAGCATTGTAGGGAGAATACTTAAATTTGTCTTAGTTACACTATTAATAGCAATAATTGTGGTAATTGCATATTTTGGATTCAACTATATTAAACTTAAGACATCAATGGGAGATAGTGAGTATGACCCACTATCTGCAACAGCACTTGGAATAGATGCAAACAAATTAAAAGATGTTGGAAGAATAAATATTTTAGTATTAGGAGAAAGTAATGCAAATCAAGGAAGCAATGATAAACCATATTATCTTACAGATACAATAATGGTTTTATCATATAATCCACAAACACAGCAAGCATCAATACTTTCGATACCAAGAGATACTTATGTTGGGAAAAAAAATAGAAACTCTGCGACAGCAAATTATTTACAAAGTTATAAGATGAACGCAGTATATAGAAATAGGACAAATATAGATGAAACATTGAAATGCGTTAGTGAATTACTTGGAATCAATCTAGAAAGCTATATAATGATAGATACAGATGCAATTGTTGATGTAGTTGATGCAATAGGTGGGGTATGGTTTAATGTTCCAATAGACATGAATTATGATGATTATAATCAAGATTTACATATTCACCTAACAGCAGGAGAACAACTTATAAATGGAGATAAAGCAGAACAATTATTACGTTTTCGCCATAACCAGGATGGAACATCTTATCCAACCGAATATGGAGATAATGATATAGGAAGAATGAGAACACAGCGAGAATTTATTATGTCAACAGCAAAGAAGCTTCTAAAAATAGAAAATGTAACAAAAGTGTTAAATCTATTAGATATAATGCAACAAAATGTTAGGACAAACATGGACTTCCAAGAATTTAAATATTATATTCCATATATATTTAAATTTGACACATCAAGTATAAAATCTTCTGTTGTTCCAGGAGTTCCAGAAACATGTAATGGAGTATCTATATATGTTGCAGACAAAACCGTTACAAAGAAATTAGTAGAAGAACTGTTTACTGATAAAGTAAAAACAGAGACAAATACAAATACGCAAAATACAAATACAGAAACAAACTCAACAGCAAATATAACATCAAGCACAACAACAAATTCTATAGCATCATCAAAAACAAAGAATATTACAATAGAGCTTTTAAATGGAACATCTAATGAACAGACATTAAATGCTGTAAAAGAAAAATTGAAGAGAGCAGGATATACAATCAGTAAAACAGACGCAACAACTAAAACTCAAAAAACAACAATAATAAATAGAACATCACAAAAAAGTGAAAAATCAAAAACATTGCAAAGTACATTAGGGGTAGGGACAATAACAACAGGTTCAAATAATGCAAGAGTAGATTACACAATAATTATCGGAGAAGACTATAAATAGAATTTAAATAAAAAGGGCTTAAACAAATACGTTTAAGCCCTTTTTTACCAGTATAAATAACTATCATGTTCTTTAGATTTAGTACTTCCCTTTTTCTTCTTTTTTTTATTTTTTTTCTTTCCAATTTTTAACAAAGTAGAAATCAAAACAAAAATCAAAATTATAGAAATAATTGTTAATATGCTTGTGAATAGATTAAATTCTTCAACATCATTCCCTGCAATTAAATTAGAAGTATAGGTATTTCCGTCTACAGTATAAGAAATAGTTCCAACAATACTATTCTTTTTAATAGGTGTTTTCAAATCAGAAGAAATATTTATCGTAGGGGTAATACTACTTATATTTGTATCTTTCTCTAATACAAGAGTAATTTCATCTTGAACATCAATGCTTAAATTTGGAGCAAATAAATTTGCTTTAGAAACCTTAAGCTCCTTTAAAAAAGAATTAGCATCATTAACCTTATAAGTTGTATAATTTTCAAAAGCATAATTAAATAGATTTTTGCAATCAATAAAACGACCATCTAAACCATTTTCTGTTCTTTGTCCGCCTAAAATAACAACAATATATTGGATTCCGTCTTTTTGTGCACTTGCAACAACACAGTCTCCTGCAGCTTCTGTATAACCTGTTTTAATTCCAGTAGCATACTTATAATAATAATTACCAACATTATCACTTGAATTTGGAACAACGAGACTATTAGTTTGTTTAAAAAATCTATCTGATGTTGCATACTTATTTGTGGCAGGAAGAGTGTATGTAGATTTTGTAACAATTTTGCGAAATACTTCATTTTTCATAGCATATCTTCCTATCAATGCCAAGTCATAAGCTGTAGAGTAATGATTTTGATTGTGAATGCCATTTGGATTTACAAAATTTGTATTTCTACAGCCGATTTCAAGAGCTTTTGTGTTCATCATAGTAGCAAAGCTTTGTACAGAACCTGCAATATGTTCAGCAAGAACAATAGCTGCATCATTGGCAGAAGGAATGAGCAAAATATGTAAAAGTTGATTTATAGTAAGTTCTTCTCCTTCAACAAGGTACGCATGTGAATATCCAATTGGCACACTATAAATTGCATTATGGCTTACAGTAGCAACATCTGTAAGACTACAATTTTCTAAAGCTAAAATAGCAGTCATAATTTTTGTTGTACTTGCAGGGTAGGTCATGCTGTAAGCATCTTTTTCATAAAGGACCTTTCCTGTTGAAGCCTCAATTAAAATACAATGAGTGCTATATGGAGTCAAATCTTCGTTATCTGCAAAAGATACTGAAGAAAATATAAATAAATATATGAAAACACAAAACAAAAGTAAAACAAGCAATTTTTTATTCTTCATAATCTTCCTCATTTCTCATCTAACTAATATTACACTTATAATACATTATATATGTTATCTTAAAAGTAACAAAAATTCAAGGGATTTATGTAGAATAATGTAGAAAATAGAAAGGAGTCTTAAGAAATGTTAAAAGAAAATAGAATTAAAATAATTGTTGTAATTTTTGGAATTATAGCATTAATAACAGGAATAGCTTTTTATTATATCAAAGAAAATCATAAACAATATGAAAATATAAACGAAGAGGAGATATTTGAAAATGAAAAAAATAATATATTGACAAATGGGGAAAAATCTGAAAATACAAAAATAACAATACATATAGCAGGAGAAGTAATAAAACCGGGAGTTATTGAACTTGAAGAAAATTCAAGAGTAATAGATGCAATAAATAAGGCAGGAGGGCTTACTGAAAAAGCAGATATCAAGCAAATAAATTTAGCTTATATATTAAGTGATGCAGAAAAAATTTATATACCAAGCAAAGAAGAAAATCAACAGACATCAAACATTAGCACTTCTTCTAAAAGTCAATCAGAAAATACATCAAGTACAAAAATCATGGTAAATATTAATTCTGCAAATTCTGAACAGCTACAAAAAATACCAGGGATAGGAGAAACAATAGCTTCAAGAATAATAAATTATAGAAAGGAAAATGGAAAATTTAAACAAATAGAAGATATTAAAAATGTAAGCGGAATTGGAGAGAGCAAATTCAAAAACATAAAAGAATACATTTGTGTAAAATAAAATTTTTAATTATACATCTTTAGTTCTAAAAAGTACAAGTAGTACATAAAAATATAAAAATAAAAAAAGGAGGAAAGGATTTTAAGATGTTAGATAAAAAAAGAATCTTAATAGTTGGGATTGCGATTACTGTAATCGGAGTGGGAATATTAATTTCATATTCTTTAATAAAAAGAAAAAGCACAAGCACAAACAAAGAAATAAAAGAATACATACCACAAGAAGAAATTACACAAGAAGAATTAAGAAAAACTATGGTATCATTATATTTTAAAAATGAAAATACACTAATTCCAGAAGCAAGGCTAATAGATGTTAAAGAACTATTAAATGACCCATATGAGAAGATTTTGAATATGTTAATAGAAGGACCAAAAAATGAAAAACTTGAGAGTACAATTCCAGATGGAACAAAAGTAAATAAAGTAGAAAGAAACGGAGAAACACTTACAATAGACTTTTCGGAAGAATTTGTGAAAAATCACAAAGGGGGAGAAGAAGAGGAAAAATTAACAATAAGAGCAATAGTAAAAACAATGACAGAGCTTACGGAAATAAACCAAATAAAGATAATAATAAATGGAGAAGAAAATAAAGAATTTCAGGATAAATTTATAAAGTTTAACATAAATTTCACAAAAGAGTTTTAAATAAAGTAAGAAATGTGCTATAATAATGAAAAATTTAAATGACAAAATACTTAAAAATAATTAAAGTTTTGACTTAAGTCAAACATTACATAAAACATGCAAACAGGAGAAATTATGGAAGTAGAGTTAAATGAAAATGAAAGAATAGATGACTTAGAATATAAAGGGCTAAAAATAATTCAAAATACAGACGGATTTTGTTTTGGAATAGATGCAGTACTTCTTTCAGACTTTGCAAAAGAAATAAGAAATAACTCTAATGTTTTAGACCTTGGAACAGGAACAGGAATTTTGAGTATTCTTTTATCTGAAAAAACAAACTTAAAAAAAATATATGGAATAGAAATTCAAGAAGAAGTTGCCAATATGGCTAGAAGGAGCGTTCAAATGAACAATCTTGAGAACAAAGTAGAAATAATAAATGCAAATATTAAGGATTTAGAAGAAATATTTGAAAAAAATTCAATAGATAGTATAGTAACAAATCCACCATATAAAAAAATCCAAACAGGAATACAAAATGAAAATAAAGCAAAATTCATATCAAGACATGAGGTAACAGCAAACTTAGATGATTTCATAAAAATAAGTAGTAAACTCTTAAAAGGCAAAGGAAATTTTTATATGGTACATAGACCAGAAAGACTTGCGGAAATTATATATAAATTAAAGGAAAATAAACTAGAACCTAAGAAAATGAGATTTGTATATTCAAACGAAAATCAAGAGCCAAAACTAGTTTTAATTAAAGCAACAAAAAATGGAAGAGAATTTGTAAAAGTAGAAAGACCTTTATTTGTATATAATGAAGATGGAAGCTATACAGATGAAATATTAGAAATATATCACAAGAAGTAGGAGAAAAAATGATCGGAAAATTATATTTAGTAGCAACTCCAATAGGAAATTTGGAGGATATTACATTTAGAGCAATAAAAACCTTAAAAGAAGTTGATTTAATTGCAGCAGAAGACACAAGACAAACATTAAAACTATTAAATCATTATGAAATAAGTAAACATCTAATTAGCTATTATAGACATAATGAAGATGTAAAGGTAAATAGCCTTATTGAAAAATTAAAAGAAGGAAAAAATATAGCATTAGTTTCAGATGCTGGTACTCCAGTAATATCGGATCCAGGAGAAGTAATAGTAAAAGAAGCAATAAAAGAAAATATAGAAGTAATACCTATTCCAGGAGCATGTGCACTTATAAATGCACTAATTGCATCTGGACTAGATACAAGGGAATTCTGCTTTTTGGGATTTCTATCTATAAATAAAAAAATAAGAAGAGAGCAACTAGAAAAAATTAAATATGAAAATAGAACAATAATATTATATGAAGCGCCACACAAGTTATCTCAAACATTGTCAGATTTAAAGAAAATACTAGGAAATAGACAAATTGTAATTGCAAGAGAATTAACAAAAATACATGAAGAATTTTTAAGAGGAACAGTAGAAGAAATAATAGAAAAATATCCAGTTCCAAAAGGAGAACATATAATACTAATTTCAGGAGCAACGGAAAAACGCGAAACAGAAGAAGACACAGAACTAAAAGAAATGACAATAGAAGAACATTATAAATACTACGAAAAGCAAGGATTAACAAAAAACGAAATAATAAAAAAAATAGCAAAAGATAAAAATGTAAGCAAAAATGAAATATATCAAATGTTCATTAAAATGTAATAAAATGGAGCCTTTAAAAATATATTGTATAAAGAAATATTTTTGGAGGCTCTTATGAATGCAATATTAAAAACAACACTATTAGGCCTATTTTTTGGAACGTTTGGAACCACAATAGGAGGAATAATTGGCACAACAATAAATAAAACATCAAATAAATTTTTAAGTTTTATCTTATCGTTTGCTTCACGGACTAATGCTTGCAATCATTTGTTTTGATTTAATACCAGAGGCAATGGAAATATCTAAAATAATAAATGTTATAATAGGCATTGCTGCTGGAATTATTCTAATGATAGTATGTGATATTTTAGTTCAAAATAAATGTAATGCATCGAAAATTCAAGAAACAAACAGTTTATTAAAAACAGGAATAGTAGTAAGTATTGGTCTTGCACTGCACAATTTTCCAGAGGGGTTAGCAATTGGTTCTGGATTTGGAGCATCATTAACTTTGGGATATTCACTTGCCATTGCAATATGCTTTCATGACATACCAGAGCGGAATTTCGATGGCAGTTCCAATGAAAAGTGGAGGAATGAAAAAAATTAAAGTAATATGCTGTGTAATAATGTCAGGAATAGCAACAGGAGTAGGTACATTTTTTGGCGCGTTTATAGGAAAAATTTCAGAACAAGTAATAGGAATGTGCCTAAGTTTTGCAGCAGGAGCAATGCTATACATTGTTTCTCGGAGAATTAGTTCCAGAATCAAATAAACTATATAATGGAAAATCAACTGCAATAGGCAATATGATTGGTTTTTTAATTGGAATGATAGGAATGTATTATATATAAAATCTATAAATTTAAAAATTTATCAAGTGAAAATGCAAGTACAATTCTGCAAATTAAAAAATAAAAAAATATCAGAAAATGTTGAAAAAATAAATATTTTGTGGTATTGTAATACAAGTAGAAAGGGGGAAGACGAGATGTATAGTTCTTATGGAAGAGGTTATGGAAGTAGAGGTTTTGGCTTAGAAGATTCAGGCAGTCTTGTATGGATTATAATTGCAACAGTAGTTGCAGTTATAGGAGGAATTGCGTTATATTTTACATTCCTTAGCAAAAAAAATGAAAACAAATATACTGGCTTTTTGGGATGGATGTATGATTTCTTAACATTCAAAAAAATGATTATTGAAAACATATTAAGAATATTGTACATAATAACAGCAATATTCATTACACTTAGTTCATTTGCACTTATATCTTCAAGTTTCTTAAGCTTCCTATTAGCGCTAATAGTAGGAAACATACTTGCAAGAGTAAGCTATGAATTATTACTAGTATTACTTGTAATCTGCAGAAATACAACAGAAATAAACAGAAAACTTAAAGATTCAAGTAAAATAGTTACACAAGAGCCAGAAAGCAAAGAATAAAGAATATTAAACAAATTATAAAAAAGTCACTTCAATTATAGCAAGTGGCTTTTTTATAAACTTTCAAGTGTTTGCTTGTTTTTTGCTATAAAATAATATATAGTAAAAAACAGAAAGTAAAAATGAAAACGGAGAATGAAAAATGCAAGAACTAATAAAAGAATTAAATGATAAACAACAAGAAGCGGTTTTACAAACAGAAGGACCATGTCTTGTAATAGCAGGAGCAGGTTCTGGAAAAACAAAAGTATTAACACATAAAATAGCATATTTAATTGCGGAAAAAAATATTGCTCCATGGAATATTTTAGCAATAACATTTACCAATAAAGCAGCAAATGAAATGAAAGAAAGAATAGAAAATCTAGTTGGAGAAAATGCAAAAGATATATGGATGGGAACATTCCATTCTATTTGTGTACGAATTTTAAGAAAATACATAGATAGAATAGGATTTAATTCATCATTTTTAATTTTTGATACATCAGACCAAAAAACACTTGTAAAACAATGCATGAAAGAACTTGATGTAGATGACAAAATGTTTACGGACAGAGGTGTTTTATCTGAAATTAGTAATGCTAAAAATGAAATGTTAGAACCAGTTCAATATTGTGCAAGATATTCAACAGACTTTAGAAAATCTAAAATAGGTGATATATATGTAGCTTATCAAAAACACTTAAAAGAAAATAATGCAATAGATTTTGACGACATTATAAATTATACAATTAAAATTTTAACTGAAAATCCAGATGCATTAGAATATTATACAGAAAAATTCAAATATATTTTAGTAGATGAGTACCAAGATACAAATAAAGCACAATTTACACTTGTAAGCATTTTAGCATCAAAATATGGAAATATAACGGTAGTTGGAGACAATGACCAAGGAATATATAGCTTTAGAGGGGCAGATATTTCAAATATTTTAAATTTTGAAAAAGATTTTCCAGGAACAAAAATAATAAAATTAGAGCAAAATTATCGTTGCACAGGGAATATTTTAAAAGCAGCAAATGCTGTAATAAAAAACAATGAAAATAAATACGATAAAAAACTTTGGACTGAAAATGAAGAAGGACATTTGCCATGCATATATCAAGGAAACGACGAATATGATGAAGCAAGATATATCACATCACAAATAGAATATTTAAAAACAGAGGAATATTTCAAATATTCAGATTATGCTATTTTATATCGTATGAATGCGCAATCCAGAGTTATAGAAACAATATTAAATAGAGAAGGAATAAGCTACAAAGTAATTGGTGGGTTAAAATTCCATGAAAGAAAAGAAATAAAAGATGCAATATCATATTTAAGACTTATTTCAAACACATCAGATAACTATTCACTAAAAAGAATAATAAATGAACCCAAAAGAGGAATAGGAAAAACAAGTATAGATAACATTGAAGAAATATCAAATACTACAGGAATTTCAATGTATGAAGTAATAAAAAATGCAGAAAAATTCGGACTAAACAGAATACTTGCCAGCTCACAAGAGTTTATCAATTTAATAGAAGAAATGAGAGCTAAGAAAAATGAACTGAAGGTAGCTGATCTTTTGACAGAAGTCTTAAAAAAATCTGGATACACAAAAGCTTTAAAATTAGAAAACACAGTTGAAGCAGAAAGCAGGACTCAAAACTTAGAAGAATTTATTACAGAGGCGGCAGAATTTGACGAGCAAGAGGCGGTAGAAGAAGATGCACTAAGTGAATTTTTAGCAGGAATTACACTAGAAAGTGATGTGGATAATTTAGACGAAAACACAGATTGCGTAAAACTAATGACTCTTCACAGTGCAAAGGGATTAGAATTCCCAGTAGTATTTTTAGTAGGAATGGAAGAAGGAATTTTCCCAGGATATAAAACAATAGGAGAACCTAAGGAACTTGAAGAAGAAAGGCGCCTATTTTATGTAGGAATTACAAGAGCAAAGCAATATTTGTATTTAACATGTGCAAAACGCAGAACAATATTTAACTCAACAAGCTGTAATGCAATTTCTCGTTTTATAAAAGAAATTCCAAAAGAGCTATTAGATGGAATAGACAAAATAGAAGGGAATAGTGAAGAAAGCTTTGAAGATTCAAACTATGGATGGAGTTACGGAAAAAATTATTCAGGAAAAGTTAAAACATATAAATTTGATGTAGACAATAAAGAAACTGCAGCTTCAATTTTAAATAATAAAAATGAAAGTAAAACAAAAACTGCATTTACTTTTAGAACTGCAGAGAGCTTCTTAAATTCTTTAAATAAACCCAAAGAGACAATAGACATCTCGCAATACAAAGCAGGGATGAGAGTATATCACAAAAAATTTGGAGAAGGAACAATAAATAGTGTAGATCAAGAAGGGGAAGATGCTAAAATAGATATAAATTTTGACAAGGCAGGACATAAGAGATTAATGGCAAAATATGCAGGTTTAGAAATTATAAAAAAATAATTGATAACTCTTGTAAAAAAATAAGAAATGGTATAAAATAAAAGCATTAGAAAAATACTTTTAAAATGCATTTCCGTAAGGAAATAACAAAATAAAAGACAGGAGTTGTTTAAAATAGGAACAATAAAGAAAACGGTAGTACATGTACGCACTTGGACAAAATTCATAATACTTATTATGATTGGAGCTTTTCTGGTCATAGGAATTATATCTCTTGCATATAAACCAATATATAGTGTTACATTAAACGGAGAATTTATAGGATATAGTGCCAACAAAACCAAATTACAACAACGAATAAATGATTACATAGAAAACGGAAATGGTGGAAAAGTCGCATTTGTAGAAATAAATGAGCTACCAGAGTATAAATTATGTTTCTTAAAAAGAAATGTAGAATTAAATGATGATGAAATATTTAATAAAGTTGTATCAGCAGGAACTAATTATTATAAATATTATGCTATAGATGTTGGAACAGATGAAAAAAAATATGTTGAAACATTTGAAGAGGCTGAAAATGTAATAAATCAGCTAAAAGAAAAAGATAGCAATAACAAAGACCAATTATCAATAGTAGAAAAGTATGATACAATGCAAAAAGAATTTGCAACTGTAGAAACATGCGTAGCTGATTTGTATGAAAAAAAAGTTGTAGTAAAAACAACAAAAAAATCTTCAAGAAGCTCATCATATGCTGTAGCAGCAACAGGAGTGAATTCTTCAAGCAAAAGAATTGCACTTGGAATATCTCTTGTTCGTCCAGTATCTGGAATAGTCACATCTAGATTTGGAGCAAGATGGGGAAGAACTCATAAAGGAATAGACATAGGAGCAACAAAAGGAACAACCATAGTTGCGGCAGCAGCAGGAACAATTACGACTGCAGCATATGGCTATAATGGGGGATATGGAAATTATGTTATAATTTCACATGGAAATGGAATTCAAACAGTATATGGACATTGCACAAGCTTAAATGTAAGAGTAGGGCAGAAGGTGTCGCAAGGACAAAAAATAGCAACAGTAGGAAGTACAGGAGATTCAACAGGAAACCACCTACATTTAGAAATAAGAGTAAACGGAGTTGCACAAAATCCACAAAATTACTTATATTAGTATTATAAAAGAATAAACTAAAAAGGGGCTTTTCTTATTTGAACTATACCCAAAAAGTAGAGTTCATTAGGAAGCCTCTTTTTATTATATATAATAGGAAAGTTATCGAAATCTTCTTTCACTTACAATTCACAGAAAATTGATAAATTTAATTTGCAAAATGTTTTATTCCAGTTAAAATTGCATTATGTTTTATTATAATTTTTCCGGATTCAGCAAGCTTTCTTACATATATTTCAGATTTATTTTCGTAAGTGGCAAATTCTGTAATACAAGAAAATAACCTTTTTAAATTAGAGAAATTTGGATTTATATTATCTAAGACTAAATGATATTTGTCATTGTATTCGTATAAAATAACTTTTTTAGCTACACTCGTAGAAGAGAAATTATTTTTATAAAACTCTAGAAAAGAGCAATAATCATCAAAGCTATTAAATAAATAAACTATTTGCATAGTTTCTGCATCCGGAAATTTTCTTTTTATATGTACTTTTTTTATTGATAACTTATTAGAAATATCTTTTTTACCTTTATTATCTTTAATTTTAAAACTATTAACTTTGTCAGTATTCTCAATATTAGGAAGGCTTCTTGTAACGGTTAAAACAAAGTCTCCTCCAGCCATTGCCAAAGCTTCAATACGAATCAAATAATCTTTTGTATCAAACCCAATTTTCTTTTCTGCCTCTTCAAGCATATCAAAGAACAAATCTTGAGATTCAATAGAATTAGACATAAAAGAATGAAAATCAATATCTTTTTTCTCTAAGTCTTCATGACTTAATGTAATTCTAATTTTATTTTCACTTATCTTTTCAAAACGCATTTGCAATTATCCTCCTAAATATTTATAAACTTATTATAGCACTATTTTTCTACAAAAGAAATGAGTAATATTTGGTAATTCTATATATAATATGAAATAATTTTTTTAAATGTACTTAACAATATAACACAACATTAAAAAAAAGAAAAGGAATTTTTACAAAATTTAGCTATTACCTTGAAAAAAAGCAAAAATACATATATAATAAAAAACGTTAAAACAAAAGAAGTAAAAGGAGAAAAAAACATGGCAACAAGAGAGAAAAATGTATGGATTTTAATATTATTCATTTTAGCTGGAATAGTCATTGGAGGGCTAATAGGCCAACTTGCAAGCAAGGTAGATTTTTTATGGTGGCTTAGCTATGGACAAGACTTTGGATTAACAACACCAATTGAACTAGACTTAAGTGTTGTACAAGTCTCATTTGGACTAATGTTCAGAATAAATATTGCTAGTATAGTTGGAATGGTAATAGCAATAATAATTTATCATAAATTATAAAATTAAATAAGGGCTTAAAGAAAGGAAGAAATATGTCATCAATTAAACAATTGCCGATTTCAGAAAGGCCCTATGAAAAATTAGAAATGTATGGAGAAAGGACTCTATCAAATTCAGAACTTTTAGCAATAATTTTAAAAACTGGAACAAAAAAACAGACAGCAGTTGCAATTGCTCAAAATGTTCTAAATTTAAGTGGAGCAGAAAATTTACGTTCCTTGCAGCAAATTTCCCTGAAAGATTTACAAAAAGTAAAAGGAGTAGGAAAGGTAAAAGCCATTCAAATAAAAGCAATATGTGAAATTGCAAAAAGAATGGAAAGACCGTTAAATTTAAAAATAAAAATAAAAGAACCAAAAGATGTTGCAAACCTTCTAATGAACGAACTTAAATATGAAAAATACGAAAGAGTAAAAATTCTAATATTAAACACAAAAAATATGTTACAAAAAATAGTAGATTTAGGAACAGGAACTATTTCCTCAAGCACAGTAGATATAAAGCAAATATTTGAAGAAACAATAAAAATAGGAATGGAAAAATTTATTTTAGTGCATAATCATCCTAGTGGAGATCCAACTCCAAGTACTAAAGACATAGAACTTACAAAAAAAATACAACAAGCATCACAAATAATGGATGTTAAATTTCTGGACCATATAGTAATTGGAGATGGAAAATTTCAAAGCATATTTGCTCTAAATAATGCTAAAGAAAAGTAAATTAAATAAAAGAAAGAGGAGAAAACAAAATGAAATTATTTTCAATTAAAAGCAAAGATATTGGAATTGATCTTGGAACGGCTAATACACTTGTTTCCTTAAAAGATAAAGGAATTGTATTAAGAGAGCCATCAGTTGTTGCAATAGATAAAAAAACAAATAAGATTCTTGCAACAGGAAATGAAGCAAAGGACATGTTAGGTAGAACGCCAGACGAAATTTTAGCAATTAGACCAATGAAAGATGGTGTTATTGCAGATTTTACAGCAACACAACTTATGTTAAAAAATTTAATAGGAAAAGTTTGTCAAAGATATAACGTAATAAGGCCACGCGTTGTGGTAGGTGTTCCGTCAGGAATTACAGAGGTAGAAGAAAGAGCAGTAGAAGAATCAGTTTTACAAGCAGGGGCAAGAGAAGTATATCTTATAGAAGAGCCAATGGCGGCAGCAATAGGGGCAAATTTAGATGTTGCAGAGCCAACAGGAAATATAATAGTAGATATAGGTGGAGGCACAACAGAAGTAGCAGTTATCTCACTTGGTGGAATTGTAGTTAGCAATTCAATAAGAGTTGCAGGAGACGAATTAGATGAAGATATAGTAAATTATATAAAAAGAGAACAAAACCTTGCAATAGGGGAAACAACAGCGGAACAAATAAAAATGACAATAGGATGTGCACTCCCACTAATGAGTGATACACCTATGGAAATTAAAGGAAGAGATTTACAAACAGGTCTTCCACGAACAATAACATTCTATTCGTCACAAGCACAAGAAGCAATGGAAGAGTCTGTTTACGAAATAGTAGAAAGCGTAAAACAAACTCTAGAAAAAACACCACCAGAACTTGCATCAGATATAATGGAAAAAGGAATAGTACTAGCAGGTGGTGGAGCATTGATACAAAACTTAGACAAACTACTTAGCATAAAAACGGGAATGCCAGTATACATTGCAGAGAATCCATTAGATTGTGTAGTTAAGGGAACAGAAAAAACAATAGAAGATTTAGAAAAACTAAAAACAGTTTTAATAAATTCAAGAAAAAGACACTAAAAACATAAAGGAGATAACTTATGCGAGCAAACAGAAAAACAAGTATTATAGGAATAATAGTAACAATAGTTGTTTTAATTGTAATAGTTGTAATTTCAAACATAAAAGCACAAAACATATCTCATGTTGAAGGTACCTTTCGGAAAACTTGTTATTCCTGTACAAAATGGGTTAACATACTTAAAAAATTGGATTTCAGGAAATAGTACATTTTTTACAAATATAAACAATTTAGAAGAAGAAAACAAAGAATTAAAAGAAAAAAATAGTGAATTAGAGCAATCGTTAAGAGAACTAGAAATAGTAAAATCTGAAAATTCAACGCTAAAAGAATATGTAAATTTAAAAGACAAATATACAGATTATGAATCAATTCCAGCATATATTATTCAAAAGGACATAAGCAACTATAGTGAAGTTATGGTTATAAATGTGGGTTCAAATGATGGGATAGAAATAAATATGCCAGTAATATCAGACCAAGGACTAGTAGGACATATTATCTCTGTTACAGAAAAAACATCAAAAGTAGAGACAATAATAGATACGGCAAGTACAATAAGCTGTGTAATTTCAAGCTCAAGGGACATGATGATAGCAAGAGGAATGTTAAACGAAAATTCTAGTCTAAAAGCAACATATATTCCAACAGAGGCGACAGTTCTAGAAGGCGACAAAGTAGAAACTTCAGGACTTGGGGGAATATACCCAAAAGGAATACAGATAGGAACAATAAAACAAGTAGTAACAACAAAAAACATTACAGATCGTTATGCTATAATAGAAACAGCAGTTGACTTTTCAAAACTTGAAACAGTGCTTGTCATAAAATGAAAGAAAATGAAGGATGGTTTAATAAGAAGTGAAAAAAACATTAGCAATAGTACTTATAATTTTAAGCTTTTTTATAATATATTTTTTTCAAGCAAACTTTTTCTCATGGTTTACTATAGCAGGAGTAATGCCAAATTTATTTGTAATATTAGTATTATTTGTTAGCTTATATGGAGGAACAAAAATTGGAATAACATCAGGAATATTGATGGGAGCTTATTTAGATATAGTAATAGAAAAAACAATGGGACCATCAATTATAATGCTAGGAGTTGTTGGGGTAGTAGGCGGCTATTTCGATAAAAACTTTTCAAAAGAAAGTAGATTAACAACAATGCTAATGATAATTGGAAGTACATGCATATATGAAATAGGAGCATATATCATTCAAATTGCACAATTGTCAATATATGTAGAAGTTACAAGATTTATGAAAATATTACTTATAGAGGTAATATATAATTCAACATTAACAATAATATTCTATCCATTGATGAAAAAATTAGGATATAAACTAGAAGACACATTTAAAGGACAAGAAATACTTACAAGATATTTCTAAATAAAACAGGAGGTGAAAAGCTGTTAGTATGAATAACCAAATGAACAGAAAAATAAGGTTACGTTACAACCTATCATCAGCAATAGTATACATATTAGGAATGATTTTATTAGTACAGCTTTTTAACCTTCAAATAGTACATGGAGAAGAATATAGAGAGCAATCAAATACAAGACTTACAAGAGAGAGCACATTAGAAGCGGCAAGAGGAAATGTGCTAGATCAATCCGGAAATGAGCTTGCGACAACAACATTAGGCTATAGCTTAGAATTATATAAGACCAAAATAGAAAACGAAGAATTAAATAATACGCTCCTAAAAATAACACAAGTATTAGAGAAAAATGGAGATTCGTATACAGATTCTCTACCAATAAAAATAAATCCATTTGAGTTTTCAATTGAAGATGAGTCAGCAAAAGAATGGAAAAAAAATAATAGAATAGATGAGAATAAAACAGCAGAGGAGTGCTTTTATATATTAAAAGACAAGTATAAAATATCAAATGAAGATGTCCAAGAGGCAAGAAAAATAATGGCACTTCGTTACCTAATAACAAAAGATCGGATATAGCAATATAAAAACGGTAGAACTTGCAAAAAATATTAGTCAAAATAGTTTGGCGGAATTTAATGAAAAAGGTTCAGAATTTCCAGGAATAAATATAGCGACAAAAGCAATAAGACATTACCCATCTGGAAGTCTTGCATCTCATATTTTGGGATATGTGGGAAAAATAGAAGAAGGAGAATTAAAAGGTAGAGAAAATACTTACGGAATAAATGATATCATAGGAAAAACAGGAATAGAGTATATTATGGAAAACTACCTAAAAGGAACAAACGGAGTAAAACAAATAGATATGGCAGTTGACGGTTCTATTACAGATGAATATGTTACGCAAGAAGCAATAGCAGGAGCAGATGTTGTACTTACAATAGATGCAAATCTTCAAAAGGTTACAGAAGACACACTAAAAAGTACAATAGCAAGTATTGCTACTTCGTACAACACAGAGGTAACAGGTGGATCTATAGTTGTAATGAAAGTAAAAACAGGGGAAGTACTTGCAATGGCAAGTTATCCAAACTTTGACCCAAATGAATTTGCAAAGGGAATATCTACAGAGAAATGGAATTACTATACAGATAAAAATTCATATTATGCAAGCTTACATCCATTTGTAAATCGTGCAATATCATCGCCTTCATCACCAGGATCTACTTATAAAATGGTTACAGCACTTGCTGGACTTGAAACTGGAGCAATAAAATTAACAGAAAAAATAAATGATACAGGAAGATACACATATTATAGAGATTATCAGCCATATTGTTGGAACAAAAGCGGACATGGATACCTAAATGTAACACAAGCAATAATAAAATCTTGCAACTATTTCTTTTACGAAACAGGAAGAAGAGTAGGAATAACAAATTTAGCAAAATATACAAAAGCATTAGGACTTGGCAAAAAAACGGGAATAGAGCTTTTGGGAGAAGAAAAAGGACACATTGCAGGACCAGAAACATCAAAAGAACTTGGAATAACATGGAATGAAGGAAGCACACTTTCTGCTGCAATAGGGCAAGAAAATAACAACTTTACAACTATTCAAATGGCAAAATATACAAGCATGATAGCAAATGGTGGAAACAACATAGATGTTACAGTAATAAAATCTGTTATAAATGCAGATGGAACAGAGGTGTCAAGAGACGAAATAGAAAAATATATAAATAAGAGGATAAATGTAGATACATCAAATGATGAAAACCTTACATTTAAGCAAGAAAATATAAATGCTATAAAAGAAGGAATGAGGGGAGTTACAACTGAGTCTGGCGGAACAGCACATTCAATATTTCAAAACTTTAACATAGAAGTAGGAGGAAAAACAGGCTCTGCTCAAACAGAAAGAACTGATGCAAAAGGAAAAAAAATTACAAATGCATGGTTCGTTGGATTTGCTCCATATGATGATCCAGAAATTGCAATAGTTGTAATGATAGAAAATGGACAATCGGGGAGGAATGCTGCAGTGCCAGCAAGAGATGTAATTGCGGAATATTTTGGAATGAATGCAAATGTCGTTACGGAAAATATGCAGGCACAGCCATCAACGCAAATACAAAATTAATAGGAGGAAAATTTCATGAGAAATTGTATAAATGTTCAATTAAAAAAAGATGAAATTTGGATAAAAATTAAAGAAGGCGCAGAAGAAGAAGATATAAAAGAATGTTTAAGTAACAAACTGAAAGATCTAGAAAGATTATACCAGGAAGAAAAAACTCCTATAAAAGTAAAGGGAAAAATATTAACAAATAAAGAAATAGAAGAAGTAAAAGAACTTATAAAAGAAAATTTAGATGTGGATGTAGAATTTGAGAGCCCAACAACACTAGGACTTCATGGAATTAAGAAAGCATTTAGCCAAGAAATAAAAGATTCAAAAACAAAATTTTATAAAGGCTCATTACGCTCTGGACAAAGAATAGAATATGAAGGAAGCATTGTAGTAATTGGAGATGTAAATGCTGGAGCGGAAGTTATTGCAGCAGAAAATATTGCTATTATTGGTGGACTAAGAGGTTTGGCACACGCAGGAGCAAAAGGCAATAAAAAAGCAATAATTGCGGCAAATAAAATAGAATGTCCTCAAATTCGTATAGCAGACAAAATAAAAGAATTTGAACAAGAAGAAAAAGAGGAAAAATTTAAATATGCATTCATAAATGATGAAGACATGATTTCCGTGGAATAAAAGAGAACTAAAAAACAATATATGTAAATTATACATATATTGTTTTTTAGCTTAAAAGAAGCAATAACAATGCAAAATAAAGATATGTATCATCAACTCCCTCACTATAAAGTAAAAAAAGAAGCAATAAAATCAAAAGATCATCAAAATAAAATTTAAATCCCATAATTTCAAAAGAAGAATTATCTATCATTTTATTTTCTCACCACCTGTAGATTTTAAATTTTCTAAAACATCACTAATAGCAAAAAATTGAATATACTGATCTATTTTTTTCTTTCTATCACTGCGCAAATATGGTTTTAAAGAAAGAAGTAATTTGGACCTTGGACTGTTTTTTCCGTTATTCATTCCATCAACGAGTTGTTTCATTTTCATAACTGTATTTATATCAAGGCTTCCGAAAGGGTTATTTTCAGTAGAATTATTATTAAAACTATTGCTATTGTCACTATTTGATTTCTTAGAAAAGTTCTCCATAATCTTATTAAAATTCTCAAAATAGCTCCAATCAAAGTTTCCGTTAGGTTTTGAGCCAAAAACTCTTTCAGAATTACAAATGTTATCATTTAAATTATCATTATAAGAGGCAGAATTATTTTTTTTAAAAGAAGAAGTAAATTGCTCAAAATTAGGAAAATTGCTGTTATAATTCATGTTATTCCTCATAAAACTCACCTCTACAATATTATATGAAACGGTTGAAAATGTGTTACAACTTTTGTAACAAAAATTTAATATTTGAAGCTTAAAATAAAGTTCCGTAATGAAAGAACTATAACAGATTGAAAAGTAAGAAAATAACCCCTTGTAAATGTAGAAATAATGTGAAAAAATATAAAAAAATAATAATAAGGGAGAAATATGTCTAAAAGATGAAACAGTTCTACATAAAAAGTTATTAAAACACTAAAAAAACATTGAAAAAGTCAAAAAAATGCGCTATAATATAGAATAGTGATTAAATTATTTTTGAAATAAATGGGAGGAATTTTCTATGTACAGGAAAACAAACAAAATAATAGCAAGCTTATTAGTAATAATGCTAATGTTCTCATACTTTAGTATCATTGGAGAGGTGTTTGCAGAAGGAATTACAAGTATGGATGAAAATACAACAAAAGAATTAGAAAACCAAGGAATGGATACAAATAACAAAAATATAAAATTTGATACATTCTTTTGCAATTCAGATTCTTTAATGCAAAGCTCAACAAATGAAAGCGCAAGAAATATAGAATCAAAAACGGGGGTATTACATTCATTAGAGGCAAATATAGATGAAGCAAACTACATATACTTCTATATAAACTTTCAAAATGCAGGATACATTAAAAACACAACGATAAATATATCAAATGCAAACTTTAAATTTATAGAAGATAAAAATCAGATTAAAGTTTCAACTTCAAATTCTGGAAGCACAGATGATATTATTGCAAATGTAGAAGCAAGCAAAATTACATTAAATGATATAGATAGCATAGAGAAAGTAATAATTCAAGTCCCAATACAAATAAACAAAGTAGAAACAGAAAATGAATTCGTAGGAACTAACTTCTATAAGGAAAATAAAATAAATTTTGAAACTATATATGTAAATGAGGATGGTAAATCTTCAAATGTAAAAGCAAGCAAAAAATTAGCTGTGCAATGGACAGCTAATGTAGAAGTAAAACTTGATTCGCAGGTATCAGAATTTACACCATATAGTGTAAACGGAACTACAGGACTAGTATTACAAACAATAATAAAGTCAAATTTAACAGAAAATAAATTGCCATCAATATCAGACAAACTAGAAATGACAATCCCAGCAATAAGTGGAATAAAGCCAACAAGTGTTAGAGTAACATCAACAACAGATGCTACAAATCCAAACTCAAATGGAAAAGCAGATAAATATGACGCAGACATAGAAAATGGGAAATTAACAATAACAACAAATGGACCAACTATAGAAAGTGATGAAAACTACACATATTATAAATGGAACAAAGGGGTTCAAGATGAATATATCGTCACATATATTTATCCAGAAAGTTCACTTGAAAACTTAACATTTACAGTTAATGATGAAACATTAAGTTCAGCACTTGATGCAATGAATGAACTAAAAAATAATGAAGATTCTGAAATAATTGTTAATAGCAACAATGAAATTTTGTTAGATATTAAAAATGAAATTAAAACACCAGTTGAAAAAACGGCAACAAACGAATCTAATATACTTGTAAATAAACTAATTGGAAAATTGGGAGACTTCACAACTCAAGTTTCAAGAAACAGCTTAAGTAAAGGAAAATTTTATGCAAATTCAGGAACTATTGAATACAATGAAAAAATAACTGCTAAAGTAGGTCTTTCAAATGTAATAAATGCAGTATCAATTCAAACATCAGCAGATACTTTAGTAGGAGGTTCAAATCATACTTTAAATAACAACTATGTAAAAACAGTAACAATTAACAAATCAGAATTTAAAGAAATATTAGGAGAAGATGCTTCTTTAAACATATATGTAAATGGACAGAATGTATATAATCTTGTAATTAACAAAGAAGAAAATTTAAATACTGAAAACTTAAAAACAATAACTGTTACTGAGGATGATAATAATTTCGTATTAGACTTTACAGCAGCAAATACAAATAATATATCAATAGTAACAAGTAAACCAAAAACTGAAGGAAAGTTAAATTTCAATATAACAAAAGTCATAAATGCAAATACAGGATATACAAATACACAAATAAATAGTGCAGAAAAAATAGTTACAACGGTAGTAGCAACGATGATGAATGAAAATGATAAAATTGTAGAGCAAACTCTATCAAATGAAATAGTTTTAACACAGCCAAAATCTCAAGCAGAACTTCAAATAGAAAACAACAATTTATCAACAGTAGTAACAAATGAAAATGTAAAAATAACTGCAATTTTAAAAACAGATACAGAAGATTGTATGCTATATAAAAACCCAGTATTACAAATAACGCTACCAAGCTACATAGAACAAATAAATATGAAAAACATAGAATTATTATTTGATAATAATGGTGCAAAATTAAATTTAAAAGATGCTAAAATATCACAAAATTTAGATGGAACAAAAACAATTTATATAGTATTAAATGGAGCACAAACAGAATACACATTAGGAGCAGTTTCAAAAGGATTAAATGTTGTGATAACAACAGACATAACACTTAACAAATTAACTGCAAATAGACAAGATAATGTTGCAATGACATTCTCAAATGATAATGATGTTACATTATCAAAATTAAATAAATCAGTTGGAGAAGGTGAAGGCTCAAAAGAAACAACTACAAACATAGTATATGCTACAATAAATGCCGTAGCACCAACAGGGGTAATAACAACAAGTAAAATTAGTGGTTATAACGGAAATAGCAAAGACCTAACTGCAATGAGTGGAGAAGAACAAACTGCAACAATAGCAACAGGAGCAGATTCAGTAACAGCAAACATTGTAATGACAGTTTTAAACAACTACAACAATACAGTAAATAATATCAGTATTTTAGGAAGAACAATGTTCAAAGGGAACAAAAATATACTTACATCAGAAAATTTGGGAACAACATTTGATAGTCCTATTACAGGAGCAATTACATTGCCAAATGTAGATTCTAGCAAATATACAGTTTATTATTCTACAAATGGAGATGCTACAAGAGATGTTAGTAATACATCTAATGGATGGACAACAACAGTAACAGATTATTCTATAGTTAAATCATATTTAATAGTATTTACACCAGATTATCCATTAAATACATCTGAAAGTATTGAATTTGACTACAGTATATCAATACCAGCAAAAATGCAATATAATGAATCGGCATTCGAAAACTATGTGGTATATTTCAACAATAATCTATCAACAGGAATAATAGAAGATAAGCAAGCTTCTACAAAATTAGGCATAACAACGGGAAGAGGACCAGTTATAGAAGCAAGCCTTTCTTCAGATAAATCTGAAACAGAAGAAATGCAAATGGGAAATACTATAAATTATACAATAACAGTAAAAAATACTGGAACAGAAACAGCTACAAATGTTAATGCACAAGTAGAACTACCAGAGGGATTAGAATATGTTGCTGAAGATGGTACAATATATAGAACAATTTCAGCTCAAGCAGCAATAGTATCAATTTCAATAGGAAATGTAGAAGCTGGACAATCAACAAGTAAAATAGTAAGTCTTAAGGCTCTAAATCCTACAGAAGAAACAAAAACGATAGAATTAAAGGCAACAGTTGGAGCAAGCAATATAAATGGTACAACAGATACAAATGCAGTAAAAAATACATTAATAAAAACATATTATGCAACAGGCTCATCAATAAAACCAGGACATGGTGTGCTAAAAGAGGGAGACACATTTGAAGTTTATATGGAAATTACATCATATAGTTCTACCGAAGCAAAAGAGAATACAGTACTTAAAGTTACATTACCAGAAGAGATAGAATATGAAAGCACAAAAATAGGAAATTCTGTAAGATTAAAAGAAACAGATATCACAAACAGCACAGAAAAAAAATATGATGACAAAACAAGAACTCTTACAATTAACTTAGGAAGTGTTGTAGGGACAGAAATGAAAAACATACATCTAAACCTAAAAGTAGGAAAACTTTCGGAAAATGTTTATGACAAAAATGTATCAATTCAAGCAGCAATTTCAGGAGATGGAACAAAATCTGAAAAAATAGGAATAGACAACATAGAAATAGGGAAACCAGCAGTATCTGTAACACAAACATGTAACATTCCAGAGGGTTCACATATAAAAGGTGGAGAAAACTTTACATACACATATACAATAGAAAATAAATCAAATATTGCTATGAATGGTGTGAAAATAACAGATGCAATACCAACAGGACTTACTTTTGGAAACATAGAAGTTACAAAGGGAGAGAATGCAAGAAAATACTATAATCCAGAAATAACAATAGATATTGATGGAAAAGAAACATTAACAGTAAAAGTAAATGTTTCTGCAAATATAGTAGATGAGGCAACACCAATTTCGAATAAATTAACAGTAACATTTAATAACTCTACTATAGCTGAAACTTCAGAGATATCACATACAATAGATAAATTTGAAAATAGTGACAACTCAAACGGAGTAGACAGCCAAACAAAACGAATAATGGGTGAAGTTTGGGCAGACGAAAACGGAAATGGACAAAAAGATGATGAAGAAAAAGGAGTTTCAGGAGTTGAATTGTTATTATTTAATAATACAACAGGAACACTAGCTAGAAATAGCTCAGGAAATGTATTAAGAATAACAACTGGAGAAGACGGGGTTTACACATTTTCTGGAGTTAGAGCAGGAAACTATACAGTAATATTTTTATATGATACAGCAAATTATAGTGCAACAACATATAGAAAAGACGGAGTATCAAGTGAAAGAAATTCGGATGCAGTAGATACAAAAATAACATTAGATGGATTGACAAGAGCTGCAGCTATAACTGAAGCAGTAACAGTTTCAAACAGTAATATTTATAACATAGATTTGGGTTTAATATCAAATCCAAAATTTGATTTGAAATTAGACAAAACAATATCTAAAATAACAGTTCGAGATAATACAGGAACAACAACTACAGAATATAACGACAGCAAACTTGCTAAAAAAGACTTAGTAGGTAAAAGAGTTGAAAGTACAACAATAATAGTAGAATACAAAATAAAAGTTACAAATGAGGGAGCAATATCAGGATATGTTAAGAAAATTGCAGATTATGTACCATCTGAATTAAAATTTAGTTCAGAATTAAACAAAGACTGGTATTCAGCAGAAAATGGAACAATATATAATTCAAGTTTGGCAAATACAGTAATTAACCCTGGAGAAACAAAAGAAGTAACACTAATACTTACAAAGAAAATGACTGACAACAATTTAGGACTATATCATAACCAAGCAGAAATTTATGAAGCATATAATGACTTAGGAATTGATGATATAGACTCAACACCAGGAAATAAAGTATCAACAGAAGATGATATTTCATCAGCAGATGCACTTATTTCTGTAAAAACTGGTGAAGTTGTAACAGTAACATTAGTAAGTACAGCAATAATTGCGGGAATCACGATTTCAGCAATAATAATAAAAAAGAAAGTTATTAAATAAGGAGGGGAAAATAATTTGATGAAACTTAAAAATTATGGGCTATTGGAAAAAATTATAATAGCAATTATAATAATTGCATGTATAATTGGAATAGCGACAATTTCTGAAGCGGAAACAGTAACAACCCCAGGTGCAGTAGAAACAGTTAAAGATCGTGGAGGAAAGATAATGCCAGGTTTTGGTGCAAGAACACCATCGGGATTTCTTCCACAATATTGGCAGAGCCCAAGCAATGCAAGACAAGTGGCATTAGAGGATGTTAGGGTAAATTGGCAAACAGAATCATGGACAACAACAACAACTGGGGAAATTGTATATTGTTCAGACTTAGGAAAAACAATTAGGGTTGACAATTATGATAATTCAGTGCACTACTTATACCCAGGAACCAATACATTACAAGGGAATTTAACAGGTTCACTTTCAGGGACAGCTCTAAAAGACCAAATAAAAACAACAGTTGACTGGTGGAAAAATTATTACGAAGAACAAATAGGAGGACATTATTACTATACTAGCATAAATCATGTAGTACATGGAGATGATAGTGGTACTACTAGATCATCTGCAGAATCAGTAAAGGTTAATTGGGAAGTTCAAACAGAAGGACATTCAAAATATCCTATAAACATAAATGCAATTGGATATCTAATAAAAAAATCATTTAATGAAAATGTTCCATATTCATACGATTCCCTCGCAGAAGGAATTATTGCTGCAGAACTTGATTCAGAAGGACTAATGCTACGTATGTTTGATACATATCAAGGAGCATTAGAAGGAAATGACCAGACGAGTGCAAATGAAAACCCTGATATAAGAGGTGACTATATACAAACTACTGTAAGTGCTACACAAGGACCAACAGCAACTGTTATGGAAACAGAAGAACATGCTTCTAATGGATATAAATTAGAAGCAGGAGATATCTACACAAATAACAAACTTTCATATATTTTCTCTGCATCAGGAGATGCCTATGGAAATGGTGAACATGGCTCAAAATATAATTTAAATGATATTCAAACAGCATACTGGTGGATTTTAAATGAAAGTGGAAAATTAAGTCCAGATGCAACAAATGAGGGAACAGCAAAAGGTAAAGAACTATATAAAGAGGCATGTGACTATGCTGATTTCTTAAAAGAAACCGCAGGAGGTTATGATGCAACAGTAGAAATAGATGATTCTCAAGCACAGGTAATAGCAAATAGAGATGAGAAAAAATATGTAGTAGGACCTTTTAGTATTACATATCCACAATATCAAAATATTTCATATATTAAATCTTTTACATTAGGAGATAGTGAAGATTTAGTATTTGATGAAACACATGATGGGTTTAAACTAATAATGAATGAAGCAGACACAGTAACAGGAACAAATGGAATGTTAAAAAAATATCCAAAATCTGGTGCAAAATTCTTTATAGAAGTTGATGCAAATAAAATAAAAGGTCAATCAATAGGAGTTGGAGCAGAAACATCTTCAGGCTCAGGAACTGCACAAATAGATCCATCAACAGTACAACTTCATGTTAGATGTGAGTATATAAGCGAAACAACAGCTACCAAAGAAGCTGAGTTGACAACAAAAGCACATATATATCAGTATTATGGATATTGCAATGATTCAGGTGATTATGCAATGCTATGTGGTTTCTTAAACGTTTACATATCATACCAAGTTGGACATGAAGATACAGAAAGTTGGCCAGGGCGAGATGATGTAGATGGAGATGGAGATTTTGAAGATGTTACGTACACTGCATCAGATTATAGGAATGAAGAAGTTCACATGGGATGGGTATATTTAATCCTTCAACCATATATTAAAATGGGAGAAGAACCAGTAGATACGACACCACAGAACTTATCTCTAATGAAAGAAACAAAAAGGACATACACTGTTATTGATGCGAAAGCAAAAATGGGAGTTGTATCTTACAACCCTACGAAACCAACACCATCAGAGACAGGTACGGTTATTGACCTAACGATGTGTTTAGGAGGTCGTGTTTGGGCAGATAGCAATGATAGCAAAGAGGGAACTGGGGACCAGATATTTGGCTCAAATGATCTTCCAATTCCAAACATGGGAGTTACACTTACATGTGTTGAAACAGGGGAAACAAAAAGTACGAAGACTTTAGCAGGAACAGCAGGATCAGAGCCATATCAACAAATAGGAAGCTATTTATTTGAAAAATTAGACCCAATGAAAACATATAAAGTAACATTTAGATATAATGGACAATATTATCAACCTGTTCAATGGAATTCTTCAAGTACATGGGCAAATACGACAACATGGTATAATAACTCAAATGCAATGGATAATCAAGGAGAAAGAGAAGCTCTTAATGTACTATTCGAAACAATAGGACAAAACCATGGTACATATTCAGGTTCAAATCAAAGTACAACAAGAGAAGACCTTCAAAATTCAGGTGCAATAGATGAATTTGGATTACCTCTTGGAGGAGGCTCTTATTCAACTTATGTACAAGACTGTATGATAAATGCATACACAATAGATGCTTATCCATACCCAAGTGTATTTGTAATAGATGATAAACCAGTAACTCGCGAATACATGGCATTAGTTGGTGGTAAAGAACCACAAATACTTTATGATGCAGCATATTACATTAACCTAGGACTAGATGAAAGAGAAGAATCAGATGTTGCACTTAAGAAAGATGTAGACCATGTAGTTCTTGAAATCAATGGACAAAGATATAATTACACATATAACAGTCTAGAAACAAAATTAGAGAGTGATGGTTCATGGACAATTGGAGTAGAAACATCAGATGCATTCAAGAAAAACTACGGGTTATCATATACACGAAAAATAGCACCAGAAGATTTCTTATATAAGGTAAGCGAATATGGAGAACCATCAATATATGGTAAGGATAAAGACGATGAATTAAAAATCTTTATAACTTATAAAATAATGGTTCGTAACCAATCTTTAAGTATTAGAACAAAAATAAATGAAATAGTAGATTATTATGATGAAGATTTAACATATGTAGATAATCGTTCATACGCAACAATAGGAAGAAATGGAGAAAAACGATCTGCAAACGTATCTGAATCAAGCTCAGCAAAAGGCTCAAGTTCAAGCATAGCTGGTTACAAAACATTATATGTTCATGGAATAGAAGATACATACTTAAGCTCAGGAGACACAGCATATATTTATCTAACTTTCCAAGTAAATAAGAAAGAACAAGATGGAGAACAATGGATTATACTTGACCAAGAACTTGCGCAATTAGGACTTACAAATAGTGTAGGTAAAGAAAATATTGCAGAGGTTAACTCATATTCAACACAATATGCAAGTGGGACAACAGTTCCAAACATTGGAGATGTTGGAGGAAAACCAGCAGGTATTGTAGATAGAGATTCAAGCTCTGGAGATGTTCAACAACATGCACATAAAGAAATGAGTTCTGATGACAACGGAGGGTTAGAAGATGATGAAGGAAAAGCACCAAACATTAGAATAATTCTAAAGGATGATGAGGAAACTAGGGTAATATCAGGAAATGTTTTTGAAGATTCTAGAACTCAAACAATAGATTCTACAACAACAGCAGATGGGTTATTATCAAAGGGCGAAAAATATGTAAATGGTGTTACAGTTCAATTAGTAGAGCTAATGGAAAATGGCACAGAGTATGTATGGAGAGAGTTTGGAGATAATAAGGCAAAAACAGGAGAACTTGGAGGCCAAACTACAATAGGAAAAGGAACTGGTTCAGGAACAGTAGATTCAGAAACACCAATTATAAATAAATTTAATTTAGTACAAAACTATAATTTTGATAGTACCACAAAAGCTGGAGCTTATGCATTCAAGTCATTTATGCCAGGTAAATATATTGTAAGATTCATATATGGAGATACAATAAAAACAGCAACGCCTGCTTCACTTGGAATGGGTGGATTAAATGAAAAATCTTATAATGGGCAAGACTATAAATCTACAACATATCAAAAAGGTATAAATCAAAACTTAGTAGTAAGCACAAGAAATTCTAATAATTGGATAAATACATCAACAAACTTAGTTTATAGATGGAATATGCCTTCAACATGGAACTTAGATAATGAAACACTAGGAAAGACAATAACAGAAGTTGCTACTCAAAAAGCAGATTACTCAAATAACGAAACAGTTAAAGTACCAAATACAACACAAGAGGGATGGCAAACAATAGGTGTAAATAATCAAGACGGATATTTATATGACATTACAGCATCTGATGCATTACCAAATGTGTCTGATGCAAAAGATATAGAATCTAGAAGGGTAGCTGTAAATCAATATTCAGACAATGATGTAACAAACTATATTGCAGAAGTACTTGCATCACATAAATCAGACTACACAACAATGAATGATAGAACACAATTATTAAATGATTTAATGATAAATACTTCAATGACGGCAGAAACTGGTATGATGGTAATCGAGGTTGAATATGATAATACAGAAAAACAAGGTTTAACAACAGGAAATGACACAAATATAGCAGAAGATGATCATTATCAAATTACAAATGTTAATTTAGGACTTGAAGAAAGACCAAAATCACAACTTGCATTAAATAAGGTAGTAACAAACGTTAAACTTACACTTGCAGATGGCTCAACATTATTTGATGCAAAAGGAACAACAACAAATGTATTATGGAGAGATCACAAGAACTATATAGGAAACAAAGCATCAAACAACTATGATGGAAAAGTAATAAATCCTGATAGATTTGGTAGCTTAGAAAACATTAGGGCACTAAATGCAAACAAAGCTGGACTAATTCAGTTAACAATGGATGAAGAATTAATGCATGGTGCAACAATTCAAATTACGTATGCTTTAACTGTAACAAATATCGGTGAAGTAGATTATTACAATGTATACAATGATGTAGTAATGCCAGATAGAGGATTCTACTATACGGGAGTTAAATCAAACAATGCTCAAGTGGTAACTACAAGAGCAGACAAAGTATTAGATTATGTAGCTAATAACTTACAATTCAATGGAAGCTTAAATGGATATTGGCACACAATTGAGAAAGATGAAATTTCTTCTCAAGGATTAGTAAATAGCAAATTAAATTCACAAGTTGATAAATATAATACAATTATAATAAGCGAACATGTAGATAATAAGACAGACGGATTAAGCAAAACACTATTACCACAACTTGTAAGTGACACAGAATCATCTACAACAGTACCATTATTATTAACACAATTGATTACATCAGAAAATAATACAGATGATTTAACATATAGGAATATAGCTGAAATAGTACAAACGACAAACACAGTGGGTAGAAGAATGGAATATTCAGTAACTGGTAACCAAGACCCTACAGTTTCACCTACAGAAATCGATACAGATGCAGCACAAACAGTAAGAATTTTACCACCATTTGGTGATGCGGGTAGACCTTATGTAGCCATAGCATTAGTTGCAGGTATTGCAGTTATAGTTGTAGGCGGAATAATATTCATTAAGAAAAAAGTACTTAAAAAATAATAATTTGCAAATAAAAACAAAATAGAGAAACTTTAAAAGTTTCTCTATTTTGTTTATTGCTAAAACATTGACTTACAATGTTTGTTTTGCATATTTACAAACAAAGTATTGTAATTTTGCCCAATTTACGATAAAATATTATAGGATTGTATAAATAAAATTAATAAAAAACAAATAAAAGAAAGAAACAAAACGCAAAATGTAAAAAACTTTTTTAATTCTTGCCCTAAAAACGACAAACATTTAAAAATATTTGTACTACAATAGGACAAGCAAAAAACGAAAACACAAAAGATAAGAATTAGAAAAGTAGGGGTGAAAATAATGTTTCAAAACATATCAAAAGATTTTGAGGAAGAGAAAAATTCATATAATAATTATGAAACAAATAAAAAAGAGGGATTAAAAGAAACTTTGAAAAAGTCTTTTTCAAAGCAAATGGTAATTCTGTATATAGTGTCATTTATGCTTTCTACTGTAAGCTTTCAAACAAATAAAGATTTAGCTCCATTTGGAATAGCAATACTAGTTGCAATTTTGAGTAATTGCATGCCAATAGGAATTGTATCTACAATAGTTATAATTACAACAGCATTCATATTTGGAGGACAAAGTGCATTGAATTTATTACTAATACTGCTTCTTGTATTCCTTAGTATTTTAGTAAGATCACCCAAATACGATGAGGAAGCAAGTGAAAAAAGAAAGCTTGGAAGAAGGCTATTCTTTAGTACACTAGTAGTAAGCTTAGCGCAAATAATATTTAAACCTATTTTATTATATGATGTAATCTTCTGCTTTGTTTATAGTATATGTGTATATATTTTTTATAAAATATTCTCAAATAGTATAGAAGTAATAACTAAATTAGGAGAAAAAAGAGCGTATTCCATAGAAGACGTTATGGGAGCAAGTTTAATGTTTGCACTTGCTGCATGTAGTGTAAAAAACATAAATATATATGGATATTCAATAAAAAATATATTATGTATTTTAATAGTTTTAATTATGGGGTGGAAAAGTGGAATACTAGTTGGAGCAACGGCAGGAGTTACAATAGGCAGTGTGGTTGGAATAATTGGAGATACAAACCCAAGTATAATTGCCACGTATGCTCTTTCTCGGAATGGTAGCAGGCATATTTAATAAACTTGGAAAAATAGGAGTAGTGGTTCGGTTTTGTTTTAGGCAATATCTTACTTTCATACATTTCAAATGGAAACACAATAAACATTATACCTTTTCAAGAAATTTTAATAGCAGCACTTGGACTTTTACTTGTACCAAAGAATGTAAAAATAGACATAGAAGATTTATATAAAGTGCCAAAACTATTGCCAGAAACAACAGGAAGGGCTTTAGAGGAAAATAAAGAAGTTGCATACAAGCTAAATGGAATGTCAGAAACTATTTCACAAATGGCGAAAACATACAAGGAAGCAGCTGCAACAATAGTAGATGAAGAAGAACTAAAGGAGCAAGAAGAAAGTAATTTTTCAATATTTGAAAAAGAACTTGAAAGTGAATTAGATGGAATGGAAGAAAATATTTTATTTGACGACATTTATGCTCCAGAAGATAATTTATTAGAAGATATATTTAACATGCTTTTGGAAAATGAAGAAATAACAAGAAGAGAGCTTTTAAACATTTTAGCAAATCACAATAACTATATAGTTGGATATGAAAGAGAATACATTACAGATAGTGTAGAATCGGATATTTCTCAAATTTTAAAAGCAATAAATAATTCATATAAAGTAAGCAAAATTAACTTCATTTGGAAGAAAAAATTAGAAGAAAACAAGAAAGCAGTGTCAAACCAACTAGAAGAAGTATCAAAAGCAATTGGAAATATTGCACAAGAAATGGGAAACATAGAAGAAAAAGAGCCTTTTTCAGAGCAAAAAGAAGAAATAAGAATTCTTATGGAAGAAAAAGAAATGCCGCTTAAAAATATTATCATAAAAAAAGAAGAAACAGGAAGAATGAGAGTAACATTATACACAGACATTTGTGAGAATGTGGAAAAGCCAGTATGTAACACAAAAAAAACGGCAAAGATTTTGGAAAAAGTACTTAGTCAAAAAATGATACTAGAAAAGCAAGAATGCGGATTAAGGCAAAAACTTCCACAATGTGAATATGTATTTATGAGTGAAGATAAACAAACACTTCAAGTTGGAGTAGCAAGAACAACAAAACAAGGCTCAACCATTTCAGGAGATACAGTTATTCAAACAAAGCTTGAAGATGGCAAATATTTAATAGCGTTAAGTGATGGAAAGGGAACAGGAAAAAAAGCCAAAAATGCAAGTAAAACAGTAATAGCAATGCTAGAAAAATTGCTAACATCAGGATTTGATAAAGATACATCAATAAGACTTATAAACTCAACTCTTGCAGCAGCAAGCAAAGATGATATGTATGCAACGCTTGATATGGCAGTTCTAGATTTATATGCACAAAAACTCGAATTTATAAAAAATGGGGCATGTCCTACATATGTAAAACATAACAAAAATGTAGAAATTTTAAAGTCTATTTCACTTCCAACAGGAGTTCTGCCAGATATAGACTTAGTAGCAAATGACAGAGATTTAGAAGCAAATGATATTTTAGTTATGTGTTCAGATGGAATAATAGATTCTTCTGAAGAGTATACAAATAAAGAGCTATGGATAAAATATTTGCTAGAGGATATTGAGACAGATGATGTTCAAAAAATTGCAGACATTGTTTTAAAAGAGGCAATAGATAATAATTATGGTATGCCAAAAGATGATATGAGCATCATTGTAATCAAAATTAACTCAAAAAACAAAAAAATAAATTTTAAAGACTAGACAATAACCGAACAAGAACTAACTAGTAACACTATTCATAAAAAAACAAGGCTAAAAACCTTGTTTTTTTATGTAAAAGTGTGTTATATTATAAATGAAATTTGTATTCAATTTTATAGATTGGAGTGAATAAAAATATGAGTAGAGGAAAAAGATATGACAATGAAAGAAAACTAAACAAGAAAAAGGTATTTGCAGTAATAGTTGCATTCCTAGTAATTATTATGTTTGTGGTAGGAATAAGAGAACTACTTAAAGGAGATAAAAAAACAAACGATAAAGTATTTTCTACTGCATATTACACAGTATTTGAAAATAACAAATGGGGAGTAATAGATACAAAAGGAAATACAGTAATTGAACCAAAGTACGAAAATATGATAATTATCCCAGATAATTCAAAGCCAGTATTCGTGGTAATGGAAGATATAGATTACTTAACAGGAACCTACAAGTCTAAAGCTGTAAATGAAAAAAATGAACAATTATTTACAAATTATGATAATGTTGAAGTATTATATAATAACGACGAAAATAACAATTTATGGATTGAAGAAAATATTTTAAAGGTTGAAAAAGACGGAAAATATGGACTAATAAACCTAGACGGAAAAGAGTTACTTAAACCTTCAAAAGACAGCATAAATGTTATTTCGGGAACAAAATCGGTATATGTAACAACATCAAATGGAAAAAAAGGAATAATAAGTATCACAGGAAATGTAATAATAGAAGATAATTATAAAAATGTAACTTCACTTACAAATAAATATGAAAATGGATTTATAGTAGAAAATAATCAGGGAGAATATGGGGTTATAAATTACGACAAATCAGTTGCACTAGAAGAAAAATATGACGAAATTAAAAATGTATATGGAAATTCAATGTATGTTGTAAAAGAATCTAATACATGGAAAATTGTAAATTCTGAAAAACAAGAATTTCTAGCAGGAAAATTTGGTGATGTTACAGAAATAAATAATGAAAACATTACAATAGAAAATAATGGAAAATACGGAGTTGTAAATCTTGAAGGTGAAGAAGAAATTCCATTAATATATAATAGTTTAAAATATGCATTTTCAAATTATTATATAGCGAAAAAAGCTGATGGTACATATGGAATTGTAAATCTTTCAAATGAAACAGCATTAGATTTCAAGTATTCATATATAAAATATATATCAAATGCAGGAATATTGCAGGCAGAAACACAAAATACAGAATCAGAATTATTAGATAAAAATTTAACGATAAAGGCAACTGGAATAGTAACAGAAATAAATCAAAATAAGAATTATCTTAGAATTAGAAAAGATAATGACTATGTATTTTATAATTTTAAATTAGAGCAAAAAGCAAATACTGAAATATTATCTACAAATACAATATTCTTAAGTAAAAAAAATGGAAAATATGGATATGTAAATGATAAAGGAATTGTAGTAGTAGATTATATTTATGAAGATGCAACAGAACAAAATAACTATGGATATGTGGCAGTAAAAAAAGACGGAAAATGGGGTTCTTTAGATTCAAAAGGAAAAGTAGTTCAAAAATGCACATATTCACTAGATAATAGCACAGTTATAGATTTTATAGGAAATTGGCATTTAGCAAGTGATATAAATGCAAATTATTATACCAAATAACTGGAAGAGGTAAAATATGTATTGTGGAACAGATATAATAGAAGTACAAAGGGTTCAGAAAGCAATAGAAAGCTTAGGTCAAACATTTGTAGATAAGATATTTACGAAAGAAGAAATAGAATATTGCATTTCAAAAAAAGAAATGCAATATCAACATTTCGCTGCTAGATTTGCAGCAAAAGAAGCAATTTTCAAGGCAATATCTCCATTACTTAAAGATAAATATAATATAACATGGAAAGATGCACAAATATGTAATGATAATCAAGGAAGACCTTATGTAGAATTATTAAACAAAAAATTTGATAAAATAAAACAAATAGATATTAGTATTTCACATGTCAAAGAATATGCAATAGCAACTTGCATTATAGAACTAAAATAGGAGAAATTTAATGGAATTTTTTGATACACATTCACATTATAATGATGAAAAATTTGATGCTGATAGAGAAAAAATAATTGAAAAAACAAAGGAAGATGGAATAACAAGATTTAACTGTGTTGGATATGATATTCCATCTTCTAAATTAAGTGTGCAAATTGCAAATAAATACAACTTTATTTATTCCATTTGTGGAGTATCTCCAAATGATGTTGTAGAAAATGAAAATCAGGTTCAAGCTCAAGTAAATCAAATAGAAGAACTTTTAAAAGAAAATGAAAGTCACAAAATTGTTGCAGTTGGAGAAATAGGACTAGACTATCACTGGAATAGTCAAAACAAGGAAATCCAAAAAGAAACATTTAAAAGACAAATAGAACTTGCAAATAAATATGAATTACCAATTGTAATTCATACAAGAGAAGCGGTTTATGATACATTAGAAATATTAAAACAAAATGAAGTTATAAAAAAGGGTATCTTTCACTGTTGTCCATTAAACAGAGAGTTAGTAAAGGAAGGCTTAAAACTTGGATTTTATATTTCATTTGCAGGGCCAATTACTTTTAAAAACTCAAAAAACGCAGAAGAAGTAGTGAAATTAGTCCCTATAAATAGAATACTAATTGAAACAGACAGTCCATATCTTGCACCAGAACCAAAAAGAGGTACAAGAAATGATAGCAGGAATGTAAAAATTGTTGCTCAAAAAATTGCAGATTTTAAAAAATTAACATTACAGGAAGTAGCAGCTGCTACATATAACAATGCATTAAAAATTTTTGAAATAAATGCTGAAAAATAATTATTGTGTAATTCTTTTACATCTATTAGATTTAAAATAAAAAAATTCATAAATTAAAATTTATTAGCATATAATTTAGTATAGACAGGCACTAGCATAAAAATATTTTTATGAAGAAGACACTTGAAAGTCAAGAATCCGTAAGAAAATACAAAAAAATACAAAATTTGACTTTAAAAAGTTTAAGTGGTATAATAAGCGTGTATTGCAAATAAAAAATCATTCAAATGTATAATAACGGAGGTTTTTATGAATAACAACGAAAAAGCATCAATTGGTCTATTCAGAATTTTAGCTATTAGTTTAGTGATTATTTTTATTATGGGAATTGGAGTTATGGCATCAAATGCAAAATTTTCAAGTGTAAAAATAATTCTTTCAAATGACTATGAGATGACAGTTTTAACAACGAAAACAAAAGTATCTGAAATATTAGAAGAAAATAACATTACATTAGAAGAAAATGAGGTAGTTTCTCCGACTTTAGATGAAGAAATTACACAAAATAAAACAATTAGAATATCAAATAGTGATGATGTAATTGAAGTAGCTCAAGAAGAAAAAACAATTACACAAGAGGAAATTCTTAGTTCTTATGGAACAATTACAGAAAAGCTTATTACAGAACAAATAACAATACCTTATGAAACAATAACAAAAGAAGCAACAGGAGAGGTAGGAACAAAACAAAACAGAGTTGTTCAAGAAGGGAAAGACGGATTAAAGGAAGTTGTCTACAAAGTAAAATATCAAGGAGAAGAAGAAATTGAAAGAACAGAAATTTCTTCAACAGTAATAAGTGAACCTGTAAATAAAATAATAGAGGTTAGAACATATCAAGTAACTTCAAGGAGTAGTTCAGAAAGAAAAGTAGCAGCAGTTACAGCTGCTTCGACGGATGAACAACTTCAAATAATTTGGGCAGTAGTTCGTCAAGAGGGTGGCTCAAGTTATGAAAGTGCTCTTGCTGTTGCATCAAGTGCTGTAAATCGTATACATAGTTCAAGATGGTCAAAAAATGGCAAATCAATGTATGCTCAACTTACTGCAAAAAATCAATATTGCTATTCAATAGATAATCATTGGAAAAAATATTTAAATGGAAACGTTCCATCAACAGTCAAACAAGCTGTTTCAGATGCAATGAGAGGAAAAACAAACCATCCATATACATCTTTTAGAGGCTATTATGTAGCAGGAGCTCTAAACATAGGTGGAAATTATTATTTTGGAAATTAGAATCACTACAAAAAAGGCTTAAGGCCTTTTTTTATTGCCAAATTATTATATTCATGTTATAATTTTAATGAGGTAAAAAATATGAAACTAATATCATGGAATGTAAATGGAATAAGAGCAGCAGTAAATAAAGGATTTATGGATTTTTTTAATGAAATTGATGCGGATATTTTTTGTGTTCAAGAAACAAAAATGCAAGAAGGACAATTAGAATTAAAATTAGATGGATATTATCAATACTGGAATAGCGCACTGAAAAAGGGTTATTCTGGAACAGCAGTATTTTCAAAAGAAAAGCCATTAAATGTTACTTATGGAATAGGAATAGAAGAACATGATAAAGAAGGAAGAATAATTACAGCAGAATATAAAAAATTCTATTTAGTAAATTGCTATACACCAAATTCAAAAAGAGAATTAGAACGACTAGATTATAGACAGATTTGGGAAGATGAATTACGAAAATATTTAAATAATTTAAATAAATCAAAACCTGTAATTTATTGTGGAGACCTAAATGTTGCACACGAAGAAATAGATTTAAAAAATCCAAAAACAAATCATAATAATGCAGGATTTACAGATGAGGAACGAGAAAAATTAACTTCACTTTTAAATTCTGGATTTACAGATTCATTTAGATACTTGTATCCAGAAGAAAAAGATGCATATACTTGGTGGTCATATATGATGAAATCAAGAGAAAAAAACATTGGATGGAGAATAGACTATTTCATTACATCAAACTCTATACAAAGAAATATTAAAGATAGTAAAATTCATAGTGAAGTTTTTGGAAGTGACCACTGTCCAATTGAACTAGATATTGAATTTTAATAAAAGGAGAAAGTTATGGAAAAGAAAACGAAAACACTTACAAAATGGCTATATTGGTTTAGTTTTGCAGTAGCAGTCATTATAGCATATAAAACAGTAACGAGTATAGGACAAATTGCGACTGGAATAAATGATTTTTTTAAAAACATTGCACCTTTTGGAGCAGGAATACTAATTGCATATATACTGTATATTCCATGTAGAAAAGTTGAAACAACATTTAGGAACACTAAAAGACCAAAATTTATCTCAAAAAAAGCAAGACCACTTAGTATATTAACAGTTTATATAATAGTTTTAGTTTTAATTATTATTTTGCTTAATTGCATTATACCACCTGTTATTCAAAGTATAATAGATTTGGTAAATAACTTTCCGAAATATTATACCTCTTTAACAGAAAAAATAAATGAGCTTCCAGAAGACTCAGTTTGGAGAACTGAAGTAGTTTCAAATATAATGGATTTAGCTAAAAATATAGACCTAAAAAAAGTAATAAATGTTGATCAATTGAGCCAATATGCACAAGGAGCAATAAACTTTGCAAACGGAATATTTGACATTTTTGTTACTATTGTAGTTTCGATTTATGTATTAAATAGTAGGAGAGAGATATTAAATTTCTTAAAAAGACTTACTGGAGCATTGTTTAGCCAAAAAATATATAGAAATTTAGGCAAATATTTTAATAGCACAAACGAAATATTTTTTCACTTTTTATCAAGTCAATGCTTAGATGCAATAGTTGTTGGAATTATAACATCAATTGCAATGAGCATTATGGGAGTAAAATATTCAATATTGCTTGGATTTCTAATAGGACTATTTAATTTAATTCCTTATGTAGGAGCTATTGTGGCAGTTGTTGTAGCTACAATTATTACTATACTTACAGGAGGAATAAAACAAGCTATTATAATGTTTATTGTGGTAGTAATTTTGCAACAGATAGATGCAAATATTATAAATCCTAAGATAGTAGGAAATTCGCTTAAAATGAATCCGTTACTTGTAATATTAGCAGTAACAATTGGAGGAGCATATAGCGGAGTTGTTGGTATGTTTTTAGCAGTTCCAATAATTGCAGTATTAAAATTACTAATTGAAGATTTTATAAAATATAGAAGTGACAGACCATTATTTGATGATAGTACTAAAGAAAAAATTGAAGAATATGAAATAAAACAAGAAAAAGAATAGAAACGTGTCACACATAATATAAAGTAACATAAGTCTAAAAAACAAATTAAAAAAATATAACTAATTGTTATATTTTTTTAGTTATTTTTATTGTTTTTATTCTTTTTAACTAAAATAGAAATAGCAATAATAGCAATTATTGAAACAATTATTGCTAATACACCAGCTAATCCAAGCCATGCAACAATTTTACTTCCAAGAGACATTATAATTCCAGCAAGAATAACTCCCAAAATTACAGCTAAACAACTTTGTTTAAAATCTATATTTAATATACTTGCTGCAAGTGTGCCTGTCCAAGCACCTGTTCCAGGAAGTGGAATACCCACAAAAATGAGTAATGCCCAAAAAAGACCCTTATTTCCAGCAGATTTTGTTAATTTTTCTCCGCCTTTTTCACCTTTTTCTAAACACCATGTAAAGAATTTTCCAATAATTTTTTTATTTTTCCCCCATAAAAGAAATTTTCTTGCAAATAAATATATAAACGGAACTGGAACTATATTTCCTAAAATTGCAACAGGGTAATAAATAAAAATATTTAGACCCATAGCTTCTGCTATTGGAATAGCACATCTTAATTCAATAATAGGTACCATAGATATTAAAAATACTAATAAATAATTTTTTAACATATTTAAACTCCTTAATAAAATATATAATAGCGCTACACAATAATTGCATTGAAATTTTTGACTGATAATAATTTTACTATATTAAATAAAAAAAGTCTACATTCTAAAAAAATATTGACTAAAAAATATGAATATTGTATATTATAAATATAATATAACAAAGGAGGAATAAAAAAGTATGAATAAAAAAAGCAGAAGAAAAATTGTAAATATTATTTTACTTATAATTATAATGGTAGCTGTTATTGCACTTGTAATAAATATTGTGAAAATGAATAAAACAGGAGAAAATACGAATGAACAGCCAGGGAATGAATTAACACAAAACGCTGTTGAAGAAAAATATGTTGAAACTCTAGAAGATGGAACAAGATTAAATACAAGTACAAAATTAAGTGAAGCAAAAACAGTTGATGGTTTAACGATAGACAATATTCAATTGTCTACGAAAAATAACTATACAATACTTACAGCAAATGTAACAAACAAATCTGGAGGAAATTTCGGAATTACAACAATGACCATTACATTTGTGGATGAAAATGGCAATACTTTAGCAACATTTGGAGGGATAATTGGAAATTTAGCAAATGGGGAAACAACAACATTTACATCACAAGGGACATTAGATTATGCAAATGCTTATGACTTTACTGTAACACTAAATAAATAGTATAGAATAATCAAAATAAAAACGAGGGAGGCAGAAAAAAGCAAATGAAAAAAGAAATAAGAGGCAAAAAAAGAATAATTCAGGAATAACATTAATGCCCTTGCCATAACAATAATAGTGCTAATAATATTAGTAGGAGTAAGTATAAAACTAGTATTAGGCAATAATAAGAGCAAGAGATACAAAAAATAATTATCAAAAAGCAGCAGCAGAAGAAGAAACAGCATTAAAGGATTTAGAGAATATGTGTTTTATGAAAGATAGCAGTAAACATTATGAAAATGTTACTGCTATTTTTTTAATATAAAGGTTTTATAAATAATGTTGGAATTTTAATTATTGAAAATGTAGAAAAATTATGAACATTATGTTTGGAACATTTTCAAAAATTAATATATAGGATTTTATCAAAAATTAGTCACAAAAATCAAGAAAAAATTGGCAGAAAACATTGACAATTCTACAAAAATATTATATACTATACTAGAAATTTTATCGAAAAATCATTTTAATAAAAAAGAGGAATTGTTTAATTTTTTATACATAAAAATAAGGCTTTCAGTAAGCAGGAAAGCTGAATTTTTTTGAAATTAAAAAAGAAAAACGAGAAGGACTTTTTTATAAAATGCTTTATGTTCAGCATTTGTTATGCTAAAATTTTAATCTGCTTTAAATCCCAAAAATAAGGAGAGTCATTTTAATGAAAGATGTCAAATATGAAAGAAGCACACGAAAATCGTTTGCTAAAATTGGCGATTTTATTGACATGCCAAATTTAATTAAAGTCCAAAAAGACTCTTACGACTGGTTCGTAGAAGAAGGACTTGGAGAAGTACTTAAAGACATTTCACCAATTGTTGACTATTCAGGAAACTTAGTACTTGAATTCTTTGATTACTATATGGAAGACAAAACAAAATACACAGAAGAAGAAGCAAAGGAAAGAGATGCTACATATTCAACTCGTTTACATGTTAAAGTTCGTTTAATTAACCGTGAAACAGGTGAAATTAAGGAACAAGAAATCTATTTAGGAGATTTTCCACTTATGACAGAAAGTGGAACATTCATTATAAATGGAGCAGAGAGGGTTGTTGTTAGTCAATTAGTTCGTTCACCAGGATGCTATTACGCTTATGAGTTTGATAAAACAGGTAAAAAAATATTTACATCAACTGTTATGCCAATCCGTGGTGCATGGATAGAATATGAAACAGATGGAAACGATGTATTCTGGGCTAGAGTAGATAGAACAAGAAAAATACCAGTAACTTGTTTATTAAGAGCAATAGGTATTACAACAGATGAACAAATGACAGAATTATTTGGAGAAGAACCAAAATTAATGGCTACAATCCAAAAAGATCCTATTAAAACTCAAGATGAAGCTTTAATAGAAATATATAAGAAATTAAGACCAGGAGAACTTCCTACAGTAGATGCCGCAAGAAACTTATTTAATGGATTATTTTTTGACGAAAGAAGATATGATCTTGCAAAAGTTGGTCGTTATAAATTTAACAAAAAGTTAAGCTTAGCATCGAGAATTGCAGGGCATGAGGCATCTGAAGACATAATTGACCCATCAACAGGAGAGGTTATTGTAGAAAAAGGAAGTATTATTTCAAAAGATGTTGCACAAGATATTCAAAATACAGGAATAAACATTGTAGATATTAAAGTTGATGAAAATAAAATAAGAATTATAGGAAACGGAACTGTAAACATCAACAAAATAGTTACAGATGTAGATATATCAGATTTACACTTTAAAGAAGATGTAAATTATGAAGTATTAAAATCTATATTAGAAACAACAGACAAGAAAGATTTACATAAAGTTCTAAAAGAGAGAAAAGGAGAGCTGATTCCAAAACATATTACAAACGAAGATATTATTGCATCAATTAGTTACTTATTTAATTTAGACCATGGAGTTGGAACAATAGACGATATCGACCACTTGGGTAATAGACGTATTAGATGTGTTGGAGAGTTACTACAAAACCAATTTAGAATTGGGTTAACAAGACTTGAAAGGGTTGTTCGCGAAAGAATGACAATTCAAGATTTGGATGTTGTAACACCTCAAACATTAATAAATACAAAGCCTATAACATCAGCAATTCGTGAATTCTTTGGAAGCTCTCAGTTATCACAGTTTATGGATCAAACGAACCCATTATCAGAGCTTACACATAAAAGAAGAGTTTCAGCACTAGGACCAGGAGGACTTTCTCGTGAAAGAGCAGGATTCGAAGTTCGTGATATTCACTATACTCACTATGGAAGACTTTGCCCAGTTGAATCTCCAGAAGGACCAAACATCGGACTTATTTCTGCATTATCTTCATTTGCAATTATAAACGAATATGGATTTGTAGAAACACCATATAGAAAAGTAGATAAAGAAACAGGAAAAATTACAGATATAGTAGAATACATGCCAGCAGACGAGGAAGATAACTATATTATTGCTCAAGCATCAGAGCCACTTAATAAAGATGGAACATTTGTGAATAAAAGGGTTCGTGTTCGTCACAGAGCAGAAATAACAGAGGTAGATAAAGAACAAGTAGATTATGTAGATGTTTCTCCTAAACAGCTTGTTTCTGTTGCGGCGGCAATGATTCCATTCTTAGAGCATGATGATGTAAAGCGTTCACTAATGGGGTCGAATATGCAACGTCAAGCAGTGCCATTATTAATGCCAGAAAGCCCAATTGTTGGAACAGGAATTGAATACAGAGCAGCAAAAGACTCAGGAATAACAGTTACAGCTATAAATGATGGTATTGTTGAAAAAGTTACTGCAGACGAAGTATTAGTTCGCAATAAGAAAAATGAAATAGATAGATATAAATTGCGCAAATTCAAGAGAACAAACGGTGGTACATGTATTAACCAAAGGCCAGTCGTTACTCGTGGAGAAAAAATTAAAGCAGGTGAAATTCTTGCAGATGGACCATCTACAAAAGATGGAGAAATGGCACTTGGAAGAAACGTACTTATAGCCTTTACAACATGGGAAGGCTACAATTACGAAGATGCTGTTTTAATTAGTGAAAGACTTGTTAAAGAAGATGTTTATACATCAATTCATATTGAAGAATATGATTGCGAATGTAGAGATACAAAATTAGGGCCAGAGGAAATTACAAGAGATATTCCAAATGTTGGAGACGACATTTTAAAAGATCTTGATGAAAATGGAATTATTCGTATTGGCGCAGAAGTAAGACCTGGAGATGTATTAGTTGGTAAAGTTACTCCAAAAGGAGAAACAGAGCTTACAGCAGAAGAAAGATTACTTCGTGCAATATTTGGAGAAAAGGCAAGAGAAGTTAGAGATACATCATTAAGAGTACCACATGGAGAAGCAGGAACAATCGTAGACGTAAAAATATTTACACGAGAAAACTCAGAAGAATTAGGACCTGGGGTAAATCAAGTAATCAGATGTTATATTGCAACAAAAAGAAAAATATCTGTTGGAGATAAAATGTCTGGTCGACACGGAAATAAAGGTGTTATTTCAAGAATACTTCCTGAAGAAGATATGCCTTTCCTAGAAGATGGAACTCCAGTAGATATAGTACTTAACCCACAAGGTATACCTTCTCGTATGAATTTAGGACAGGTACTTGAAGTGCACCTTGGAATGGCTGCAAAAGCATTAGGATTCAAAGTTGCAACTCCAGTATTTGATGGTGCAACAGATGAAGAAATAAAAGACCTTCTTGTTCAAGCAGGATTAAGACCAGATGGAAAAGCAATAGTTCGTGATGGCAGAACAGGAGAAACATTTGATAACCCAATTACAGTTGGTGTAATGTATATGTTAAAGTTACATCACTTAGTAGATGATAAAATACATGCTCGTTCAACTGGACCATATTCACTTGTTACTCAGCAACCTCTTGGAGGTAAAGCTCAGTTTGGTGGACAACGTTTTGGTGAAATGGAAGTTTGGGCACTAGAGGCCTATGGTGCTGCATATACATTACAGGAAATGCTTACAGTTAAATCAGATGATGTAGTAGGTCGTGTTAAAACTTATGAAGCTATTGTTAAAGGGGAAAATATCCCAGAACCAGGTGTTCCAGAAAGCTTTAAAGTTCTTGTAAAAGAACTACAATCTTTAGGATTAGATGTACGTTTATATTCTGAAGATAACCAAGAACTTGAACTAAAAGAACACATAGATGAAGGAGTAGACTACGAAGATACAAAAGTAGGAGAGAATGTTCTTGACGAAAATGAACTAGATGATAACTACATTCCAGCAGATGAAGATTCTGAACCAAAGCTTTTAGATAACGAAGAAGAAGATTCAGACGAATTGTTTGAGGACTTAGATGATGAAGATGATTCATTATTTGTTGATGATTCAAATGGTGATGAAGAAGAATAATTGAATAGTTTTTAAATTAACTTAAAATGGTTTTGACAAAATGAATTGTTCAGCGGTGGAAGACCATTTAAGTAAAATAAAAACAAGAAATAAAAAATTTAGGGGGCAAATTAATAGTGGACGAATTAGAAATGTTTGATAAGATTAAAATAGGTTTGGCTTCAGACGAGAAAATAAGGGAATGGTCAAAAGGAGAAGTAAAAAAACCTGAAACAATCAATTATAGAACACTAAAACCAGAAAAAGATGGTCTATTTTGTGAGAGAATATTTGGACCAACAAAAGACTGGGAATGCCATTGTGGTAAATATAAGAGAGTTCGTTACAAAGGAATAGTATGTGATCGCTGTGGTGTTGAAGTTACAAAATCAAAAGTAAGACGTGAAAGAATGGGCCATATTGAACTTGCTGCACCAGTTGCACACATTTGGTATTTTAAAGGAATACCTAGCAGAATAGCTTTAATGCTAGATATTTCCCCAAGAAATTTGGAAAAGGTAGTTTATTTCGCAGCATATATTGTTACAGATAAAGGAACATCAGATTTAATGAAATGTCAGGTTTTATCTGAAAAAGAATATCATGATGCAGAAGAAAAATATGGTGTTGGAAGCTTCAAAGCAGAAATGGGAGCAGAGGCACTAGAAAAATTACTTAAAGAAATAGATATAGATAAATTATATGAAAGTCTAAAAAAGGAACTTGCAAAAGCAAGTGAACAAAGGAAAGCAAAACTTGTAAAAAGACTAGACACCGTAGAATCATTTAGACTTTCTGGAAATAGACCAGAATGGATGATAATGAATGTAATCCCAGTAATTCCACCAGAATTAAGACCAATGGTTCAACTTGATGGTGGTAGATTTGCAACATCAGATTTAAATGATTTATATAGACGTGTCATAAACAGAAATAATCGTTTAAAAAGATTAATAGAACTTGGAGCACCTGAAATTATTAAGAGAAATGAAAAAAGAATGCTTCAAGAATCTGTAGATGCGCTAATAGATAACTCAAGACGTGGTAGGCCAGTCACAGGTGCAGGAAACAGGCCTTTAAAATCATTATCAGATATGTTAAAAGGAAAACAAGGACGTTTCCGTCAAAACTTACTTGGAAAGCGTGTTGACTATTCAGGACGTTCAGTTATCGTTATTGGACCAGAACTTAAATTGTATCAATGTGGTCTTCCAAAGGAAATGGCAGTCGAATTATTCAAACCTTTTATTATGAAAGAATTAGTAGGAAGAGGAATTGCACATAATATTAAAAATGCAAAAAGAATGGTAGAAAGATTAAGTCCAGAAGTTTGGGATATTCTTGAAGATGTTATAAAAGATCATCCAGTATTATTAAACCGTGCTCCTACATTACATAGACTTGGTATTCAAGCATTTGAACCAGTTTTAGTAGAAGGAAGAGCAATAAAACTACATCCATTAGTATGTACTGCATTTAATGCAGACTTCGATGGAGACCAAATGGCTATTCACTTGCCACTTTCTCCAGAAGCACAAGCAGAAGCAAGATATTTAATGCTTTCTGTAAACAACTTACTTAAACCTCAAGATGGTAAGCCAGTTACAGTACCTACACAGGATATGATTTTAGGAAGCTATTATTTAACAATGGTAGTAGGTGGGGAAAAAGGAGAAGGGAATTACTTCTCATCTCCAGAAGAAGCAGTCATTGCTTATGAAAATAAAGATGTTGGAATGCATGCAAAAGTTTTTGTTCGTATGAGTAAAATAGATGAAAACGGAGACGAAAAACACGCAAAAGTAGAAACAACAGTTGGAAGAATAATATACAACAAAGGAATCCCACAAGATTTAGGGTTTATAGACAGAACAAAAAAAGAAAACGAATTTGAACCAGAAGTAAACTTCGTTGTAAATAAAAAACAACTTGGGAAAATTATTGAAAAATGTATAAATATTCATGGATTAAGTCGTTCAGCTGAATTGCTAGATTACATTAAATCGACAGGTTTCAAATATTCAACAACAGCAGGTATTACAGTATCTATAGATGATGTTAAAGTTCCAGAAGCAAAAACAGAAATACTAGTAAAAGCTCAAGAACAAGTAGATCATGTATTAAAACAATACAAGCGTGGTTTAATTACAGAAGACGAGCGTTACAATTCAGTAATTAAAATATGGGAACAAGCCACAGATGATGTGAAAGAGGCAATGAGAAAAACATTTACACAATTAAACCCAATGTTCATAATGTCAGACTCTGGTGCTCGTGGTAACATGGACCAATTGAAACAAATTGCTGGAATGCGTGGACTTATGGCATCTACAACAGGTAAAATAGTAGAAATCCCAATTAAATCATCATTTAGAGAGGGACTAGATGCAATAGAATACTTTATTTCAGCACATGGTGCTCGTAAAGGATTAACAGATACAGCATTAAGAACAGCAGATTCTGGATATTTAACAAGAAGACTTGTAGATGTATCTCAAGACATAATAGTTAGGGAAGAAGACTGTGGTTCACACGATGGAATTACATTAACTGCAATCAAAGACGGAAACCAAGTAATAGAAAGCTTACAAGAAAGGCTAACAGGTCGTTATCCATTAGATGATATTAAAAATCCAACAACAGGAGAAATTATTGTAGATACAAATACTTTAATAACAGACAAAATAGCAGATAAAATAGTCGCAGCAGGAATTGAAGAAGTTAAAGTCCGTTCTGTATTTGGATGCAGAACAAAACACGGAGTGTGTGCAAAATGCTATGGAATGGCATTATCAAGCAGGGAGGAAGTTAACATTGGAGAAACGGTCGGTATTATAGCTGCTCAATCAATTGGAGAGCCAGGTACACAGCTTACAATGAGAACAATTCACTCTGGTGGTGTTGCTGGTGTAGCAGATATCACACAAGGTCTTCCAAGGGTTGAAGAGTTATTTGAAGCTCGTAAACCAAAGGGAGTTGCAATTATTTCTGAAATAGACGGTACTGTTAAAATAACAGAAGAAAAGAAGAGAAAAACAGTTATTGTTACCTCAAAAGATAATAGCAAGTCTTATGTTATACCATTTGGCTCTAAGCTAAGAGTAAAAGATGGAGAAAAAGTTAAAGCTGGAGGACCTTTAACAGAAGGATCAATAAATCCAAATGAATTACTTCTAATCAAAGGACCAGAAGGAGTATATAATTACTTAGTACAAGAAGTACAAAAAGTTTATAGAAATCAAGGTGTTGATATAAACGATAAACACATTGAGGTTATTGCTAGACAAATGCTTAAGAAAGTAAGAGTTGAGGATAATGGAGACACCAAATTATTTGCAGGTTCATTAGTAGATATGTATGAATTTGACGATATTAACAAGGAAGCAGAATCAGAAGGTAAACGTCCTGCAACAGGGAAACGTGTTCTTCTAGGAATTACAAAAGCTTCACTTGCAACAGATAGTTTCTTATCTGCAGCATCTTTCCAGGAGACAACGAGAGTATTAACAGAAGCAGCTATTAAAGGAAAAGTAGATAACTTAATTGGACTAAAAGAAAATGTTATTATTGGTAAGCTAATTCCTGCAGGAACTGGACTTGCTCAATATAGAAATACACATATCAGTACAGAGGAAACAGAAGAAAGTTCAGAAACAGAAAATTCTGAAAGTCAAGAAGAATCTATAAAAAAAGAAGAATAAAATAGCTAACAACCAAAAAGAGAAATTTTAAAATTTTTCTTTTTGGTTGTTTTTTTATAAATAATGTTATATATTAAAAACAAAAGAAAAGAGGTAATATATATATGAAAACAATAATTAAAAATGCAACACTTATTTCTATGAGTAAAAAGAGAGAAAAACTTGAAAATGAAATTGATATAGAAATAGATAACGGGGAAATAGTAAAAATAAGTAAAAATATAAAACCAAATGAAAAAGAAAGAATAATAGATGCAAGTGGAAAATATGTCATGCCAGGATTTATAAATACACATGCACATGTGCCAATGAGCATTTTTAGAGAAACAGTAGATGGATATAAGTTACAAGATTGGCTCACTAAAAAAATATGGCCAATGGAAGATAAATTAACACCACAAGATATATATGAGGCATCAAAATTATCATTTATTGAAATGATAAAAACAGGAACAACAACAATAAATGACATGTATTTTATGACAGATGATATAATAAAAGCTGCAAAAGAGACCAAAATAAGGCTTCAAACATCAAGAACGCTAATGGGAGATATAGACGAAAACGGACTTAAAAGAATAGATGAATTAAAAGAACTTCTAGAAAAATATAAAAATGAAAAATTAATAACTTTTAATGTTGGTGTTCATGGGTTATACACATCATCTTATAAATATGTGGAAAAATGTATTAAATTTGCCAAAGAAAATGAGTTACAAGTACATATTCATTTTTGTGAAAATTCAAAAGAAGTAGAAGACATTAAAAACTCTTACAGAAAAATGCCTATAGATGCATTGCAAGAACTATTTAAAAATCAAAAAGCAATACTTGCACATTGCGTAAAACTTTCACAAAGTGATATAGAAAAATTAAAACAACTAGATGTATCAGTATCACATTGCCCAGTAAGTAATCTAAAACTTGGTTGTGGAATTGCAAATATTTCTGAAATGGTAAAACAAGGAGTTAATGTTTCACTTGGTACAGATGGTCAAGGAAGCGGAAGTAATTTAGATATGTTTGAAACAATGAAATATGCTGCATTATTGCAAAAAGGAATACATGAAGATGCCGAGGAAATGCCTGCATATGAAGTACTAAAAATGGCAACAATAGATGGAGCGAAGGCGTTAAATATGGAAGAAAAAATAGGAAGCATAGAAGAAGGAAAAGACGCGGATATTATAATTTTAAATCTAGATAATGTAGTATCAAATCCTGTAAATGATATATTCTCAGATATTGTATATAATGCAAAAGGAAGCAATGTAGAAACAACAATAATAAATGGAAATATTTTAATGGAAAACAGGAAAATCAAGCAAAATGAAAAAGAAATTTTTGAGAAATGTAAACAAATAATAGAAAGAATAAAATAAGGTGTATATATGTGGAGTATAAAGGAATTAAAGAAAAGTGCTAAAAAAACATTAAAAAACAATTTTTGGACACTAATCTTTTTAGGAATACTTATGAGTATTGCATTTGGAAGATACACAATTAATACAGATTCGTTTTCAAAGCTAGAGAGTGCCTATGAATACTCAAAAAGTGAAGAATTTTTACATTCTAATAACAAAGAAAAAATAATACAAGAATATTTAGATGATTCAATTTCACAAACTTTAACTGGAAATGATAACTTATCCAAATTAATAAAAAATTACAATGAAGAGCATAATATAACAAAAGGTGTTGTATATTCAATTGTAGACTTATTTACAAAAGGACAGCTACAAATTCAAAATATTATTAATTCTGTAGAAAAGTTTATAAATAAAGAAAATCTTGGAGGTATAGTAATAATTATTGCATCCTCAATAGGTCTACTAATAAGAATATTTATTGCATATCCAATTAGAGTAGGAGAGAGTAGAGTATATCTAGAAAGTATAAATTATAAAAAGACAAGAATAAGAAGAATGTTATTTGCTTTTAAAAAAGAAAGATATAATGGGACTGTAAAAACATTACTACTAATGGAAATATATAAACTTTTATGGAATCTAACAATTGTAGGGGGATTTATAAAAAATTATTCATACAAAATGGTTACATATATAATAGCAGAAAATCCTAAAATTTCAGCAAAAGATGCAATAAAAATTTCAAGAGAAATGATGAATGGAAATAAATTTCAAGCATTTAAACTAGATTTATCATTTATAGGTTGGAACATCTTACAATATATAACATTTGGAATTGCAGGGATTTTTGTTTCACCATATTATACAACAACTATTACACAGCTATATTTCCTTTTAAGAAAAGATTACATAGAAAATAAAAAATACAAATATGAAGTATTAAATGATGAAAAATTATATGAAGAAAATGAATTAGAGAAATATCCAGATAAATATGAAATTGAAAGAAAGAAAATAAAAATAGATTATAATAAAAAATATGAGTTAACATCAATAATATTATTTTTCTTCATATTTTCATTTGCAGGATGGATTTGGGAAGTAAGTCTATATTTATTTAGAGATGGAATTTTAGTAAATAGAGGAACACTATATGGACCATGGCTTCCAATATATGGCACAGGTTGTACAATAATAATTTTGCTTACACATTTTAAAAAGTTTAGAAAAATTTTAAAGAACCCATTTGCCACATTCCTAATAATAACCGCAATTTGCAGTGTAATAGAATATCTATCATCTTGGTATATTGAAAAAAATACAGGCTTAAGATACTGGGATTACACAGGAGTATTTGGAAATATAAATGGCAGAATATGCTTCGAATGCAGTGTATTTTTTGGACTTGGAGGATCTCTATGTATATATATAATAGCTCCATATCTTGAAAGAAAAATTCAAAGGATAACTTATAAAACGAAAATAATAATTTGCGCAATACTAGTAGTTTTATTTGGAATGGATAATATTTATTCAAACATAAATAAACGAGAAGGAGAAGGGATTACAGTTACTAATCAATTTGACAAAAACGCTAAAATGTAGTAAAATAAAGTGTGTTGAATAAAAAATAGAAGGAGATTTTTATGTCGAAAAAAAATAATATAAAAGTTTCTGATAAATTTGTTTCAAAAACCAAAATATATTTAGTAATAATTGCGGCATTACTTATTACTATATGTTTTTATGAAGTAAGATTCATAACGCCAGCAATTATACTATTCATACTTATTACAATGTATGCATATTGGACAAATAATAAAAGAAAAATTGAGTTATCTGAACACATAAAAGACCTAACATTAACAGTAGATAATGCGGCAAAAAGTACGCTTATTAATTCGCCATTTCCACTTGTAATAATAGAAACAGATGGAAACATTATATGGAAAAGCTCAAAATTTATACATGAGTTTGCAAATATAGATATTAACAATTATTTAAATGATATTGTAAAAGAAATAAAACTAGAGCTTGAAAATGGTAGTGAAGAAGATAAAAAAGAACTTGAAGAACTAATCCATAAACAAGTTAAAATTGGAGAAAAAACATATAAAGTTGTTGGTGAATATGTAAAATCAAAAGAAGGAAATAAGAAAAACGAAAAAAATGATGAATACATGACAACACTTTATTTCATAGATGAAACAAAAGAACTTGAACTTCAAAAAGAATATGAAGACTCAAAGCTTTGCGTTGGAATAATTATGATAGATAATTATGAAGAAATAATGCAAAGAATTCCAGACGAGGATAAACCAGTTATTATTGCTCAAATTGAAAAAAATTTATATGACTGGGCAGCAGAATTTGAAGGATTTATTATAAAATCTGAAAGGGATACATTTGTTGTTGTATTAGAGCAAAAATATATATCTAAACTAGAAGAACAAAAATTTAATATTCTAGATAAAATGAAGGAAATTTCAATTCCAGGGAAATTACAATCAACATTAAGTATTGCAATTTCAACAGAAGGAAATTCTAATTACGAAAAATATAAATCTGCACAATCAATTATTGATATTGCATTAGGTAGAGGAGGAGACCAGGCAATTCTTCGCAAAGATGGGAAATATATTTTCTTTGGAGGAAGAGCGCAAGAGGTTGAAAAACGAACAAGAGTTAAAGCAAGAATAGTTGCGCATGCGTTAGAAGAACTTATACAAGAAGCAAAAAATGTTATTGTTATGGGACATACAAACTGCGATATAGATGCAATGGGTGCGGCACTTGGTGTATATAGACTTGCAAAAGTAGCAGGAAAAGAAGCTTATGTTGTTAATGAAACAACAGGAGTTAGTTTAGACAACTTCATAAAAGCAGCAAAAGAAGATGATGAATATAAACAAGCGATAATTTCAAAAGATGAAGCAATTCAAAAAATAACACCTGAATCACTTCTTGTAGTTGTGGATACACATAAGACAACATACGCAGAAGTGCCAGAATTGCTAGAAAAAACAAATAAAATTGTTATTATAGACCATCATAGAAGAAGTACAGACTTTATATCAAATGCAATATTAACATTCCATGAAGTATATGCATCATCTGCATGTGAACTTGTAACAGAACTTATAGAATATTCAGGAGAAGATGTAAAATTATCTCAAATTGAGACAGAAGGATTATATGCAGGAATAATGATGGATACAAAAAACTTCACATTTAAAACAGGAGTTAGAACATTTGAAGCAGCAGCATATCTTCGTAAATGTGGGGTAGACATTATTAAAGTAAAAAAATGGTTTCAAAGTGACTTAAACACATATAATAAAATATCAGAAATAGTTGCAAATTCTGAAATTATTAATGACACAATAGGAATATCAGTTTATGATAAACAAGACCCAGATAGTAATGTTATTTGTGCTAAAGCAGCAGATGAATTACTTACAATTAGTGACATCACAGCATCATTTGTAATTGGAAATTTGAGTGATGGAAAAGTATGTATTAGTGGACGTTCAATAGGAGATATAAATGTTCAGATTATACTAGAAAAATTAGGCGGTGGAGGTCATATTACGCTTGCCGGAGCTCAGGTTGAAGGAATGAGCATTGAAGAAGTTAAACAAGAATTGATAATTCGAATAAATGAATATTTTAGTGAAATTTCGAATTAAACAAAAGAATATAGCTATAAAAGAATAGCTATATTTTTTATAGGCTAAGAGTTGTAACAATGACAACAATTTGATGACTTAATAATAGGAAAATTATTGTTTGTTATATAAAAATATGATATAATGCTTTTTGTATTAAGGGAGGTAAATAAGATGAAAGTAATATTATTGGAAAATATAAAAGGTGTAGGAAAAAAAGACGAAATAATAAATGCAAATGATGGGTATGCGCGTAATTATTTATTTCCTAAAAAACTTGCAGTAGAAGCAAATAGTGGAAATTTAGCAAATTTAAAATCTAAACAAGATTCAAATAAATTTAGAAAAAACAAAGAAAGAGAAGAAGCAATTAAAATTGCAAATGAACTTAAAAATATAACACTTAAAATAATTGTAAAAGCAGGAGCAAATGGAAAAATTTTTGGTGGAGTAACGGCAAAGGAAATATCTGAAAATTTAAAAGAGCAGTATAAAATAGATATAGATAAAAAGAAAATAGTATTAAAAGAAACAATAAAAATGATTGGAACAACACATGTAGAAGCAAAGCTGTTTGAAGGAGTTATTGGAGAGCTTGTTGTTCAAACAATTCAGGATTAGCTGAAAATTAAAAATAATTAAAAATTTTACTTGCAAGAATTTAATTTTTTTCCAGTGGAGAATTTACAATAGGAAGAGAAGAAAAAGGAAAGGAAGAAAGCACTATGGAAGTTGCCAAAATACCACCACATGATACAGAAGCAGAACAAGCAGTTATAGGAAGTATGCTTACAGACAAAGAGGCAATTATATCTGCAATAGAAACGCTTAAAGAAGAAGATTTTTATAGAGAAGATAATAAAATAATTTATTCTGCAATTCTTAATTTATATAATAACTCAGAGCCTGTTGATATTATTACATTAAAAGATGAACTAGCTTCAATGGGAAAATTAGAAGCAATTGGAGGACTGGAATATTTAGCTGAACTTCCAGAAAAGGTGCCAACAACAGCAAACGTAGACAAATATATAAAAATAGTAGAAGAAAAATCGATGCTTCGCAAGCTTCTTAAAACAGCAAATGAGATTATAAGTCTTGGATATGATGAGACACAAGATGTAGATGTAATAATGGACACGGCAGAAAAGAAAATATTTGATACAATACAAACAAGAAATCAAAAAGGATATGTACCAATAAAAGACATTTTAGTAGATACATTTACACAGCTTGAGCAACTATATAACAAAAAGCAACATATAACAGGAGTACCAACAGGATTTGCAGACTTGGATTATAAGACAGCAGGACTGCATAATTCAGACTTAATTTTAGTTGCAGCAAGACCAGCAATGGGAAAATCTGCATTTGCATTAAATATAGCCACATATGCAGCGACAAGAGCAAATGTGCCGGTTGCAATATTTAGCCTTGAAATGTCAAAAGAACAGATGGTTAATCGTATTCTATGTAGTGAAGCAATGGTAGATAGTAATAAAGTAAGAACAGGAACAATAGATGATGAAGAATGGAGTAAACTTGCAGAAGCATCAGGAGTTTTATCTGAATCCAAAATATTTATTGATGATACACCAGGAATTTCAATTACAGAAATTAGAGCCAAATGTAGAAAATTAAAATTAGAGCAAGATATAGGCCTAGTTATAATAGACTATCTTCAGCTTGTACAAGGAACAGGGAAAAGGACAGTTGGCTCACGTGAACAAGAAATAGCAGAAATAAGCCGTTCTTTAAAAATTCTTGCAAAAGAGATAAATGTTCCAGTTATTGCATTATCACAGCTTTCAAGAGCTCCAGAACAGAGACCAGATCATAGACCAATGTTATCTGACCTTCGTGAATCTGGTTCAATAGAACAAGATGCAGATATAGTTTTGTTTCTTTATAGAGATGACTACTACAATGAAGATAGTGACAAGAAAAATGTTGCAGAGGTTATACTTGCAAAACATCGTTCAGGTTCAACAGGAACTGTAGAGCTATTATGGTTAGGAAATTATACGAAATTTGCAAATATAGAAAAATATAGGGAATAATAAATGATAGAAGAAAAAGTTTTAAAAACTATAAAAGAAAATAACTTAATAGAAAATGAAGATAAAATTGTTATAGGTGTCTCTGGAGGACCAGACTCTATGGCATTATTAAATGTTCTTATAAATTTAAATAATACAAATGGACTTTTGTTTAAAATTATAGTTGCACATTTTAATCATGGAATAAGGAAAGAAGCAGATGAAGAAACAGAATTTGTAAAAAACTTTTGCAAAAGCAAAAATATTCCTTGCTATGTAAAAAAGGAAAATGTAGTAGAGCTTGCCAAAGCACAAAAAATTGGGACAGAAGAGGCAGGAAGAAAATTAAGATATGAATTTTTTGATGATGTTTTAGAAAAAGAAAATGCACAAAAAATTGCTACAGCACATAGTGCAAATGATAATGCAGAAACAATTCTAATGAACATAATTAGAGGAAGCGGGACATCAGGGTTAAAAGGAATAGAGGCTAAAAGAAGTAACAAATTTATTCGTCCACTTATAGAATGTACAAGAAAAGAAATAGAGGAATATTGTAAGAAAGAAAAATTAAATCCAAGATATGATAAAACAAATGATGAAAACACATATACAAGAAATAAAATAAGAAATATACTCATACCAATGCTTGAAAAAGATTTTAATCCAAACATTATCATTGCATTAAATAGAATGTCTAAAATTGCAAAAGATGAAAATGATTATTTACAAAAACAAGTAGCAGAAGCATATAAACAAATATTAATTAAAGAAAATTTAAATGTTTCAAATGAAAATATAAAATTAGATTTAAAAAAATTTAACACACAAGAATTAGTAATAAAAAATAGGCTTGTGTTGTATACTATAAATAGACTTATTGGTTCAAGCCAAAACATAGAGAAAATACATGTGCAAGATATTATAAAATTGTGTCAAAACAATATAGGAAATAAGTATTTAACACCAAATAAAAGCATAAAAGTATATATAAAAAAAGGAATAATTACATATTCAATAATTTAAAAATTCTTAAAAAATGAAATTAAACATTCCGTAATAAAAGCCTTGAAATATAAGGAATTTATAAGAAAAACTTTCTTAAAAAGACTTGCAAATAACAAATATATATGTTATATTTCAAAGGTAAAAAAAGGAAAAAATAAAGGAGGCAATATAAATTGAAAAATAGTATAAAAACACTAGCTATGTGGCTTATTATAGGAGTAATTTTTATAGTTGTAGTTTCATCTATACTAGATAATTCAAACAAAAAAATGTCATACTCTGAATTAGTATCTAAAATATATTCAGGAGATGTAAAAGAAATTGAAATATCATCAGATGGAACAACAGCAGAAGTGTTAGTTAAAAATGATAATACTCCAAAAGAAGTAAATATTCCAAGTGTAGATAACTTAATGGATAATTTGCAAGACAGTATGAAATCAGACGATATTAAAGTAACAGAAGAATCTCAATCAATTTGGATGATAGGATTAAATTTATTAACTCCATTCGGAATACTTGCAATATTTTTAATATTCTGGTTCTTCCTAATGAACTCAAACCAGGGAACAGGAAACAAAACATTAACATTTGGAAAAAGCAAAGCTAAAATGATAGGACCACAAGATAAAGCGAAAGTAACATTTAAAGATGTTGCAGGCGTAGACGAAGAAAAAGAAGAACTAGAAGAAATAGTAGAGTTCCTAAAAAATCCTAGAAAATTCACAGACATGGGAGCAAGAATTCCCAAAGGAGTTCTACTTGTTGGTCAGCCAGGAACAGGAAAAACATTGCTTGCAAAAGCTGTTGCAGGAGAAGCAGGAGTTCCATTCTTTATTATAAGTGGTTCAGACTTTGTAGAAATGTTTGTTGGTGTTGGTGCATCAAGAGTTAGAGACCTATTTGAAGAAGCAAAGAAAAAAGCACCATGTATTATATTTATAGATGAAATAGATGCAGTTGGTCGCCAAAGAGGAGCAGGACTTGGAGGAGGACATGACGAAAGAGAGCAAACTTTAAATCAATTATTAGTTGAAATGGACGGATTCTCTGAAAATGAGGGCGTAATAGTACTTGCAGCTACAAACAGACCAGATGTATTAGATAAAGCTCTTTTAAGAGCAGGTAGATTTGATAGGCAAATAATGGTAGGAGCTCCAGATGTTAAAGCAAGAGAGCAAATACTTGAAGTTCATAGTAGAAAGAAACGCCTTGCAAATGATGTAGACCTAAAACTAATAGCTAAAAATACATCAGGATTTGTTGGAGCAGACCTTGAAAATATTCTTAATGAAGCTGCTTTACTTGCAGCAAGAAGAAATCTTCCTGAGATAGGAATGAGAGAAATTGAAGATGCAATGGTTAAAGTTACAATGGGACCAGAAAAGAGAACGAGAGTAAGAAGCGAAAAAGAAAACAAACTAGTTGCATATCACGAAGCAGGTCATGCAGTAGTTAGTAGATACTTACCAACACAAGACCCCGTACATGAAATATCAATAGTTCCAAGGGGAATGGCTGGTGGATATACTATGTATCGTCCAACAGAAGACAAAAACTTTATGTCTAAATCAGAAATGGAAGAAAATATTGTATCACTACTAGGAGGAAGAGTTGCTGAGCAACTTGTAATAGGAGATATTTCAACAGGGGCAAGCAACGATATAGAAAGAGCAACGAAAATTGCAAGAAGCATGGTTACAAAATACGGAATGAGTGATAGAGTTGGCGCAATGATGCTTGGATCTAATCAAGAAGAAGTATTCCTAGGAAGAGATTTTGCACAAGCAAAAGAATATTCTGAAGAAACTGCAAATGTAATTGATGAAGAAGTTAAAAAAATTATAGACGAGTCATATAACAAAGCAGCAAATATCTTAAAAACACATATAGACAAATTACACACAGTTGCAGGAATTTTACTTGAAAAAGAAAAAATTGGAGCAGAAGAATTTGATTCGATTTTCAATGAATAAATATAATATTAAATGGAGCATTTATAAATAAAAATGCTCCATTTTAAAGTAAAATTTCAAAATTAAAATTGTAATTATTTTTTAGTAAATAACAAGGAGGAAAAATGATAGCGCTAATAACAGGAGCCTCTTCTGGAATAGGAAGAGATATGTCAAGATATTTAAGCAAATTAGGATATGACTTAATAATAACTGCAAGAAATAGGGCGAATTTGGAAGATTTGAAAACAGAGCTTGAAAAAGAAAATAAAATAAAAGTAGATGTAATCCCAAAGGATTTATCAAAAGAAGAAGAATGTAAAAGTTTATATGAAGAAGTAAAACAAAAATATGAGAATATAGACATCTTAATTAATAATGCAGGATTTGGATTATGTGGAGATTTTACACAAACAAGTTTAGACTTTGAATTATCAATGATAAATACAAATATAAAAGCTGTCCATATTTTAACAAAACTATTTTTAAAAGACATGGTAAGTCAAGACAAAGGACGAATATTAAATGTAGCTTCAGTTGCTGCATTTATGCCGGGTCCATTAATGGCGACATATTATTCTACAAAAGTATATGTATTAAGATTATCTTTAGCCATAAAAGAAGAACTAAAGAAAAAACATTCTAATGTTAAAATAAGTGTATTATGCCCAGGACCTGTAAATACAAACTTTAACAATGTAGCAAATGTGAAATTTGCATTAAAAGGATTATCAAGCCAGTATGTTGCAAAATATGGAATAGATAAAATGCTAAAAAATAAAACTATAATATCAGTAGGATGGGGAATAAAATTTGTAAGATTATTTAGTAAAATTCTTTCAGATAGCTTAATGGCAAAATTCTGCTATAATATGCAGAAAAGAAAAGTACAATAAAATTATTAAATAAAAAAATAACTAAATCAAAAGATTTAGTTATTTTTTAGTGTGTGTCACTAGATTTTGGTTGAAGAGTTACATTTACAACAGTTCCTTCTTCAACTGCTGTTCCTGACATAGGATCCTGAGTTAGTACGACTCCATTTCCAGAAACATGTATATTTAAGTTTTTAGCTTTTAACGAATCTCTTGCCTGAGCGTATGTCATTCCTTTTAAATCTGGAACTTCTTGTGAAACTCTAGTATCTGTATCTTGTGTATATAAATTAACACTTGCTTCAGAGATTAACGCTGTTCCAGGCTTTGGAACTTGGTCTGAAACTATAAGAGAAGTATCTGTTGTAGAAACATTACAAGTAAATCCAGCAGCATTAAGAATCTTTTTGGCTTCAGCAACAGTTTTATTTCTAACATCTGGAATAGCAGTTGTTTTAACACTACTAGAAGATGATGATAAGTCATCAGAAGGAATTCCAAGATATGGAAGAACATCACTTAAAATTTGAGAACAAACAGGAGCCGCAATTGTTCCACCAAAATGCCCATTTGGGCCTTGAGGATTATATAGTGTAATAAGAACAACAACCTCAGGGTTTTCAACGGGGGAAATACCAACAAAAGAAGCAATATAATAACTATTTGAATCTCCTGAAACTGGTTCAGATGTACCAGTTTTGCCAGCAACTGAATAGCCTGTTACTTGTGCATAATGTCCACCACCAGTTGTAACAACAGATTCGAGCATATTAAGCATCTTATCTGCAGTTTCTTTAGAAACAACTTGTCTTACCGTTTTAGGTTCTATTGTTGTAACAGCTCCTGTATCTGTATTTGTAAATTCTTTAACTATTCTTGGTTGAACTAATACACCATCATTTGCAATACTAGATACTGCAGTTATTAACTGAATTGGTGTAATCTTAAAACGCTGCCCAAATGACATTGTTGCAAGCTCCATTTGACCTAGATCATCTAAATCCCAAAAGGAGCTATTTGCTTCTCCAGATGTTGCGATTCCAGTTATATCAAACAAACCGAATGCTTTATAATATTTATATAATGTAGAAGTACCAATTTTCTGACCTAGTTGTATAAATGCAGGATTACATGAATTCATTAAAGCCTGACGAAGTGATTGGCTTCCATGTGTTGAGACATTTCTCCAACAATTAATTTTAATACCATTAACCATTTGATAACCAGGACAATAGAAATCACCAGCATGATCTGTTTCAACAATATTTTCTTCTAATGCAGTAGCAGCAGTTATTATTTTAAAAGTAGAACCTGGTTCATAAGTATCTGCTACTGCCCTATTTCTCCACATTGAAAATAAATTATTTAACTTTTCTTCGCCAGATAAGTTATCCCAACCATCTACTAAGCTATTGTTTGGCTGCCTTGGAGAATTTAAATCATAGCTTGGATAAGTAGCCATAGCTAAGATATCTCCATTATTTGGATTCATAATAATAACATTCCCACCGTTTTTGCAATTATTTTCCTTGCATGCTTGTTCTAAATATTTTTCTGCAATTGTTTGAATATTTGCATCAATAGTAAGTGTAATGTTGCTTCCATTTTCAGCTGGAACATAGCTTTCATTTGAATCTGGAATTAAATCCATAGTGGCATCTTCAAGGCTAACAATTTTTCCAGCTCTTCCACTCAAAACATTATCCCATTTAAGTTCTATTCCTTCTTGACCTTTATTATCTGTATCACAAAAGCCAATTAAATTGGCAGCAAGTGTTCCATAGGGATAATATCTTTTAACATCTTCATCGATATTAATTCCTGATGAGATTTTGTTTGTTTTCATCCATTCTTCTAGCTTATCTACTCTATCTTGCTCAACCTTTTTAACTATTGTTTCTGTAGAATTTTTGCTATTTAATTTATTAATTACTTCATTATAATCAAGTTCAAAAATATTAACAAAAGCCTGTGCAAGTTTTTCTTTATTTTCATCCTTTATTTTCGAAGGATTTACACTAATTGTATCAACTTGTGCACTTGCAGCTAAAAGCTTGCCAGTAGAATCATAAATATTTCCTCTTTTTGCACTAATTGTACGATTTGTAGTTTGTTGCCTATTTGCACTTTCCTTTAATTCAGGTCCTTTAACAAATTGCAAATATCCAATTCTTACAACAAGAAAAATTATAAATGCAGTAAAAACAAAAGCTGCAATGAGCAATCTTTTAGATTTAGATATATTTTTTCTTTTATTAGAACTATTTGAATTATTTTTTTTCATCTTATGCGCTCCATTCTTTTTACACTAATATTTTATATAAAACAAGCCAAAAAAGCAATATATTTTGACATAAAAATTTTATCAAATCTCTTGTATAAAAAGCAATAATATGATATAAATAATGTGTAAATAATGACATTAAGAGTGAAAGAGAGGGCTAACCCAAATGGATGAAAACTTTGATAAGAAAACAATACTAATAGTTGATGATGAAAAAACAATTGTTGATATGCTAGTATACAACTTACAAAGAGAAGGATACAATACGTTAGAAGCAAATGACGGAGAAGAAGGGGTCAAAATTGCTTTAGAAAAGAAACCAGATTTAATTTTATTGGATATAATGCTTCCAAAGATGGATGGTCTAGCTGTTTGTAAAAGAATAAGACAAACACTTAATATACCAATTCTTATGATTTCAGCAAAGGACGAAGAAATAGATAAAATACTTGGCTTAGAACTTGGAGCAGATGATTATATTACAAAGCCATTTAGTATTAGAGAGCTTTTAGCAAGAGTAAAAGCAAACTTAAGAAAAGCAGAAGTAACGAAAAATAAAGACGACAACAATAGTAATCAAAGTCAAGAATATTCAAATACAATAGTAATTGGAGATTTAAGCATTAACACCAATAAATTTGAAGTAAAAGTTAGAGATAAAATTATTGATTTAACACTTAGAGAATTTGAAGTGATAAAATATTTAGCAAGTCAACCTGGGCAAGTCGTTACAAGAGAAGTTTTACTTGAGAAAGTATGGGGATATGAATATTATGGAGATATTCGTACCGTAGATGTTACAGTTAGAAGAATTCGTGAAAAAATAGAAAAAGATACAGCAAACCCAAGAATATTAATTACAAAAAGAGGTGTAGGCTATTATATAGCATCAAATAAACAATAAGGACGGAACCTTTATATTTAAGCAAAATAGGGATTTTGCCCTAAAAACTAAATATAAAGGTTCTCTTTATGACCCCAGAAGGAGGAAATAAATAAAAAAATGATAAAAAATATACAATTAAAAATAATACTAATTTTTGGCATCATTGGAATAGGACTTATATTAACAATGGGAATGATTTCAATATTTAGTCTATATAACATAGATGTAAATGAAATTGCAAAGTCAGAGCATGAAGTTGAAATAATGCAAGGCTTTATTACAGCACAAGTAAATAAAACAGGATTAGTAACAATAATTCTGGTTGCAGTATATGGATTAATTTCAATACTAATAGGAATATTTGTATCAAAGGTAATATTAAATCCAATATTAAGACTTATAGATAGTGCTCCTAAAATAGCAGCAGGCGAAGATATAGATATAAAAGAAAATAAAGAAGGAGAAAAAGTAGATGAGCTTACAGGAGCATTTAATTTAATGACAAATGAACTAAGACAAAATTTAAATGAAGTCGTAAGACAAAAGAAACAAATAGAGACAATTTTACTCCACCTTACAGATGGAATTATTGCATTTAATATGCAAGGAAATATAATGCATATAAACCCAGCAGCAACAGATCTTTTAAAGTTAGAACCACAAGATAATACATTTGAAAAAATATTTTCAAAAATAAATGTAGATATTAATCTTGAAAAAACAATATACCTAGAAAATTGGACTTCATCAGAGCAAAGAGTTCAAGTAGAAGATAAATATTTAAACATATTTTTTGCATCATTTAAAGATGAGAATGATAGGCCATCAGGAATAATGGTTGTTATACAAGACATAACAGAACATGTAAGACTAGATAATATGAGAAAAGAGTTTGTAGCAAACGTATCACATGAATTAAAAACCCCAATTACATCAATTATGGGATATTCAGATACATTACTAGAAGGAGAATATGATAAAGAGACACAAGATAAATTCTTAAATGTAATTTCTTCAGAAGCAAAGAGAATGGCAAAATTAGTCAGTGACTTACTAATTTTATCTAGATATGACAACAACAGAGTAAAGAGAGAAGTCACAGAATTTGATTTAGGAGAACTTGTAAAGAAGTGTCAAGAAAAATTGCAATTAGAGATAAACAAAAAAAATCACCATGTGGAATGTTTTGTAACAGCAAATGTTCCACATGTAAAAGCAGATAAGGATGGAATAGAAAGAGTTGTTTTAAACATAATGACAAATAGTATAAAATATACTCCAGATGGAGGAAATATTAAAATATATGTTGGTTTTGTTTATAATGATGCATATATTAAAATTATTGATAATGGAATAGGAATACCAGAAGAAGATTTAAATCGTATATTTGAACGTTTCTACCGCGTTGATAAAGCTCGCACAAGAGAAATGGGAGGAACAGGACTGGGACTTTCTATTGCCAAGGAGATTTTAGACCAGAATAATGGAAGCATAGATATTAAGAGTGAAGCAGGAAAAGGCACAGAAGTAGTAATTCGTATTCCTACAAAATAAACTAAAATAGGGTATTGTAAAAATATCAAAAAGAATATATAATAATAAAGAACACAGTCAGGAAGGAATGACAAAAAAATGGATGAAAATAAAAGTATTGCAAAAGATATTTTGGAATGGATATATTGCATTATAATTGCTATTATACTGGCGTTACTTATTCGTTACTTTATTGGAACACCAACAATAGTTAAACAAACATCTATGTATCCAACCTTAAAAGAAGGTCAAAGACTTATATTAAATAGAACAACAAAAACTTTTCATAAAACACCAAATAGAGGAGATATAATTACATTTGAAGCACCAACTTTAAAAATAGCTACATCTGAAAAAGCAACATATAATTATGAACCAACAAATATTTTTAGCAAATTTACATACAATGTATTAGAGCTTGAAAAAACTAGCTATATAAAAAGAGTTATAGCTCTTCCCGGAGAACATGTTGAAATTAAAGAGGGAAATGTATATATAAATGGAGAAAAATTAGAAGAAAGCTATTTACAAAATGATGTTAAAACAGATGCACAGAACATGTATTTAACAGACTTTACAGTACCAGAAGGATATATTTTTGCCATTGGAGACAATAGAAGCGTAAGCACAGACTGCAGACGATTTGGTTGCATTCCAATTAGTAAAGTAGAAAGTACAGTATGGATTCGTTTCTGGCCACTTAATTTATTTGGAAGAATAGATAAATAGCCTCATAGAGTGGAGAATTAAATAATTGAGTTTTAAAGAAATAATTGGAAATAATAATGTAAAAGAATTTATAGAAGAACAAGTAAAAAATGACCATGTTTTACATAGCTATTTATTTGTTGGGATAGATGGAATAGGAAAAAAACTTTTTGCGAGAGAATTTGCAAGAAAAATTTTATGCATAAACAAAGAAAATCAAGAAAATTGCTCATCTTGTATAAAATTTAGAGATAATAATCATCCAGATTTTAAACAAATAGAACCTGAAAATGGAGTTATAAAAATAGAAACAATTCGAAATTTGCAACAAGAAATTGCTCAAAAACCAATTGCTTCAAGTAAAAAAGTCTATTTGATTATTAACAGTGATGCAATGACAAGGGAAGCACAAAACTGTCTTCTAAAAACATTAGAAGAACCACCTGAATATGCAACAATTATATTAACAACAGCAAATGAAGCAAAGCTGCTTAATACAATAAAATCAAGATGTATAAAAATATCATTTGCTCCAATCGACAAAAAAGAGATAAAAATAAAATTAAAAGAAATTCTTCAGGAACAGCCAAATGAAGAATTAATAGATAAAAGTCAAGGAAGTCTTGGAAGAGCAGTAAAACTACAAGAGAATAAAGAAATTTATAGGCAAGTAGACAATATACTTGTAAATATGAATTCACAAAGTATAGTGACATTGTTCAACGATTCAGAAGTATTATATAAAGAAAAAGAAAAAATACAAGAAATTTTAGAATACATAGAGATATACTTATTTGAAACAAAAGATATGAAAATGATTGATAAAATTCAATATGTTGAAGAAACTAAAAAAAGAATTTTATTAAATAGTAACTACGATATGTGTATAGATTATTTACTAATGAAATTAAGTGAAAGCTAAATACAGAAAGGAGAATAACACATAAAAATAAATGAAAAAAATAGTAGGAGTAAAATTTAAAAAATCAGGCAAAATATATTTTTTTGACCCAAGAAACTTGCCAATAAAAAACCATGACTTTGTTATAGTTGAAACTTCACAGGGAGAGGAATATGGCGAAGTTGTAATTGAAGGCAGAAAAATTCCAGAAACAAGTATGAAAAGACAATTAAAAAAAGTAATAAGAATTGCAAACTACAAAGATAAAAAACATAATGAGGAGAACAAAAAAAGAGAGAAAGAGGCATTTGAAACATGCACGAAGAAAATAAAAGAGCATAAACTAGATATGACTCTTACAGATGTAGAATATTCATTTGATAATAGTAAGTTACTTTTTTATTTTACAGCAAATGGAAGAATTGATTTTAGAGATTTAGTAAAAGATTTAGCATCAATATACAGGACAAGAATTGAATTAAGACAAATAGGAGTTAGAGATGAAGTAAAAAGAATTGGTGGAAACGGAGTCTGTGGAAGAGAACTTTGTTGTTGTTCATTTTTAAATAACTTCGAAACAGTTTCAATAAAAATGGCAAAAGAGCAAAATATGTCTTTAAACCCAGCTAAAATATCTGGTAATTGTGGAAGACTTATGTGTTGCTTAAAATATGAGCAAAACGTGTATGATGAGAAATTAAAAAGACTTCCAAGAATAGGAGCAATAGTAAAAACAGAAGATGGAGAAGGAATAGTTGATGGAGTGGAGACTTTAAAAGAAGTAGTAAGAGTTAAGCTTAAAGATGAAAATGGAGAAAGCTACTTCAAAAAATACAATGCCTCAGATGTTAATATAATAAAAAACATTGGAACAGAAGTTGTTTATGAAGAAGAAAAAGAAAATATGAAAGAACTTCAAGAACTTGAGAAATTAGAGCAAATGGACGAAAAGACATCAAATAAAGATGATGAAATTTAAAATCATAAAAATTAATATGAGAGAGGTGGTGAATAAAAAATGGCATACAAAATTACAGACAAATGTATAAAATGTGGAGCATGTGCTGCAAACTGCCCAGTAGCTTGTATTTCAGAAGGAGAAGACAAATATGTAATAGACCCAAAGCAATGTATAGAATGTGGAACTTGTGCAGCGGTTTGCCCAGTAGGAGCCCCAGAACTAGATAAATAAAAAATAAATTGCATTTTATAATGCAATTTATTTTTTGCTTCAATTTGATTATTTATTTGTCATTTCTTCCAAATCCAATAACTCTTGCCAGCGTTTATCAACCTCTGCTTGGAATTGATCTATCATCCATTCATTACCAGGCTTAAACATATGTCTGAACCTTCTTTGTGGACGTAAAAACTCTTCTACAGGAAGTTTTTTAGCAGGCTTATACGTAATTTTATATTTGCCATTTTCAACTTCAAATAATGGCCAATAACATGTATCTATTGCAAGTTTATTTATTTGCATTAAATCTTCTGTAGGGTATCCCCATCCTCTTGGACATGGTGCTAAAACATTTAAAAATGTTGGACCTTCTGTATAAATTGCTTTTTCTGCTTTTTCATATAAATCTTTAAAATTAGCAAATGCAGCAGTTTGAGCAATATAAGGTAAATTATGAGCTGCCATAACAGCAGTTAAGTCTTTTCTGGGTTGCATTTTTCCAGGAATTTTAGTTCCAGCAGGTGTCGTCGTTGTATCTGCAAAATGAGGAGTTGCAGATGAACGTTGAATACCTGTATTCATATATGCACCATTATCATAACATACATAAGTCATATCATGACGTCTTTCCATAGCGCCAGATAAGCTTTGAAGACCTATATCATAAGTCCCACCATCTCCACCAAACGCTATAAATTTAAAATGTTCATCCTTTGGCAGTTTTCCTTGAGCCATCATAGATTTATAAGCAGCTTCTACTCCAGAACAGGTAGCGGCAGCACATTCAAATGCTGTATGAATATAAGATGAACTCCAAGAAGTATATGGATAGATACAAGTTGAAACTTCCATACAACCAGTGGCATTTGCAACTACAGCATGATCTCCTTCATGTAGTGCTCTCATAATCATTCTTCCAACAACAGGCGCACCACAACCTGCACACATTCTGTGACCAGATTCAAAAACAGGTTTTTTATTTGCAACTATTTCTTTAACATTATATGCCATTATTTATTCACTCCTTTCTTTAAGCCTAAAGTTCTGTATGGATTATCGACTTTTCCAGTATTTGCAATTTCTTGTAAATCTGTATATACGCTTTCAATTTGTTTTGTTGTCGTATCTCTTCCGCCAATTCCATAAATATAAGAAACTGCTGGAACATGAATATTATTTACATACATTCCAGAGGTAACATCTGTAAAAAGTGGACCACCACAAGCACTTAAAGATTCTGCTTTATCTAAAACTGCAACTGCTTTTACATGAGAAAGGGCTTTAGAAATTTCCTCTGCAGGGAATGGTCTAAATACTCTCAATTTTAGAAGACCTGCCTTAATTCCTTTTTCTCTTAATTTATCTACAACTTCTTTTGTTGTACCTGCTGTAGAGTTCATGCAAACAATAGCAAGTTCAGCATCATCTAATTTATATTCTTCGAATAATTCATATTTTCTTCCAGTAATTTTTTCAAATTCATCTGCAACCTCTAATATAACTTTTTTTGCATTTCTCATAGCCTCAGCTTGTTGCTCTTTATGCTCAAAAAGATATGCTTGTAAATCCATTGGACCTACCGCAATAGGTTCTTTTGCATTTAATAAATAATGTTCTGGCTGATATTTTCCAACAAATTCTTTGACTTTGTCATCTTCAATAAGTTCAATATTTTCTATTGAATGAGATGTAATGAAACCATCTTGACAAATTGCAAGTGGAAGTAAAACATTTTTATTTTCTGCAATTCTATGAGCCATAATCATATTGTCATAAGCCTCTTGATTATTTTCAGAAAATAACATAATCCATCCAGCATCTCTAATTCCCATTGCATCTGAATGATCATTATGAATATTTAAAGGTCCTGATATTGCTCTATTAACAAGTGGCATAACTATTGGTAGCCTTAAAGAAGAAGCAATATAAATCATTTCCCACATTAGAGCTAAACCATTTGAAGAAGTAGCAGTCATAGCTCTTGCACCAGCTGCTTCAGCTCCTATTGTTGCACTCATTGCACTATGTTCACTTTCAACTGCAACGAATTCAGTATCTACAGAACCATTGCTAACAAAAGTAGAAAAATATTGAGGTATTTCTGTAGATGGAGTAATAGGGAATGCAGCAACAACATCTGGATTTATTTGTTTCATTGCAATAGCAGTTGCTTCATTACCACTTAAACGTTCTCTTATTCCCATAAATTAAACACCTTCTTTCATTTCTATTGCACCAAATGGACATACTTTTGCGCAAACGCCACATCCTTTGCAATAATCAAAATTGAAATCTTTTCTATTTAAATCTTTTCCAACAGGAATTGCATTATCTGGGCAAACAGGGAAGCAAAGACCACATTGTTTACATTTTTCAGGAATGTATACTGGTCTTGAACTTCTCCAATCTCCAGTTTTAAAGTTTAATGAATTTCCTGCATCATATATTGTTCCACCAACTGTTAATTCATCAATTGTAGAATTTTTATTTATTTTTACTTCTGCCATAACTTAAACCTCCTTAACTTCTTTTAAAGCAAGCTCTAAAGCTTTCATATTTCCATCTATCACATCAGGTTTTTTAGCAAATTTATGAGCAAAAGAAGTTCTCATACTTTCTAGAAATTCATCCTCACTCATTATATTGCTTACCTTCACAATAGCTGCAAGCATTGGAGTATTTGGAAAATATCTTCCAAGAGTTTCCTCAGACACTTTTCGTGCATCTATAGCAAAAATTTTGCCTGAATATCCTTTAAGTAAAGGTTTTAATTCATTTGCATCTTTTGTTGTATTTATTACTATTGCACCACTTTGTTTTAACCCAGAAGTAACATCTACAGCTTCTAGAAGTGTATCATCAACAACTACAACATAATCTGGTTCATAAATATTACTATGAACTCTAATAGGAGTATCACTTATACGGTTATAAGCAGTAATAGGAGCTCCCATTCTTTCTGGTCCATATTCAGGAAAGCCTTGAATATATTTGCCAGTATTAAATGCAGCATCCGCAAGTAAAAGTGATGCTGTTTTTGCACCTTGCCCACCTCTTCCGTGCCATCTGATTTCTACCATATTACTCATATATTTTATCCCTTCTTTCTTTTATATAATAATAAGTAATCTTGAATAACTAAAGTATATTCCTAAATAATTTTAATGTCAATGGTTTACTAAAGAAGGAGTTGAAAAAAATTACTGTGTAATGTTTCATTAATAAAAACCAATAATTAAATTGAAATTAATTTTTTATTTCAAGACATTGACTTTTTGGCATTTTCAGTGTATTATATAGTCATTAAAAATATGCACTTTTTAATATAATAGAACCAAAAGTTCAAGGAGGAAAAATATGGGAGAAGTTATCGTTATAACATCTGGAAAAGGTGGAGTTGGAAAAACAACAACAACGGCAAACTTAGGCTCAGCTTTAGCTTTAAAAGGTAAAAAAGTTGTACTAGTAGACACTGATATTGGACTTAGAAATCTAGATGTCGTTATGGGGCTAGAAAACAGAATTGTATATGATATTGTTGATGTGGTTGAAGAAAAATGCAAACTAAGACAAGCTCTTATTAAGGACAAGCGTTTTAATGAATTATTTCTACTTCCAGCAGCACAAACAAGAGATAAAAGTGCAGTAAATGAAGAACAAATGAAAGAACTAACAAGTAAGTTAAAAGAAGAATTTGATTATATACTTATAGATTGCCCAGCAGGAATAGAACAAGGATTTAAAAATGCAATAGCTGGTGCGGATAGAGCGGTAGTAGTAACAACAGCAGAGATTTCTGCAATTCGTGATGCAGATAGGATTATTGGATTACTAGAGTCATCTGAAATAAAAAATCCGGAACTTATAATAAATAGATTGCGTCCAAATATGGTCAAAAAAGGCGAAATGATGGATGTAGAAGATATAGTAGATTTATTATCTATAGATCTAATTGGAGTTGTTCCAGATGATGAATATATTATTACACAAACAAACAAAGGGGAACCAGTTGTATCGAACCATAAAGCACCTTCAGGAAAAGCATATATGGAAATAGCAAGGAGAATACTTGGAGAGAATATAGAGGTCTCAATTCCAGGAAGGGAGAAAGGTTTTTTTGCCAAATTAAAAAATATTTTCTCAAGAAAATAAATCAAATTTAGTAACGGAGGAAATACAATGTTTGATAGTATAATTAAATTTTTTAAAAAATTCTCAAAAGAAGAAGACAAAGAATCTGGAAGCACTGCAAAAGAAAGACTTCATCTTGTTTTAATGCAAGACAGAGCCAATGTTTCAGCAGATTTCATGGAACTTATGAAACAAGAAATAATAGAAGTAATAAAAAAATATATAAATGTGGATGAAAATGCTATTGATGTTAAACTTACAAACAAAGTAAATAGTGATGGGACAACAGGGGCACCAATCTTATATGCAAACATACCAATTATAAGTGTAAAAGACGAAACAAAGCAACTTAATATAGAAAGAAAATTAGAAAAGAAAGAACAAAAAACAGAAGTTACTAAATCAGATAAAGTAAATAAGGAAGAGAAAAGTGTAGAAAACGAAGAATATAAAAAAAATGAAGAAACAGAGAAAATAAAGTCTGAAGAAACAAACTCAAATCAAGAACAAAAGGAAGATAATGAAAACAAAACAGATATAGAAGAAAATAAAGAAGAAGACAAAAAACTTCAGAATAGCCAAGAAGAAAATTCTAACAATTTAAAAAACAAAGGAAGCAAGGAGAAAAAAGAAACTACATCTAATAAAGAAGAAAAACTTAGCTAAAAAACAAAATAGAGGATTTAGTAATGAAAAAAAAATTCTTAAAAAATATTGAATGGTCAGTTTTAATATGCGTAACTATTCTAATTGCAATTGGTTTAATTGCTTTATACTCTGCAACAAGCGAAACAACAAGAGACGAATTTTATAAACAAATTACATGGCTTCTAATAAGCATACCAGTTGTAATTGTAGTTACATGTGTAAATTATGAGGTGATTTCAAAAATATCACCAATTTTTTACGGTATTTTTCTTGTTTTGCTCATAATAGTATTATTTACAGAACCTGTAAATGGGGCAACAAGCTGGTTTGAAATAGGCTCGTTTTCATTTCAACCATCAGAATTTACCAAGTTGTTTACAATAATTACATTTTCATTAGTTATTACAAAAATTCAATCAAGAGGAAGAGATGAAATTAGTAGGCCAACAAGATTGCTATTATCACTTCTTGTAGTTGCAGTTCCAGTTATACTAATTATAATGCAGCCAGATTATGGAACAGCACTAGCTTTCTTAGTTGCAACAGTTTTAATACTATTTACAGCTGGAATAAAGAAAAGATACATTATTATTTCAATAATATTAGTTATAGTAGCAGTTCCTTTACTATACTTCTTTGTGTTGCCAGAACATGCAAAAACGAGAATAGATGTATACTTAAATCCAAACCTAGATCCTCGTGGCTCAGGGTATAATGTTATTCAATCTAAACTTGCAATAGGTTCAGGACAATTGCTTGGAATGGGGTATTTAAAGGGAAATCAAACACAACTTGGATTCTTATATCCTAAAACAACAGACTTCATTTTTTCTGTAATAGGGGAAGAACTTGGATTTGTTGCAACAGCAGGAATAGTAATTTTATATGTAATGCTAATTACAAAAGCAATATATATTGCGAAAACTGCCAAAGATGATTTAGGCGCATATATTGCAATGGGAATAGCAGGAGTATTTCTATTTCACATGGTAGAAAATATTGGAATGACAATAGGATTGTTACCTATAACAGGTGTTCCTTTGCCATTTGTAAGTTATGGAGGAAGTTCACTTTTAACCAATCTAATAATGATTGCATTATTGTTAAATATTAGTGGAAGAAGGCAGAAAGCTATATTCATAGAATAACAGCTCAAAATATAGAAATTGAAAAGTTAGAAAAAAATTAAATTTTGACAACGCCAAAATTATAATTGGCCAACAAAAGGAATAAAAAATGTATATAAAAAAACTAAAAATAGGAAAAGTAACATTAGAAAACAATATAGTTTTAGGACCAATGGCAGGAATTACAGATAAAGCATTTAGAAAAATATGCAAAGAATATGGAGCAGGACTTGTATATACTGAAATGGTAAGTAGTAAAGGACTGTTTTATAAAGATGAAAAAACCAAAGTTTTGCTAGATAGCGAGGGGGAAAAAAGTCCAGTTGCAGCACAAATATTTGGTAGTGATGTAGAAAGTATGTCACATGCTGCAAAATATGTGTCAAAAATTGCAGATATAGTTGATATAAATATGGGATGTCCAGCTCCAAAAGTTGTTAAAAATGGAGATGGGAGCAAATTACTTCTAGACATAAATAAAGTATTTGAAATAACGCAAGCGGTTGTTCAAAATTCGAGTGTACCAGTTACAGTGAAAATTAGAAAAGGATGGGATGACGATAATATTGTAGCAATAGATGCTGCAAAAGCAATAGAAAAAGCAGGAGCGTCAGCAATAACCGTTCATGGAAGAACAAGACAAGAATTCTATTCGCGGAAAAGCGGATTGGGACATAATAAAAAAGGTAAAAAAAAGCGTTTCAATTCCAGTAATAGGAAATGGAGATGTAAAAACTCCTGAGGATGCCTTAAAAATGTTTAAACAAACAGGAGTAGATGGAATAATGGTTTCAAGGGCGAGCATTGGCAGACCATGGGTATTCGAAGAGATTCTTCACTATTTAAAAGGTGAAAATATAAGAATAATTTCAAATAAAGAAAAATTAGAAACAATAATAAAACATGTAAATTATGAAGTTGAGGAAAAAGGAGAATCTATTGGAATAAAGGAGCTACGAAAACATATGTCTGCATATACCAAAAATATGCCCAATTCCGCCCAAATAAGAGAAAAGATAAATAATATAGAAACACAAAAAGAGTTAATAGCATGTCTAACAGAATACTTTAGTATGTAAAGAATATAATTTTAAAGAATAGCAATAGCTATTCTTTTTATATTTTAGGAGGTAATTCAAATGAACAAGAAGAAAACAATTTTAATAATAATTGTAATACTAACTTTTGCAATAACTTTAACTTTTTTAATTTTAAATTATAAAAATTCAAAAAATGGAAACAATACTACTAGTAAATCGGAAGAAGATATAGTAAATAACATTTTAAACATTAAGAATTATAGTGCAAGGTTAGATATCACAATTGAAACAAACAAAAATAAAACAAAATATATTGTATCCCAAAAAATTGAAAATGGAGTAGCAACACAAGAAGTGGAAGAGCCAGAAAACATTGCAGGAATAAAAACAGAATATGATGGTACAAATTTAAAAATAAGTAACAATAAATTGAATTTGGAAACAACATTTCAAAATTATAATTATGTAGTAGAAAATAGACTATGGTTAGATTCATTTATAGAAGAATATAAGACTATTCAAAACACAAAAAAACAAATAATAAATAATGAAATAATATTAGAAGTAAGAAAAAACGATAGTCCCTATAATGTAATAAAAAAATTATATATAGATAAAAATAACGGAATGCCAACGAAAATGATAGTCCAAGATATTAACCAAAAAACACTAGTCTACATATTATATACTGAGATAACAATCTCATAATTTAATATATCTAATTGGAAACTTTCGATATGGAAAAATCAGAATGAAGGTTGAAAAAGAAAAACAAATTCTTTTACAATCGGATTTGCACCTTAAGAAAGGAATGATAGTAAAAATGGTAGTAAAAAGAGGAGATATGTTTTATGCAGATTTAAGTCCAGTCGTAGGTTCTGAACAGGGAGGAATAAGGCCAGTTATTATTATTCAAAATGACATTGGTAACAAGCATAGTCCAACAGTAATTGCAGCAGCAATCACATCACAAACAGGAAAAACAAAGCTTCCAACCCATATTGAAATCACAAGTGAAAATAGCGGTTTAAAGTCAAATTCTGTGGTTTTAGCAGAGCAAATAAGAACAATAGATAAAAGTAGATTAAAAGAAAAAATAGGACATATAGATGACAACAATGTAATGAATAAAATAAACAATGCCCTAGGCGTAAGTTTTGGTTTATAGAAAAGGTAATAAAAAATTGAGGAATTAAATCCTCAATTTTTTTATAATTTTAATTTCTTTAAATAAGTTATCTCTTACATTAGTTCTAGTAATAACTGCCTTCCTATATTCAGAAAGAATCTGCTCATAATTATCAAAATTTTCACCGTCTGTAAATAGTAATCTCATACCTTCTCTGTAATAATCTTGTGAACTTTCCTTTTTTGCTTTTTGAGCTTTAATGTCATATTTTTCAATTTCTTCTAGTCTTTTAATTTGCTCATTTAAATAATTTATGTAATCAATTACAGAACTAACTTCATATAAAGTATCATCTATAACCACTTTAAATAAAGCCTTTAAAGCTTTTGCATTTATTTTTCCAACTTTGTAATTTTCTTTTAATGCGTCAAGTGCAACGGTTTTCATATAATATTCTGGTCTAGCATCTTTTATAAGTTCTTTTAAAGTCTCAGAAATATTTATGTGAGTAGTATACTGCCTTTTAGTAACTATTGCATCATACTCATCCGCAACGCGAATAATTTGTGCAACATAAGGAATATCTTTTTTAGTCAAACATTGAGGATAACCAGTACCATTTAAAGCTTCATGATGGTATAAAGGACCTTCAGCATAAGGACGAAGTCTCAAATCTTTCATGCATAATTCATAACCAAGAGTCGTATGCTTTTTCATAATCTCAAATTCTTCCTCAGTTAGAGGGCCAGGTTTATTTACAATTTCAGGAGGAATAAAAAGCTTGCCAATATCATGTAAATATCCGCAAATTGTAGCATGAATTGTGAATGCCTTACTACAATGTAAATACTCACAAATACGACATGTTAGGTTTGCAACATTTTCACTATGCTTTCTTGTAAAAACATCCATTCTATCTAACATAGAAAGTTCATATTTCATCATAGAGTCAAGGTTATAAGACTTTAAATTAGTTGAACTATAAAAATCTATTTTATAATTTTTCATATTTTCTTCCTTTCCCAAGGTAGAAATCCGGTTGGAAAAGAATTAATATAATCATTTTCCAATTTTAACCTCTTTCTTTTGTAAAACTAATAAAATAATAGCACAACAAAAATTATTGGTCAATAGAACTTATTGACTTTTTTTACCATAAAATATATAATTTCTTTATAATTTTTATCAAAAATAAAGGGTGAAAAAAATGTATTTAAAAAGACTAGAATTACAAGGCTTTAAGTCTTTTGCAGATAAAACAGTATTAGAATTTAAACCAGGAATTACAGCAGTAATAGGACCAAACGGTTCAGGAAAAAGCAATATATCAGATGCAATTCGTTGGGTACTAGGAGAGCAAAGTATAAAATCTCTTAGAGGTTCAACATCTTCAGATGTTATTTTTTCAGGAACTCAGAGCAGGAAATCACTAGGTTTTGCAGAAGTTTCTATTGTAATTGACAATTCCGATTCAAAATTGCCAATAGAATATAATGAAGTAACAGTTACAAGAAAGCTATATCGTAGCGGAGAAACAGGCTATTTTATAAATAAAGCTCCATGTAGATTAAAAGATATTTTAGAGCTATTTATGGACACAGGTATAGGAAAAGACGGTTATTCTATTATTGGACAAGGTAAAATAGACGAAATATTAAGTAACAAATCGGAGGATAGACGCCGTATATTTGAAGAAGCAGCAGGAATTGTAAAATATAGAATACGAAAGCAAGAATCAGAGAAAAAGCTCGAACAAACCAAACTTAATTTACTTCGCATAAATGACATATTATCTGAAATAGAAGCAAACATAGAGCCTTTAAAACTTCAAGCAGAAAAAGCAAAAAAATTCTTGGACTTGCGTGAAGAACTAAAAAAAATAGAGGTAGGTTTATTTTTAAGTAACATAGAAAGTTATAAAACGAAATTAGAAGAATTAATAAAAAATGAAAATATTATTAGGTCACAATATGAAGATGAAAACTCAAAACAGGAAGAAGTAAAACACTTAAAGGAAGAATTAAAAGGACAGGTAGATAAAATAACAGAAAACATAGAAAATTTGCAAAGTATTGGATTTGATAGCAGTACTAAAATAGAAAAAATAAATTCAGATATAAATGTTATGCAAGAAAGAGAAGAAAACAACAAAGCAAATAGTGAGCGCTATGTACAAGAAATTAAGGAAGTAAAAGGTCATATTGTAGAGCTAGAAGAAGAGAAAAAACAAAAACAAGATAAAAAAATAAACTTAAATCAAAACAGAGAAAAATTCGAAAAGCAATTACAAGAAAAAGAAGAAGAACTTCAAAAATTAACAAAAACATTAACTCAAAAAGAACTTGAAATAGAAAAGAAAAAGCAAATAATAGAACAAAACACAGACAAGAAATATGAAATTGCATCACAAATAAACAGTGTAGACATAAACTACGAAAACTTAGAAAAAAGACAAAAGACAGTAAAAGCTGAATTACAAAGTACAATTTCAGAATTAGATTCAATTCGTATGAAAAAGCAAGAAATCTCAAAAGAATTTTATGAAATAGAATCTCAAAGAAATTCAGAACTTAAACAACTAGAGGACATTCAAAGTAAAAAACAAGAAGCAGACAAAAAATTAAAAGAATATGATGATAAAATAAATAACATTGTTTATAATTTGAGAATGAAAGATTCAAGATATAAATTCTTACAAGAAACTGAAAGAGAAAAAGAGGGATATACTAAGAGTGTAAAGAGCTTGCTTTTAGAATGTGAAAAAAATGAAAGCCTTAAAAAAGGTTTACATGGAGTTCTTGCAAATTTAATAGAAGCGCCAAAGGAATATGAAACAGCAATAGAAATGAGCCTAGGAGCATCACTTCAAAATATTATTACAGATACTGAAGAAGATGCAAAAAAGCTTATAGAATTTTTAAGAAAAGGGAATCTTGGTAGAGCTTCGTTTTTACCAATTTCTTCTGTAAAAGGAAAAAAATTAGAAAACATTAAACAAAGAGGAATAAATGGGATAATAGGAATAGCATCAGATTTGGTAAAATATCAAAATAAATATGAACAAATAGTTTTAAATCTACTTGGAAGAACAGTAATAGTAGAAAATATGGATAGTGCAATAGCTCTTGCAAAGCAAAATAATTATTCATTCAGAATAGTAACATTAAAAGGAGACATTATAAATCCTTCTGGAGCAATTACGGGAGGAAGCGTAACGCAAAAGACAGTTAATATTCTAGGTCGCAGCAGAGAAATTGAAGATTTAGAAAAACAAATAAATGTACTTTCAAAAGAACAAGAAGAATATGAAAAACAAAAAAATGAATACAAAAAATCAATAGAAGAGTTATTATCAAAAGTAGAGAAATTAGAAAAAAATATGCAAGAAATTGAAATTGTTTATGCAACAGAAAAACAAAAAGTAATATCAATTGATGAAAACATTTCAAAAGTAGAGCAAAGGAAAGAAAAATTAAAACAAGAGCAAAAACAAATAGAAACAGATAAAATAAGCAATAGAGAGGAAAAAAGACAAAAAGAAGCAGAAGTTGCAAATTTGATAAAACAAATAGAAGAACTAAATTCTGTTATAGAAGAGTTTGCCATTGGAAATAAAGAAAGTCAAAAATACATAGATGATTTAAACTTTGACATAACTAATTTAAAAATTTCTGTATCTTCATTTGACGAGAGTAATCTATCAATAGACGAAATGATAGAAAGAATTGAGCAAGATATTTCTAATAGCAAAACTAGCATTAATAATAAAGAACTTCAAATAAAAGCATTAGAGGACGAAAACACTGCTTTAGAAGGAACAATAAAAGAATTAAAGAACCAAATAAATTCAATAAAAGAAGAAGTAAAAAACAGTTCAATAAAAGTAGAAGAGTTAAAATCAAAGAGAATCCAGAGTAATGAAAAGCTTAGTAAGCTTGAAGAGGAAATATCGAGTAAATTTAATGTTCTAGAAGACTTGAAAGAACAAATAGTAAAAATAGATGTAAAAAAAACAAAGCTAGAACAAGATATTGAGTCAATTGTAAACAGTCTATGGGAAGAATATGAAATTACACCAAACAACGCAGAAGGTTATGGGAGACCAAGCAATATTGTTTTAGCTCAAAAACAAGTAATAAAAATTAAAAAAGAAATAAAAGAATTAGGAAGCATAAATGTAGATTCAATAGAAGAATACAAGAAAACAAAAGACCGTTATGAATTTATGAATGAACAAAGGCTAGACCTTGAAAACACAATTGCAAAATTAAGAAAAATGATTCAAGAAATGACAGAAACAATGAAACAACAATTTGCAGAAAAGTTTAAAGTAATAAACAAAAACTTCAATGATGTATTTGTGGAACTGTTTGGAGGAGGAAAAGCAGAACTAATTCTTGAAGATGAGACAAATGTTCTAGAATGTGGAATAGACATAGTGGCACAACCTACAGGGAAGAAACTTCAAAATATGTCTTTACTTTCAGGAGGAGAAAGAGCACTTACCGCAATAGCGTTGCTTTTTGCAATACTAAAAATAAATCCAGCACCATTTTGTATATTAGATGAAATAGAAGCTGCTCTTGATGATGTAAATGTATATCGCTATGCAGAATACTTGAAAAAGTTTAGTATTCAAACACAGTTCTTAGTAATAACACATAGAAAAGGAACTATGGAAGCAGCAGATGCAGTATATGGAGTTACAATGGAAGAAAACGGAATAAGCAAACTTCTATCAATGAGATTAAAAGAAGGTTAAAAATCGAGTGAGAATTTCACTCGATTTTTTTAAATTTGTTATATAAATGAAGCTTTAAATCCTTGTAAATCCAATAACAATTAGAATAACTCCAGCTAAAACATTCCAAATACTACTAGGAACTTTAGAAATCTTGTTTATCTTTCTTCCTAAAAAATTGCCAATAAGTAAGAATAGAACATGAAAAAGACCAGAAAAAAGTGGTAGAAGAAACATATCAATATCAAGCATAGAGCTACTAATGCCAACTCCAAAGGCATCCATAGAAATTGCAAAACCAAGAGCCAAGGCTTCTTTATTATCAATAACATTTGAACCGTCAAAATCAAAATTTTTCTTCTTTTGAAAACATGAAAATATAAGCCAAATTCCTATACCAATAAGTATAGCTGCACCCCCAAAATTAGTTATCCAGCTAGGGAAAATATAATCTATACAATTTCCTATAAATAGACCAATTAAAGTAGCCAAAAATGCAAAGACAAAAAGAATAACATTTGCACTAAATAAAATTTTAGTATTTTTCAAACCATAGGAAATGCCAATTCCAAGAGCATCTAATGTAGAACCAATGGAAAGCAAAATACAATGTATAAACATAAAATATCACCTCATAATATTTTATGGAAACGAACAAACAAATGTGAATTAAATAAGAGAATATATAATTTCTTGAAATTTAAAGTTCTAAAAATAGGACAAGAACATATAAATTAAATAACAAATTTACAAAGGAGTGATTTATATGTGGGAAACAAAGGATGCAAGAGAGGTAGAAAGAAATTTTAAGACGAACATAAATTATGGAATCACAAATAAAGAGGCAGAAGAAAGACAAAAAAAGTTTGGCAAAAATAAACTTGCGGACAAGAAAAGAGAAAGCATTTTTATTAAATTTATCAAACAATTTAATGATTTCATGATAATAATTCTAATTACTGCATCAATAATTTCTGCAGTTGTTACAAAACTAAGTGGGGGAAGCGATTACATAGATTCAATAATAATTATCGTAATCGTTATATTAAATGCATTAATGGGAGTAGTACAAGAGGCAAAAGCAGAAAAAAGTTTAGAAGCTCTAAAAAAATTGACCGCACCAGTTGCAAAAGTAAAAAGAGAAGGCAGGAAAATTGAAATACCTGTAGATGAAGTAGTTCCAGGAGACATAATAATATTAGAAAGTGGAAATTATGTGCCAGCAGATGGAAGACTTATATCATGTACAAACTTAAAAATAGAAGAATCAGCACTTACAGGAGAAACAATTCCAGCATTAAAAGAAGCTAAAACAATACTTAAAGAGAATGAAACTTTAGGAGACATGATAAACACGGTATTTGCATCAACAATAGTAGTAAATGGACATGGAGAAGCAATCGTAACAGAAACAGGAATGAATACAAAAGTTGGTAAAATAGCAACAATGATAATTGAAGACAAGGCTCCACAAACACCATTGCAAAAAAAACTTGCAGAAGTTGGAAAAAACCTAGGAATAGGTTGTCTAGTAATCTGTTTAATAATATTTATAATAGGACTATTAAAAAAAATTAAGCCAATAGAAATGTTCATGACATCTGTTGGTCTTGCAGTTGCAGCAATTCCAGAAGGTTTGCCAGCAATAGTAACAATTGTACTTTCAATAGGAGTTACAAAAATGGCTAAAAAGAATAGCATAATAAGGAAGCTCCCAGCAGTTGAAACATTAGGAAGTACAAATGTAATTTGCTCTGATAAAACAGGAACACTTACACAAAATAAAATGCAAGTAATAGAAGAATTTAGCTTCAATTCTAATTACAAAGAATTACTAGAATATGCATGTATGTGTACAGACTGCCAAATAGAAATAACAAATGGAAAAAAGGAAACAAGAGGGGAAGCAACAGAAGTTGCAATAGTAGATAAAGCATTAGAAAAAGAAATAAACAAAAATGAATTGTATAAAAAATATGAAAGAATTGCAGATATCCCATTTGATTCAAATAGAAAAATGATGTCAACAATACATAAATGTAAAGATGGATATTTAATTATAACAAAAGGTGCTCCAGATGTACTAATCTCAAAATGTACAAACTACATACAAAATGATAGAGATGAACAGCTAAATGAATGTGAAAAAAGAAAAATAATTTTTGAAAATGATAAAATGGCAGAAAAAGCATTAAGAGTAATAGGAGTTGCTTACAAAAAAATAAATATTCTTCCAAATAAAATTGAACCAAAAACAATTGAAGAGAATTTAAGTTTTGTTGGTCTAGTTGGAATGTTTGACCCACCAAGAAAAAATGTAAAAGAAGCAATAGCAACTTGCAGGAGAGCGGGAATAAAGCCAGTAATGATAACAGGTGACCATTTAATTACAGCAAAGGCAATAGCAAGAGATTTAGGAATTCTAAAAATAAAAGACATAGCAATAACAGGAAAAGAACTTGACAAAATTTCTCAAAAAGAGTTTGAAAAAAATATAATGAATTATTCCGTATTTGCAAGAGTATCTCCAGAACATAAAGTTAGAATTGTAAAAGCTTTTAGAGCAAAAGGAAATGTAGTTGCAATGACAGGGGATGGGGTAAATGACGCACCAGCATTAAAAAATGCAGATATTGGAATAGCAATGGGAAAAAACGGAACAGATGTTGCAAAAAATGCAGCAGACATGATTCTAGCAGATGACAATTTTGTAACAATAGTGGGAGCAATAAAACAAGGAAGAAACATATATGATAACATAAAAAAGGCAATACACTTCCTAATCTCAACAAATATTGGAGAAATAGTTACAATTTTTATAGGCCTTTTAATAGGATTAGAATCTCCACTTTTGGCAATTCAATTGTTATGGATAAACCTAATAACAGATTCACTTCCAGCAATAGCACTAGGACTTGAAAAGCCAGATGAAAATATAATGAACAGAAAACCACAAGATAACAAAAAAAGCCTATTTGCAGATGGTCTATGGGGAAAAATAATGGTAGAAGGATCAATGATAGGAATGCTTACATTATTTGCATATAGTTTAGGTTGCAAAATAGGAAATCTAGAAGTAGGAAGAACGATGGCATTTATTTCTCTTGGAATGCTAGAACTTATTCACAGTTTTAATATAAAAAGTGAAGAAAGTATATTTGAAAGTGGAATTTTTGAGAATAAATATTTAGTAGGAGCTTTTTTATTAGGAACGCTTTTACAAATAGGAGTAGTTATAATTCCACCTTTGGCAAAGATATTTAAATTAACGATGTTAAATAGGATGCAGTGGATATGCACAATACTAATTTCACTTTTGCCATTAATTATTGGAGAACTTCAAAAGAAATTTAATGAAGTAAAGTTTGGAAAGATTGTTTATACTAAAGCAGAAAATAGATAAAAGAGAGTAACACATTTGTAATAAAAGTGTAAAGAAAAAATAATAAAACCTTAAAAGTCTTATAGCTGTAAGCAATGCATACAACTGTAAGATTTTTTAATATTGTAATGCGAAAGCTTAATTGATAAAATAGTATAGTAATAAAATACAGTAGTTACAAAGGAGGGAACAACATAATGGACAAAATAAAAAGCACTAAGGGTATAACTCTTATTGTGCTTGTTATTACAATAATAGTAATGATAATACTTGCAACAGTAAGCTTAAATCTTGCAGTAGGAGATAATGGATTAATAAAAAGATTTAGAGAATCTAAAGAAAATTACCAAAAAGAAACAGATGAGCAAGAAACAAATATGAATGTAATTAAAAATGATTTGGAAGAAATAACAGATGGCTGGAGCTTAAAAGGAAAAGTACCACAATTTACGTATGAAATTTATTCAGACACAACAGGACAAAATAGAATAGACACAAGTAAATTATATGAAAGAGAATATGTGGGGGTTAAAGTAACTAATGCTAGTGAATTTACAGATATATTTGTTAAGCTAGAAGATAAAGATGGAAACACGATAAATTCAACAACAGTCAGCGGATTTGAAGGCTATTTTAAGACTCAAAATAATGGTAAATATAATATAACAGTAACAGGAAAAAATAGAGAAGGAACAAAAAGAAAAATACAAACAGTAGAGGTAAATAACATAGGGCAAGAAATCTCATACACAATAACATATAATCTAAATGGAGGTACAATATCAAATCAACCAACCACATTCAAAAAAGATACAGAAAGCTTTACGTTACCAAGACCAACAAAAACAGGATATGTATTTTTGAATTGGACAGGTTCAAATGATGTATCAAGTGGACTTGATGGTTATACATCTTCATCTCCATATGTAGCTTCATCTAGAGATCACATACTAGGAAATGAATTTAATGTTACTGAAGGAGAAAAATATGGAGTGTTTGTAAGAGGAGCTAGAACAAAAGGAAGTTTAAATTTGCAAGGAGGAATTTGGTATACTGCTCAAACAAGTGGTGCTTCTTATGATGGTTATGTGGGGTCATTTTCTGAAATAGCTTCAGGATTATTTTATAAGGAAATAATAATTCCATCAGGAAAAACAAAAGGTAGATTCTATATACAATTAGAACAAACTTCAGATAATCTTTCAACTGCTTGGAATTTATATGATATGCATGTGGTTAAAGTTGAGAATCCAACAATACCAAAAGGAAGTGAAGGGAATAAGAGCTATACGGCCAATTGGGTAGTAGAAAAAACACGTTTTGATTATGTGGCAACTAATTCAAGCCAGGAGTGGATTGGTAAGGTACAAACATATACTGTCCCATATAGTGGCACATACAGAATAACAGTTGCAGGAGCACAAGGAGGTTGGGGTTGGCAATCTCATAAAGGTATGCCAACTGGAACGCATGGATATCCTGGATATGGTGCAATTATGTCGCAAGATGTTAAACTAACAAAGGGACAAACGATACAAGTCATTGTTGGACGAACAGGTCAGAACGGCTACGGACAGATTAAAACTCACACTGAAGAAAGTAAAATATGCTGGGCGCAGTCAGGAAAATCGGGATGGCCCTATGACGCAAAAACTGCAGCCCCATATTATGCTGACCCAGATGCACAGTCAATTGGAGGAAAAGGAGGATATTCACAAGTTACTTTTCCAGACAGCGGATTTATGAAAGCTGATGGTGGCGGTGGTGGTGAAGGCCATGGTCATGATAACATTATGGGCGGAGGCAGCGTATCAGCACAGGCGGAAAACTGCACAACATATAGTGGAGGCACAAATACGCAATTTAATTGCGCGTCACAGAGGGTTTTCACTACTTGCAATAATAGTTTTAATTCAACAGGTGGCAACGGTAATGTTAATAATCATAACCAACCAATAGGTCGTACGGCTGATAAGCCAAGCGAAGACTATCAAGGCGCATACACACAAGCAAATGGATATGCAATTTTCGAATTGATTAATTGTGAATAGAAGTTGGACTCTTTTTGAGAAATCTTTATGCTTTATTATATATTCTCTTCTCTTTATCTTTTACAAAGCAAGAAAAATTTCTTGCTTTTTTTATATATAAGTGATATAAAATATATGAATGGTTAAAAAATATTTTAGAGAATAATAAGAAAAAACGAAGGAGAAATTTTATGAGGAAAAAAATAAATGAAAAAGGTTCCATATCAGAACTTGTTTTATTCACAGTACTTATGTTTGCAACAGTACTTGCGGGAACATATGTTATAGTTTCAACCAAAGTAAAAGCTGAACTAAAAAGTGATTTGCAAATAGAAAGAATATATGCAAGAGATGTTGAACTTGCAAATTTTATTGATGATGAAAAAACAACACAAGATATAACAAAATATCAAACAGGAGAAACAAAGCCATATTTGCCAGATTCAAACTATTCAGTAAAAGAAGGAAGTGTAGATACAGGCTTA
>OCTW011607605.1_pt1 | contig 105484 bp, 85 predicted proteins | sample 1539671 | NCBI WGS metagenome assembly OCTW01 (sample SAMN02144230, study PRJEB22623) | gut metagenome | biome: sheep rumen | host: Ovis aries | place: New Zealand | reverse complement strand
CACATCCTCCTTATACCCCGCACATCCTCCTTATACCCCGCACATCCTCCTTATACCCCGCACATCCTCCTTATACCCCGCACATCCTCCGCTTCGCTCGCATGTACGGGGTTACTCAAATAGCGTCTTCCAGACGCATCGACCTCATGCAGCCTCTGCACCCCGCTCATCCTCCGTATGTACGGGGGGACTCAGATAGCGTCTTCCTGACGCATTGGTCTCATGCTGCCTCTGCAACCCGCTCATCCTCCGTATGTACGGGGGTACTCAGATAGCGTCCTCCAGACGCATCGATCTGTACTCTTATTTATGAGACGCAGAAAGCCCAGACTGTTTGGCTTCCAATCTGGGCGAAAGAAATTAAACTATTACAGGGAAGCGGGTAACTTCCTTTTCCTTTATTCTAAAAGCATTGAGCACTGGCTCCCCTTCAGGCACATAAGGCTGACCTGAGACTTCCGGAGCAAGCGACAGAATGAGATAGAAAGCATTTGGATCAAAAGCAAGACGCTTGTCTTCTTCTGATGGGCGACTTGGAGATGCCGGATGACTATGCCATCCCCCCACAACAACCAATCCATGTGCTCGTGCATACTTGATTGCCGCAAACTGCTCTTTGGGATCCAACGAGAAATGCTCTTCAGAATGGTCAATATTTGTCAACGGATAATTGTATGTTATCTTCAACTTGCCATCTTCGCCTTTAACACCAAGAGCATATCCGCAACTCTCAACCGGAGCGTCCTTTCTCGCCTGCGACAGTATGGAATCATAAGCCTCCTGTGTGATATGGATCACCTCATTGGATTCCTGCCATCCGTATGTCTGTTCTCCTATAGTCATAAACAGTAATTATTAATGGTTCTTCAAATCACATGTGGTCTGCTCATAGTCGACAAGTTCCGTGATAGTAGGATTATCACCACATAGCTTGCAATGCTTGTTGTGACGTGTGTTGATTTTACGAAAATCCATCGTCTTAGCATTAAACGTAAGCAACTTATTGGTCAACAATTCCCCGACACCTGTGATATATTTCAATGTCTCTGCTGCTTGAATTGTGCCAAGCATACCAGCAATGGCTCCCAACACACCTGCCTGCGAACATGTAGGCACCGCATTTGGCGGAGGTGGTGCTCCAAACACACAACGGTAGCATGCTGAGCCCGGCACATGAGTGAATGTCTGACCCTCAAAACGCAAGATGCCACCATGACTAAATGGTTTGCCAGCCTGCACACACGCATCGTTGATCAAAAACTTCACTGGGAAATTATCAGTACCGTCGACAATAAAATCATACTCTTTGATGATATCCAGAGCATTGTTTGCCATCAACAAATCCTGTATCGCATTCACTTTCACATTCGGATTGATAGCCAACATCTTCTCTTTTGCAGATATCACTTTCGGAACATCAACATCCTTCGTGAAATGTATCACCTGACGCTGCAAATTGGACAGATCTACCACGTCGCCATCAATAATACCGATAGTGCCGACTCCTGCTGCTGCGAGGTAGAGGGAAACAGGAGCTCCCAATCCACCTGCGCCAACAACAAGGACTTTAGCTTCCTTTATCTTTTCCTGCCCCTCCACACCTACATCCTGCAAAAGGATATGGCGGCTGTAGCGAAGCAATTCTTCTTCTGAAAAATCAAACATAAATTATATTAATAATTAATGGTTTATAGCTGGGATACAATCATATCACCCATTATGCATTATGAGTTATGCATTAATATTGTCCTCCTCCCATGAAATATAGGAAATCAACAGAATCGTTTTCCTTGATTTGCAGAGTATCGAAATCTTCTCTCTCAACAAACTCCTCATTGACCTGCACACTCACCATCTCAGGCTGGAACACATTGTTTGACTTTATCAAATCGGATACAGTAAGAGGCAATTCAACCTCCTGATATTCACCGTTTACAATAATCTTTGCCATCTTTTATTCTCCTTATCTTTTTAACTGGGGGTACATCATCCCTGTTGATTACAAATATTTATCTATTGTGTCTGTGATTTTCAACTTGTTCACAGCCCCACTTAATTTATCCACCACCTCACCATCTTTAATAAAAAGGATGGTAGGGATGTTGCGTATGCCAAAATACTCTGTCAACGCCTCATTGTTTTCCGCGTTACACTTGCCTACCAATGCTTTGCCTTCGTAATCATCCGCCACCTGCGCGATGATCGGAGACAAACGCTGACAAGGTCCGCACCATGTTGCCCAAAAATCAATCACCACTACTCCACCCTTGCCAAGGATTTCTTCGTAGTTGTCGTCTGTAATCTTCAACTCTGCCATAATTTAATTCCTTTCTTTATTATAATTTCTTTCTTTTTACAAATGCAAAATTACACTGCAACGGACATCCAGGAAATAGCGATTAAATGGTAATAGTATCACATACGTTTGTGATATTGAGCCGTTGCGATCTCATTTTTTGTATATCGAGACAAATTCCGTCGCTTTTTCCTTTATATATTGAATGTTCTCCTTTATCGCGTCACGGATACGCATACTAAGATGTACATTCGTCGCATTGCTCGACACCGCTATTGTAAGATCACCATCCTTGCAGATGGCAGGAGACGTGAAGTCACAAAGGGAAGGATTATCACATACACTCGCCAAGATGCGACGTTGCTCTGCATCCCGCTTTATCCGCTGGTTGAGCAAGGCATTTTCCGTGCAGACATAGACAATGAATGCTCCGTCAAGATCAGATGGCTCATACTCCTTTGCGACAAGAGAAAAAGGCAATTTATCAAACCCCTCGGCAAAATGCGGAGAGACTACCGTCGCCTCATCTGTGAAACGGTGGAGGATTGTCGCCTTATGCAATCCGACACGCCCACCTCCGATAATAAGGATCCGTTTCCCTTCTATATTTATGTTTATAGGCAAAAAATTCATTGTTTGGATTATATTGAGAGAATTTTTTCGTAAGTGACATTATTGTTGGCTATCAGCAACAAATGTTTGGGAATATCAGCCCCATATAGCGACGTGAATGTATCTACTTCTGCAGGAGATGAGAAAAGCACCTTATCCACTTTGTCCAAACCATCAGGTATCACAACCGGAATGCTCATATCATAAGACACCTGCGTCGCAGATTCCGACACAAACCTCACCACATCTCCGACCATCAGCAAGACGGGAGTGTCACGGAACACCGCATAACGCAACTCTCCCAATGTAGAGTAAATAGCCCTTTGTGTTGGCAAGGAGACGCGGGTGACGATTGCCACAGGAGTATCCTCATTCCTGCCTGACGCAATCAGCGAATTGGCAATCCTGCTGATCGAAGAGCCACCCATGTAATATAATAAGGTATCAGCATCAGGAGTCTGCAGTTTATCACTATGCCCCAGCACCATCGCCACACTGCGTGCCACTCCACGATGAGTAAGAGGAATTTGAAGGAGCGACGCGAGAGCGTTGCCCGAACTGACACCTGGGACAATATCCACGTCGACTCCACGACTTCGTAAGAAATCCACCTCTTCCCTGCCATGAGAAAAAAGCATAGGATCACCGCCTTTCAGTCTCACCACATCATTTCCCAGAGCGGCAGACTGATAAAGGAGTTCGTTTATTTCACTTTGGTCATGACTGTGTCTGCCATTTCTTTTTCCCACATAAATCTTATCCGCCTCAAACTGACTCAAGAAAGATTCATTAGTCAAGTCGTCATAAAAAATCACGTCGGCATGCTCCAACGTTTTATATCCTTTGATTGTCAGCAGATCAGGATCACCCGGACCAAAGCCGACGAGAGTCACCCTTCCATGATTTCCAATTGATTTTTCACCCATTACCATTTTGTTTTAGTTTAATTTCGGATACAAAATTATAGGAGGCTCAGGCATCGGGCAATCGCATATAAAAGCGAATGGCATCACATAAGTTAGGCATAAGATTTCTGCAAATTCAACAGAAAAAAAGCAGAATTGACTTTTCGATTAACTATTTTCAACAACAATGCTTGTGTTTTCAAACTCTACAATCCAACATTTGTTTTATTTTTGTCAAAATTTAAGCACAACACAAAAAATCGACTAGAATATATAATCCATATGAAAAAAATTGACATCAAACAGTTTGCATGCACAGTTCTCCTAACATTAGGGGTAATAACAGGAGCCAACGCCCAAAATGAATCCTCCAAACAAGTACTTGTTGGAGGCACCGATTTCTCCCCAATCAATCCGACAGAAGAAAAAGCTTTTATTGGAATTGATGAAATTAAAATGACAGGAGTTTTGGGTGGAACTCTTGAAGTGTATGGAACACAGACATCAGACATCAACGATATTGGCTATGATTACGACAGCAATGGAAACGCAGTCGCTTCGACTTTCCATGACAGTGAGCTCGTTGCAATCACCAAAAATCCGAAAATGCTTGACTCTCTTCATTACATTGATGATAAGAATGAAGACTGGGGAATTGTTTGGAGCCGTTTCAAGGGTACTACAAACAAGACTATCATGACTTATAGAGTAGAAGGATTGAAGCCTAACTCATCAGTGAGAGTAATCATCAAATACCGTTCTGTCATAGACCCTGATGCTGATGGTTATGACAAATTGAAATGTGCTCAGAATGGAAGTCAGCTGACATCTATTAAGGTTGCTGAAAATCCAGATATGTATAATTTGACAGCAGGTCAGGATGCTCCACAATTAAAGCATGGAGAGTCTGGAACATATGACAATGGCAAGATAATGGGATCTTCAGCATCATCAAGGAAAGCAGATGCTGCTGGTTCATTTTCCCTTAATGTGAATATGAGCGTGCAGTTTATTGGTCAAAACTGTGCCTCAATAGAGATTACTTCTATAGAGATATATGGAACTATTGATCCTCAGATTTATTCACAAGAAGGAGAAAACATCTGTGCCGGTGAAATCGCAAACCTTAAGGCTAAAGACGTTTTTCTGGATGCCAAATATCAGTGGTATGACGATGGTAAGGCTATTGCAGGAGCAACCTCTCCAAACTATTCTTTTGAAACAACGGCTACCGGCAAGACATCTGCGTTACATTTAAATGTGACTTATAATGGCGTAACATTCAAATCAAACACATTAACAATCAATGCTGAAAAATGTTGTGAGATTATCAATGAAGAAGGCGTTTCAGCGACCACATCCCGTAAAATAGTTTTCAAAGAGGATTTTGGAGAATTTGACTTGTCAGATAAAACAGGATCTACATATAGAGTATGGGATTATTCGGATATTGCTAATCCTGTACAGGTAACAAAGAGGACAACAACTCCATTCAGATATGAGTTGGAAGATGCACCTCTTGGCTGTACATTCAAAGGAAAAGGAGCAATTGAAGATGGTGAGTATACAGTTGCGGGTGTCTTGACTGGATATGAACCATACAAGGGAATGGATGGTGCTAAGTTAGAGTGGGCAAATGGGTTGCATGGTATTAATCATAGTACAATACCTTTTGACCATTCTGACAAACCAGAAGGATGCTGTTTACTTGTAAACTGTAAAGACCAGACAGCAGGTCAGAACATTTATGAACGAGAAATAACTAACCTTTGTCAGAATAGGCTGTTGTTTTTCGAGTGCTATATTTCGATTTTTACGCATTCTGCTAACGGTGCTTATAACCCAGTAGATGTAACTGTAAGAATGACGGAGATTGGTAATGCTGCGAATGTAATTGAGAAGAGTGCGACTCAGACATTGCCAGATGAGGGTGGTACAGGAGGCTGGCTTAAACTTTCATGTCAGATTTACTTGGAAAAGGGCTCTGCAGTCAGGTTAGAGATTGTCAACAATGTAAATACAGACCAAAATGGTAATGATTTGACAATTGATGACATCCAGCTATTCACTTGTGCAGCACCGTCTTTGCAGGCATACTTTGATGACGACCAAAATAAAGAAAATGTCACCTGCGATGGCAATGACATTAGTATTTTTGCCAAACCGACTAAATTATTGACTGATTATTTCGGATCAAACATTCGCTATCTATATCAGTGGACTTTGACTCCTGACGATAAAAAGTCGTGGAAGAGACTAGGAGATCCTATAGAAGAGTTGAATTATAAGGCAGGAGAAAATCCTTTTGCCGGGTTGATTATTGGGGATAAAGTATATTTCCGTGTTATTGCGGGAAGCGATTATACTCTTTCTACAACAGAAGATCCTGATTATAATGCAGATGATCCATGTGCCCCATATTCAGTGTCAGAGCCAATTGTTTGTAAGATAGACTGCCCTACATGTACAGAACCTGCAAATATTAAGATAAAATCAGATAAGAAGGCATCTGGAAAGAAGAACAAGAAGGATGTGATAGAGTTGTGTTATGGAGAAAGTGTCACTCTTTCTCAGGTAGCGGATATCACACCAGATAAATCTGAGTGGGCATCTGATTTCAAAGGATTCGCCATCAAGTGGTTTGAAACAGAGAAACCAGGAGACATGTTGGGAGCAAAGACAATTCTGAATGATATAGTTTCTCCTAAGGTTGTAGAGTATGATGACGAAACTCTTGGTGGTACAGAAATGCCAGTAGTCCTATATGCGGTTGATGCGTTGTATCTAGATGGTACTTGTAAGACAGCTGATACTATTTATATACGATTTAATCCAGTTCCCGATGCGGAGTTCCGAAGTCCAAAGGCTGAATTCTGCGAGGGTGAAGGCAAAGGTTTGATTGATATGAGATTGACCAATGGCAACGTGTCTGACTACACTATCCGTTGGTGGCAAGGAGCAGACACTTTGGCAACTCCATTAGGAAACGACATAGACACTACATTCTTTGAGACTTTGAAAGCGACAGAAGGTGGAGTGTTTAGCTACCAGCTAATTGACAACCAAACTGGCTGCAAAGGAGACATTCATAACTACGAAGTCATTGTCAATCCGATCCCTGAGAAACCATCAGACGAAAATATACTATACGAACTGACTGTAGAAAAAGAGATTTTAACAACGGATAAATTCAACCAGACTCTTGATTCAACACTTAGTCTGTTATGGTATACAAACGTCGACCCGGCAATTGAATCCAACTCAAAAGGTGCAAAATCAGTGGAAGTATACCTAAATAATCCAAATGAAGAAAACTCATTTGTATACTACATCGCATACAAAAGTGAGGAAGGTTGCTTCAGTGAGAGAGCAAAGGTAGATGTCACAGTCAGTCCAATCACATCTGCGGAATCAATACTCGCGGATGAAAATGAAATAGTAAATGTCTACACTGTCTCGGGAGCTTTGATCAAGGCTAACGTCAAGAGATCAGATGCACTGCGTGGTTTGACAGAAGGCGTTTATGTCGTAGGAAATGACAAAATAATTGTCAAGTAGAGACGCACAGACGCGCGTATAACCACAAAACATTTACGTGCGTATGTTTCAATATGATTTCGTGCACATCTTCACGATATCATTTATGTAATATATTATTAGCAAAAAAGGCTGTTCCATGCATTTCTGGAACAGCTTTTTCTGTAGAAATTCCAACACTCTAATGTTAATATTGTTTAAAAAATGTCAATATTCACAAAAAAAGAATGTGTCATACGATCAAAATCTTATTATATTTGCATAGTCTCAGACAACCAAAGTTAGTTAGTATTAATAATTTGTAAACATGCAAGACATTCTTGCATCGCGAAAAATCAAAGCTTATCGTCTGGGATTAGTGTAATTTAATTTTTTTATTATGAGAAAACGTTTATGTTTTATGGGAGCTATGGTGGCAATAACATCAATGGTTCCGGCATTCGCTGAGACGACACACGTCACAGTTGATTTGACCGACGGGACAAAGTTTTCATACCTTCTGTCGGAATCTCCAAAAATTTCTTACAAAGCCGACAGCCTGATTGTCAGTGGATCAGCAAGGACAGCTTTCGAGCTCAGCAAAGTCGACTCGTATCATTTCACTGACGGTTCTTTAAGCGACGTCGCTGTTTTAGGAAGCAATGAAGTCCGCTTCACTTATTCAGACAACAGCCACGTCAAAGCAGAAGGTTTGCAGTCGAAATCTTCTGTTGTGCTTTACTCTGTAGGAGGTGCGGCTATTCAGAAAGTGAATGCCACAGAAGAAGGTGTGGCAGAATTAGAACTGCCACAAGCGAAAGGAGTCTACATTCTTAAGACAGGCTCACAAAACGTCAAACTAATAAAGGAATAAGATTATGAAAAAACATATACTTTCAGCATTCGGATTGATTGCAGCATTCACAATGTCTGCGACACAATATATGCACATCAATTTGCCAGACGGCAAGGAATACGATGTGAAGGTTGAGAAGACAGACCGTGTAAGCCATGTGACAGAAGGAGAAGAGGTCTTCATCAAAGTCAATCGCACAGACGGATCATCATCTCTTTATCCAATGAATGGAGCGGAAGTCACATTCGACGAAGAGATTGCGCGTATGGAAGGCGATGTCGCCAACTGGGACATTCTAACAACAATGGTCGAAGGTTGTGAATATGACTCCGCCAAAATTCGTGAATTAAAAGAGATCGGTGCTGACGATTGGGAAATATTCAAAATACAAGAAACATATAACGATTGTGTCAAAGAAAAGAGAAATGAGAAAAAAATAAAATTCTCTGACAATGAACTTGAGACACAAAGTTCTGCAAACAAATTTGCGACAAGACTCTTTACAGACATTTCAAAAGAAGAAAACTTTAAAGACAAGAACTTAATCTTCTCGCCTACCAGTTTGCAGTTTGCATTAGCCATGTTGGCAAATGGAGCTGACGATGATGAAGCATACGCAGAAATCACAACCGCATTAGGAAAAGAAAACATACCACTAGACGAGTTGAACAACATGTATTCTAAGCGTTTGACTAATCTAAAAATGACAAATCCACAAAAAGTCAAAATCGGAGTAACCAATGCGGCATTCCTTCAAAACGGAGTTCTTTTTGGAAAAAACTTCATGCAAAACCTTGACGAATACTTCAAAGCTGCAGCCAACAATGTAGACTTCAATGAAGATTCTACCTATACGAAAATGAATGATTGGGCAGATAAGTCTACAAATGGAATGATTAAAGGACTCGGAATCGACAAAGACCCAACATTAATTCTAGTATTAGCAAATGCCTTGAGTTTTCAGTCGGAATGGGAAGAAAAATTCAGTCCAGAGGCAACAGAAATGGGAAAATTCATCACATCAACAGGAGAAGAGAAGCAAGTAGAGAAGATGAATCATTACTTTGTTGGTAATTATGCAGAAGGAGAAAACTACCAACTCGTCACTCTTCCATTTTTAGAAGGATTCCAAATGAATGTGGTTTTGCCAGCAGAAGGAGTTTCTCCAGAAACAGTTCTTGCAGAAATCGATTTTGATAACATAAAACACAAAACTGGAGGAGATGGTTATATAGACATTCTTTACAGTTCTATACTTTCATTGCCAAAATTCAACATAGACACAAAGATTAAGTTGAATGAAGCTTTGCAAAAGATAGGATTTGAAAAAACATTCATCACAAATTTCGGCAATATTGCAGAATCTGCGAAAGTAGAGAATATTAGACAACTGGCACATTTGGAAATTGATGAAGACGGAGCAAAAGGTGCAGCTGTAACATTAGTAGAGCTAACAGGAAGCGCATATATGGATGAGATTGTCAACGTAGATGTCAACCGTCCGTTCATCGTGACAATCAACAACCCTAAGACTCACGAAATGCTCTTCATCGGATTGATTAACGATCCGACATTAAAAAATTAAAGAATATTTTTTCAGTAGAGACGGGAACAATCTCGTCTCTACTGATTTGCGAGCATTACACTTAAAATTAAACATAAACACAAAATTTACAGCATGAAAAATCTATTACGTTCAATTGGAGTCTTATTGGCGATGGCATCAGCCACTCCAATTTTTGCAGAATCTTCCTACGTCACAGTCAATTTAACAGATGGAAGTAAATATTCATTTCTGTTGTCCAGTTCTCCCAAAATATCATATTCTGGTGACAGTTTGAAAGTTGACGGATCTGCCAACACAACATTCCAGCTTAGCAAAGTTGATTCTTACAACTTTACTGAAAGTGATTTGACTGATGTTTCTGTTTTAGGAAGCAATGAAATTCGCATCACTTATTCAGACAACAGCCACGTCAAAGCAGAAGGTTTGCAACCCAAATCTGCTGTTGTGCTATACTCTGTAGGAGGTGCGGCTATTCAGAAAGTGAATGCCACAGAAGAAGGAGTGGCTGAACTAGAACTGCCACAAGCGAAAGGAGTCTACATTCTTAAGACGGACTCACAAAACGTCAAACTTATAAAGGAATAGGATTATGAAGAAACATATACTCACAGCACTAGGATTGTTTGCGGCATGCACAATGTCTGCGACACAATATATGCACATCAACTTGCAAAACGGCAAGGAATACGACGTAAAGGTTGAGAAGACAGACCGTGTAAGCCATGTGACAGAAGGAGAAGAGGTCTTCATCAAAGTCAATCGCACAGACGGTTCGTCATCTCTTTACCCAATGAATGGAGCGGAAGTCACATTCGACGAAGAGATTGCACGTATGGAAGGTGATGTTGCCAACTGGAACATCAAAACGGCAATGGAAAACGGTTGCATCTACGACACATCAATTGTCCACGAATTGAGAGAAAAAGGAGCTGACAAATGGGAAATAAACAATGCACTATACAACGCCCAAAATGAATATAGCAGATGCATCTTAAAAAACAAAGATGGCATGAAGCTCGGTCTCAAAGGAAGTGAGGTTGACGCAATCCGTTCTGCCAACAAAACCGCGACAGATCTATTCTGGGAAATATCCAAAGACAACGATCACAAAGACAAGAATGTAATCTTCTCGCCAACAAGTCTACAGTTTGCGCTTGCTATGTTGGTGAACGGAGCTGACAACGACAGTGCTTATTCAGAGATCACTAAAATGTTGGGACAGCAAGATATGCCGCTCGACTTCATGAACAACATGTATGAGAAGCGTATGACAACTTTGATAACGGAGAATCCTATCAAAGTTGAAATCGGAGTGGCAAATGCTGCATTCCTACAGAACGGCATACATTTTGGCAAAAACTACTTGCAGAACATTGAAGAATATTATAAAGCAGCAGCTAACAACGTTGATTTTTCCCTTGACACAACATATAAGATAATGGATAAATGGGCGAAAGAAACAACAAACGGAATGATTCCTTCATTGCAAATCCCTAAAAATCCTAATCTGTGGATAGTTTTGGCGAATGCATTAAGTTTCCAAGGAGAATGGGCTAATAAATTTGACAAATCAGCTACGAAATCCGACACATTCATCACGGCGACAGGAGAAAAAAAGAAAGTCGAAAAAATGAATAACCTCTACGAAGGATGTTATGCGGAAGGAGACAACTATCAGCTAGTCACGCTTAGATTTTACGATGGATACGTTATGAATGTTATCCTTCCCAAAGAAGGTGTGGCTCCAGAAGCAGCACTTGCAGAGATTGATCTTGATAGCATCCAATATAAGTATGGTCGTACAGAAATGGGTCCGGACACAATCTACTGTTCTTCACTTTCTCTACCAAAATTCAATCTAGACGATAAAATCGAATTGAATGAGAATCTGGAAAAACTAGGATTGAAAAACACCTTCTCTAAAAATTTCAACAATATTGCAGAAGGAGCATATGTCAGTAAAATCAAACAGCTGACACATCTGGAAATTGATGAAGACGGTGCAAAAGGTGCTGCAATAACAACAATTTCGATGGAAGGTTCTGCAATGCATGAATATAAGAATGTCAAAGTAGACGTGAATCGTCCGTTCATCGTGACGATCAACAAGCCACAATCTCACGAAGTGTTATTCATAGGATTGATTAACGATCCGACTCAGAAAGGAGAATAACAATTTTTCCCAACATAAAAATCCCGGCCACACCACGTAGCCGGGATTTTTATTTTCTAAACGAAACCGAACTTTTCATTCCACATTCCTAATTCTTAATTTTATAGGGGATACTCGTCGAATGCGTAAAGCACAGTAGACAAGTAGCGCTCGCCAGTGTCAGGCAAAAGAGTAACGATTGTTTTGCCTTTGTTTTCTGGACGTTTAGCCAACAAAGAGGCACCAAACGCAGCGGCGCCAGATGAGATTCCCACAAGAAGACCTTCCTGCTGAGCCAACTCTCTGCCAGTGCGGATGGCATCATCATTGTCGATCATCAAAACCTCATCAACCACATCAGCATTGAATGTGCGTGGCACAAAACCTGCTCCGATACCCTGAATCTTGTGTGGACCACTTGGTTTACCGTTAAGCACTGCCGACGTAGCTGGTTCAACGCCGTAAACCTTAATCGCAGGATTTTTCTCCTTCAAATACTTTGCGATACCACTGATTGTTCCGCCAGTTCCAATTCCAGCGACGAAAATGTCAATTTTACCTTCAGTCTGAGCCCAGATCTCCGGACCTGTTGTGGCGTAATGTTTTGCCGGATTGGCAGGGTTTTCAAATTGCTGTAGGATCACAGATCCTGGAATGCTTGCCCTAAGTTCCTCAGCAGCCCTAATAGCTCCAGCCATACCCTCGCGGCCACTTGTCAGACGGACTTCAGCACCGTAAGCCTTGACAAGATTACGACGCTCAACGCTCATTGTCTCTGGCATTGTTAAAATAAGGTGGTAACCTTTCACCGCGCTGACCAAAGCAAGACCAACGCCAGTGTTTCCTGAAGTAGGCTCGATAATTGTAGCACCAGGTTTCAAGATTCCCTTTGCTTCAGCATCTTCAATCATAGCCAAAGCGATACGATCCTTCACACTTCCGCCAGGATTAAAAAATTCTACTTTTGCAATAATAGATTTATCAAGTCCCTGCTTTGCAGAAAACTTATTCAATGAAAGTAGCGGTGTATTACCAACTAACTCAGTAAGTGATTGTGCTATTGTCATAATTAATTATTTTTAATGACACAAAATTACACTATTTTGACAAATCATAGAATCACATATGTTTGTTATTTTAGAGGGAAAAGTCAAAAACAAAATAATCTAACGTGAATTTGACGAAATCAAAAAAATAGCTGGAGTGTCATAACTGAGGATTGTTAAGGGCCCATGTTTGATTGATATTGGCCCTAACCCCTTTCCACGTGCGAGCCGTAGGCGAGCACATAAAATTTAATAAAACCACAGAGAGAAAAAGTTCACAGAGAAAGACTTTGTCTTTTTATGAGAAAAGGAGGTTAAATATTAATCAAAAAGTGGAAAATGATTCACAGATTACAATTCACGAGCTAACGTTAATCTATGGTGATTGAGAATCTGTTTTAGAAAATATTTAAGTTTGATAGATATTTGGTCTAACCACCTCTCTCCAGCAAATACGTAAGGAGGAGCATTAAAATTAAGCAGTTTATAATTGACTAGCATAATTCTGCATAAAATTCACAAAATATTGTTGTAATCCAAATTTATTTTTAATTTTGCGGATGTTAGTCCTACGTCGTTTGACGGCAAACACTGGGTTATCAGAAATATGACTATAACAATTTGACGTCCGGATATGATTTTCCTTAACGGATTCATACCGTCTTTAGTTTAGTAAGTAAATATAATATGTAAATACCATGAAAAAGAATTACGCAAAAGTGGGATGGCTTTCAGCATTCCTTCTTTTATCTGCGTCGGTGCACAGCCAGGTCAAGGTTGAGGCAGAAGACTTTACCGATGCCAAGAGCCTTTCATCGGAAATCATCACCGAAAATGGAGGAAAAACAATCGGTTATTTTGATGAAGAAGGTGAGCAACTAACTTATGAAGTTGATATTCCATCAGATGGATTATACCAAGTTTCATTCCATTATCTTACAGGAAAAGACGGAAATGTAAAGATTCAGGATGCCAACGGCAACTACTACATTTTCGACACACAAGCGAACAATGCAGAAAAATGGTGGGAAGTGCCAATGAGCAACTGGCCAGACTTTCCAAAAGATGAGAGCGCATTGTTTCCAATGAAAGCAGGAAAGCAGAAATTCAATGTCATCTGTACAGGAAAATCTGTGAACCTAGACTATTTCACATTCACAAAGTCATCTTCAACTGATGCAAACGTGACTAAGATCACCACGTCTCCAAGCAAATTGAATCTTATGCCAGATGAGACGATAGATATCGTAGCAAAAGGTTACAACAATGCCGGTGAATTGATTGCATCCAACACGAAATGGTCATCCAATGTTTCAAATGGCCGCTACAAAGCAGCAAGCAGAGAAGGATCAGACGTGATAACAATCACCATGGGAGAGACTGTCAAGGAGTTGAAGGTCAAAATTGCAAAGCCAACAAAAAGACAGGATTTCGTTGTAACAAAGAATGGTAAACTTAACACAAAAGACGGAGCTGTCCGCAATGAAAAAGGAGATAAAGTTTGTTTGATGGGACCAAGCTGGTACTGGAGCTGTTCAGCTCCACAGTGGTGGAAAGCAGAGACTGTAGATTATTTGGTGGAGAACTGGAACATCCAGTTAGTTCGTCTACCAGTTTCCATTGCTCCTTGTAAGGATGGGCAGACACCTTGGACAGATAAAAGCCAAACATGGAACACGGACAACTACCTACACAGTCCTGAATATACCAAAGCATTGGTGGACGATATGGTACGCGCCGCAATCGAGAACGACATCTACGTCATTATCGACTTCCATGAGCACTATGCACAACACTGGGCAAACCTTGCAAATGAGTTCTTCACTTATTTTGCGACAAAGTGGGGAGAATATCCAAACGTGATGTATGAGATTTTCAACGAGCCCATGTGTGATGATGGAACTGTCGTAAGCTATGCAAAAAAAGTCATTCCTACAATCAGAAAAATTGACACGGACAACATAATCATCGTCGGTTCTTCTGAATACTCACGTCACCCAGAATCAGTGACAGCTGCAGGTGAAGGATACTCAAACATAGCATACACATGGCATGGATATGTTGAATGGACCCACCAGGGCGATTGGCAAAGTAGAGGCAGCAATTGGAACAGTGGAATTCCCGTAGTCGTTACAGAATGGGGTATGGATCCAGGAAATGACGGTGGTCTAATCAACACATATAGACAGCATTCTGTAATTAGTGCATTCTGGTCAATGAGTAACAAGGGCGGAAATGACGCTAAATGGTCAGTACTTAAGGATGACTGTTTCAAAACTACGGGCTGGAGTGAATCCGATATGACAGATGACGGAAAATATATGCTTAACCAATGTAAAGGTTGGATCAACTACAAGCCAGTTGTGACTACTCCTTTAGTTAAAGAATTGTCTATGAGCATCTGCAGTGCAAAGAAATTCTTCTTGCCTACAGATGAGACTACACTTACTGGAGATGCAGCCGGCGGAAGCGAAAACTACAAGTTTGCTTGGAAGCAGGTGTCTGGACCTAACGATGCGACAATCGCAAACGCTAATTCAGCAACAACAAAAGTCAGCGGTCTGACAGAAGGTGAATACGTATTCCGTTTGACAGTAAACGATGGCGAGGATGAGGTTTCAGAGTCTGTAAAGGTAACCGTATTGCCAGAAGGATATGTTGATCCAGGCTTGATCGACGATATGGAAGACAACGACGTAATCACTAAGTGGGGCGGACGTTGGAAGAGCAAAGACGACTCTGACAAGAACGCAAATCCTCACACTCAGATCACCGCTTCTGACAATCTTGTAAAAGACGGTGTTGTAAAAGTCGACTACACAATGGGAAATCAGTGGCCTGGAGATGGCTGGATGGGTGATCCATATTGCAGCGTCGACATGTACTTAAAGAAGAGTGAAGAAGGCGGAGACCTTTCAAGCTGCGAGAAGATCACTTACAGATATAAAGGTCCTGCTCACGAATTCCGCGTATGTATGACTGCTGTCACTGACGATGACTACCACACTAAGAACGTATCTGCATCATCAGACTGGACTGAAGTTTCTGTCACATGGGGCAATTTGAAACAAGCTTCCGACTGGGGTAAGGATATTGAATTCGACGCAGCTAGCATCGACAAGTTGAGCTGGCAGATCAAGGACGGTGTTGGCAATAAAGGCACTTTGTATATCGACGACGTGACTTGTGTAGGCGGACAATCAAATGTAGAGAACATCGCAGACGAGACTTCATTTGTGATTGCTCCAAACCCTGCAAAGAACGGTGTAGCTAACATCTACGTAGCTGAAAGATGTGATGTCACAGTCACAGACATGACAGGTAGAATTGTAGCTCAATTCGTTGCGGTTCCTGAGCTTGACAACAAGATCAGCATCAGAAATACTGGCATCTATGTAGTCAAGGCTGGCAACAGCATCCAGAAATTGATCGTGAAATAATTATCACATCAAAATAACACAAGAAAGGTCGGGCGTTTTGCTCGACCTTTTTTTCCCTCTATAAAACGATTGATTAGATTTGGAACATTTTGCCCACACAATCATTAAATTTACTTATAGATTTGAAGATTTTCCCTAACCCTTTTCTCTCTAGTGCGATCCGAAGGCGAGCACATAATAAACAATAACGAGCTCTCAGATATTGTAGTGTAAGTTTCCAGATCTATCAAACAAGGATACTTAATAATCCTCATTTTAGTTGACAAACGAGTTTATCTTTAAAAAATATTAAACTAATTTAACCAGTTTCTAAATAATAAATCCTGACAAAACCGTATATTTGCGTACAGACATATATTAACAAAACGCCATACGTATGAGAAAATGCATTTTCAAAACTATCTGTATATCATTACTTGCCATAATAGCAAATGCCTGTGCAAACACATCTAAAGACACAATTAAAGATTCACCAAAAGAGAGAACTATAATAAAAGGTAAGATATGTGACGCGAATGGGAACAACCTTACCAATGTCACTATAATCTCAGGAAATAATCAAGCCACAACTGATTCGCTTGGATATTTCAACATCGACGTCGACACTCTCATAGGCAATCGTCACGTGCTACGAATTCAGAAGGACGGATATTTCGACCGTATCTACTCAAAAATGGTCAGCGACACAATGAACTACCCTATCCAATTGATAAAGAAAGAACCGTCGAAATTTGAGACATTAAAAAAATTCAATGCAAATGAAGGAGTCATAATTGAGGACAACGGTGCGACGGTGACAATTCCGGAATCTAGTCTAGCAAAAAACGACGGTTCCGACTATAACGGGACAGTCGACATTTCCGTCGTCTACTTATCTCCGACAGAATCTCCAGCCATGGAGCCACTTATGCCTGGTGCCGACCTTATGGCCATTTCCAATGACGGAGATACAGTCCCGCTAATCTCTTATGGAATGGTGAATGTGGAGATGAGCGACGAGGATGGAAATCCACTGCAGTTGAAAAACGGTTGTGAAGCATACTTGAAGTATCCAGCCCCCAAAGGATACACCAGCCACGACACTATCCCACTCTGGTATTTCAACGAAGAGTCCGGATTATGGGTGGAAGAGGGATACACAACCAGACAAGGAGACGAATATGTAGGTTCTGTCAAACATTTCACTTGGTGGAATTGTGATATAAAATTGGAAAATGGAGCCAGATTACGTTGCCGTCTTATAAATTATCCATACCACTCAGTATGCATTTGTTCTGCACCAGACACCATATCAACAAGTGTAGTAAATGAGATATGTACATCAAACATATTCCCCAACAGGCCATTTTCCATCGCTGGGGTAAAAATGCGTTCTTTAAAACCGGGAGAATTTCTTGACACAACAATTTGTGTCAACAGATTCGTCTTTCAAGACATCAATGGCAACACTTTGAAATCCGTGAAATTCAAGATTAATGATGTGCTATATTACTCTAATGGAGAAAACGCTATCATTGTTCCTATTGATAAGAATGAGGAGACCACCATTCGCTTCCAAAAATATGAGACAAAAACCATAACTAAAGACGATTTTAATTCAGAAAACGTATGTGTCATCGTCTGCAAACCGCTTGAAAAAAAGAATACTTCACCATCATTAATCAGCAATGTCGCAACTGAATCCAATAAAGGATCCGAACAAAATGCAACGACTGAGGTAAACAATGAAATTGATGAGGAATGGGACAATAACGACACAACAGTATACGAAGGATTAAGACTTGAAATCAACCCGTTATCGGAGAATCAGTCATACTTTATTTCATTTTTACGAGAAAACATAAAATATCCGATAACATGTATGGAGACCGGCATACAAGGAAGAGTCTTTGTAGAATTCATTATAGAAAAAGACGGAAGTGTATCAAACGTCAGAGTGGCGAATTCTGTTCAGTTAAAGGTTGGAAGCAACCAAAAAGTCGATAATAAAAGCAAAGATTTTGAATTATTGGAACAAGAAGCAGTTCGCGTAGTGAAACTATTTAAAGGATTGCAACCCGGAATTAAAAACGGTAACATTGTTCGAACAAAACATCTAATACCTGTAACATTCAAATTAAATTAAAAGAGACGCTACAACCGCAACGTCTCTACACTTTTCAATCACATTAATTCTTATTTCCAGAATGTCTCTTCTAGTTTCAGGCAGAACCAGTGATAAACCGGAAGATGCAATTCCTGGATCATATAAGTCTCCGTTTGCGGCACACGCACACAAACATCAGCGATCGCAGAAAGTTTGCTTTCATTGGCACCCGTAAGGCCAATCACCTTCAAACCTTTTGCCTTAGCCACAGTAGCGGCATACAACACATTCTGACTGTTTCCCGAAGTAGAGATGGCAAGAAGCACGTCTCCTTCGCAGCCATACCCCTGAACTTGTTGAGCGAAACACATTAGCGGTTCACAATCGTTGAGATATGCGGTCGTCAAAGCCACATGTCCATCCAATGCGATTGCAGGCAAAGCTTCCTGAAGTTTGTCGACAAGATTCTTTCCCATTACAGGATCAAGAGCCATAATCGCGTCGCTCTCTTTTTTGCTTATCTTACGAGGGTTTCTGAACCCCTTCATCAATTCGCCTACAATATGTTCTGCATCAGCGGCACTACCGCCATTACCACAAATCAACAACTTATGACCTTTAGAATAGCACTCAATAAGTGTATCCAACATCGCCTGCAAATCAGCGGAGCACACCGAAAGTGCAGGATATCGATTTATCAAATTCAACATAAGTTACATATTTTATACAAATGTAAGCAAATTATTGTTGTCCTACAAATTGTAGGATTACTTATACAACATCAAATTCAAATTATCCACCACAAAAGGGATTTTTGACATTGATAAATTCTTAAAAAAGATTAACAAAAACGAAAGCAACATCAAAATGAAAACAAAAAAATAATTTTCATACAGCATTTTTTATAATTTTGCAGAAATTCAGTGTTAATAAGTAAAATAATGAATATTCTTTTAACTGGAGGCGCCGGATTCATCGGCAGCCATACAATTGTAGAGTTGGATAAAGCAGGCCACTCTGTTGTTGTCGTTGACAATTTCGTGAATTCACAGCCTGAATCTTTGAAAAGAGTTGCGAAAATTATCGGTAAAGAGGTTCCTTTTGTTGAGGCTGATGTCCGCGACAAAGCAGCTATGGACAAAGTGTTCAGCAACTATAATATCGACGCTGTCATTCACTTCGCAGGCTTAAAGGCTGTAGGAGAAAGCGTAGCCAAGCCATTAGAGTATTATGAGAACAATATGAATTCAACATTCGTATTGATTGACACTATGCGTCGCCACAATGTGAAGAACATCATTTTCTCTAGTTCAGCGACTGTTTACGGAGATCCCGCAATCATCCCTATCACAGAAGAATGTCCCAAAGGTCATTGCACAAACCCATATGGACAGACAAAATCAATGTTGGAGGAAGTGTTGATGGACGTGCAGAAGGCGGACAACGAATGGAACGTGGTGTTGCTAAGATACTTCAATCCGATCGGAGCTCACAAGAGCGGACTTATCGGAGAGAATCCAAACGGTATTCCAAACAATCTGATGCCATACATCACACAGACAGCCATCGGTATCCGCAAAGAGCTTGGCGTATTCGGAAATGATTACGACACACCAGACGGAACAGGTGTTCGCGACTATATCCATGTAGTCGACCTTGCATGTGGACACGTTGCAGCGCTAAAAGCGATCCAGAAGAAATGTGGTCTTGCCATCTACAATCTTGGTACAGGTCACGGATATTCTGTATTGGACGTAGTTAAGGCATTCGAAAAAGCCAACGGATTGAAAGTGCCATACTCAATCAAGCCACGTCGCCCAGGAGACATCGCCACTTGCTACTGCAACCCAGCAAAGGCAAAAGCAGAACTAGGTTGGGAGGCTCAGTACGGAATCGAGGACATGTGTAGAGACAGCTGGAGATTCCAGAAACAAAATCCTAACGGTTACGAGAAATAATAACGTTGACGAATTAAAAATAGAGATGTTGGTAATTCCAACGTCTCTATTTTTTTCCTACAATCGTGATATTTTAACGTCAATCGTAGAAGAAGCACAACCGAGGGGAAATGAAAGTTGAAGTGTCATAATAAGGATTGTTAAGGGCGGAATGCCCTAATCCCTTCCTTCGTGCGAGCCATAGACGAACACCTTGAAACAAACATGATTCTGTCAATAAAAAACGAGACTTTGCAGCCTCGTTTTTTTCATATATTCCGTCTACCCTATTCTAGGGTACGTTGTTCTTCTATTTTATCATTCCAGACACTCCTTCTTATTGTCATCAAACCAATCCACTAAAGCCTCAGCAAACGTGTATTTGAATTTATATCCGCACTCAGCCAACTTCTTGCCACAGATATTTGTGGAGATCTGCAGTTTCTTGACACGGGCAGGACATATTCCCATCGGACTGCCTAGAAGTTTTGCGACAGCAGCAGCAGGCATAATCAACCAGTTAGGAATATAAGGCACAAACTGAGACAATCCCGTCGCCTTCTTCATTTCAGCGACAATCTGTTCGATAGTGTAAGCAGGTTCGAAAGTGCAGTTGTATATTTCAGTATGGGCACTACCCTTCTCCACATTCCACAAGATGAAATTCACCAATTCCTTCACATATATACACGCCTTGATGGTATCCTTTCTGCCAGGATATGCGAAAGTATGTTTTCTTATGCTCCAGTAAAGACGGGAGAAATTTCCATTCTCACCCTTGCCGAAAACGACCCCCGGGCGCACGATTGTCAGCTGACGGTTTTGAGCATCACGAGCCTGCCATGTCTTATGGATATTCTCTGCGACAAGTTTAGAAATTCCGTAAGGAGTGTTGGGAGTAGGCAGCGTCGATTCGCTTTTAAGTTCTTCCGAAGCTCCATAAGGAGCAATCGAGCTTGTGAACACAATTTTTTTTATGCCATATTTTTCAGCAAAATCGCAGACATTCTGAGCCCCAAGCATATTCGTCTCGAAATATTCATTGTCGGGATGGCCAGGAGTACGGTGAACAGCGGCAAAATTAAAAATGATATCTTCTGACGACGGAGTAAATGGCACCTGAATAGGTTTTCTCACGTCGCAAAAAACATAAGATGCAGGATGGGATTCTCCGTCGCACAACGCAGACTTGTAGTTCTTCACTGTCGGCAAAGGATCCCCCTGTTTTACTATATCTAAATTATATATTGTGATACCTGGATTCTTCTCTTTCAGCAATTTTGCCAAATGAGTGCCGATAAAACCAGTTCCACCAAAAATTATGTAGTTCATGATAAAAGAATTAATAAATAACGACAGGAGACGAACGTATAAACAAGATGAGAATATTCAAATCATGAATTCACACAGTTTTTATACACTTCAAACACCTGTTCAGAAATATGATCCCAATTATATTTAGTCATATCATAGCTGACTCGTTGTTGTCCGATAGCTATTAAAGCTTCCAGACGGGAAGACAGCATTTCAACATTACCACAAGGGAAATAACACGACCTATCCAACCCTACTTCCAAGTTAGCTGGGATATCGCTGACAACCACCGGCAAGCCATAACTCATGGCCTCCAAAAGAGATATTGGCAAACCTTCATGACTCGAAGGCAGACAATAACACAATGCATTTGTCAACAATGAATGTAGTTTTTCCCCCTTTACAAATCCAGTCAGCACAACGCCAGCATCCCTGGCCTGTTGTTTTAATCCTAATGAATAGTCATCTTCAAAGTCGGTATCTCCTGCCAAAACCAATTTGACATCAGATGGACAAGATCCGTTTCGTTTCAACAATTGAAAAGCCTCGATCAAATGATGAAGATTTTTTTCAGGAACGAAGCGACACATTCCTAAAACATATTTGCCATTTTCAATCTTCAGATCTCTAAAATAATCTGGCAGTTCACAGAAATTTGGTTTAGGCACACCATTATAAATAAGATGCACATTGTCGACGCGATTGTACTTGTCATCAATCAGATGCTTTATCACATTAGAGATGACAATCACATCATCAGCAAACATACAACCGAAACGTTCACCCAATTTCAGCATCAGTTTTGCCGACCTTCCCCACTTATCACGGTCGTAGTCAGGGCCATGATGAGTAAAGACGACGCGAAGCCCCAACAGTTTTGCGAAAGGGGCTAAAAGAGCAGGACCGATAGCATGAATATGGACGATGTCCACACCAAACCTTTTAGCCTTCCAGATAGCCTTAAATGTATGGATTATGGCTTCATAGCGTTTGTTTTTAGGGCAGTCTATATCCAACAGATTAATGCCATTCCACTCCTTCAATCCGTCGTTGACATATCTGCTGCGACGGATAAGAGTGACATCAACACCCTTATCTACCAAACGTGGGAACAATTCCTCACAATGGGTTTCTACTCCTCCCATCACATTTGGAACCCCCCGAGTACCAGTAACAAGAACCTTCATCTAAGAAGAAAGAAATGAAAAAATTACTTTATTTCAATATTTCTGTCGGTCTCCGCCGTTGTCGTCTCATAACCCTGGCCAGCGACATCGGCATTTACTATATCCTCACCACGTTTGCCTTTCAGAGCCTCCTTCGAGACATCAGACAAACCATTGTTAATCTCAGCATTCATATCGCAAGTGGATAGCTTATCCAAATCTTCACTTGTCACCTTGCCATCACGATAATCACAACATATTTGGTTCTCATACATGCTGTATTTGCCACCGAGAAGGCTCTTCAATTTATGTTTGAACACCCACCATGCAGGAGTTTTGATATACTTACGCATAGCAGGAGAGACAGATCCAATCATCCAACAATTACGGTTGCAGCAACGTACTTTTTTACGTACGGCCTCCGCCTCTGGCGAATTCCACAACTCATTCCAAGTCTGATTGTTAAGATTACCCATGACCTCCTTATCCTTAGTTCCATTACAAGGCATCACGTCGCCATATGGATCAATAAAGAAGGTATCGAAAGACATATCACAAGGCAGAAGTCTCTTCTGTCCATATATATAGTTGATCAGTCCATGATTGAAATAGGCGCGGAACCATTTCTTTGGGCTGTTACTGTGAAGCAGCTCATTAACCAAATCTTCAAAGTTTTTAGCCACCATCGGACGATCCTTGATGATATTCTTAGCTTCCACGAAATAAAATGAGTTGTGAAGCGACGCAGTGGCGAACTCCATGCCCATTTCATCGGAGATTTTATACAATGGAACGAGATCACGAGCATTTCTATCCTGGACAGTCATACCAAAACCGACATCCTTCATGCCCATTTCACGGAGTTTCTTCAACGTTGTGTAGCCACGCTGATAACCATCGTTCAATCCCCTAATCTCATTATTGGTCTGTTCCAATCCCTCAATAGATATACGGATACCAACCTGAGGAAACTCTTTGCACAAATCAATGATACGATCAGTGAAAAATCCATTGGTAGAAATCACAATTCTATCACTAATTTTATACAACTCCCTGACGATATCCTTCAAATCCGTACGGATAAAAGGCTCACCTCCTGTAATGTTTGTGAAGTACATTTTTGGAAGTTTCTTTATCGTTTCAATGGAAATTTCCTCCTCTGCTTTTGAAGGAGCTTTATATCGGTTACACATAGAGCAACGAGCATTGCATCTATATGTCACAATGACTGTTCCGTTTAATTTCTTTTCTGCCATATCGATCATAATTGTACGGAAATCCAATCAAATCATCTAACGCGTAATCGCAAGTAAGGAAAAACCTTAGATTGACTGTCAAACCACTGAATCAACCGCAAAAGTATATAAATAAATTGAGTCCACAAAGAGTGGACTCAATTTATAAACAGAATGAAATAATAACAATATCATTTACCAGAATAAATTCTCATCAATTGCTCATAATAACAATCAAAAGAAAATCTACATTGTGCAGTTTCTGATATCCGTTGATAATCAAAAGAATAATTCCACATATCTATCAGTTTTTTCTTAAGATCTGAAGCATCCCCACTTACAAAAGTCATGCCATTTACATTTTCTTCTATAAGTTCCGGTATGCCGCCAATATTTGCTCCTAAAACTGGAGTGCCTAAAGCTTGAGATTCAATAACAGTGAGTGGATTATTTTCACTCCACTCTGATGGAATAACCATAAATCGTGCTCTTTCCAAGACTGAACGGAATTCAGACCAATTCTTTTGACCTAGGAATTCAATATTAGCATCCTTGTATTTTTCCCTGAGATCTTTTTCTAAATCACCACCTCCTATCACCACCAATCTATAATGCAATTCTGCCGCGACTTTACATAGTGTCTCTATCCCCTTAACCTTCGTGAGTCTTCCCAAGTAAACATAGTAATCGTCCTTGTCAAAAGATGGATTCTCCACTTTTTTCAAATCTATGAAATTACACAAGACTTGAAATTTATCCTTGTCATAACCACCTCTAATACAAGTGTCGGCCATAAACTGGCTTGGAGGCAAAAACAAATCACACGAATTCTGGAGTCTCTCTTTGTCCCATTTTTTTGCCTCAAGATATCCGATCACAGCACCGGGGACACTACCAGGCATACATCGATGTTTTATGACAGAAGTCCTAGATGAGAAGCACTCTTCACACCACTCTCCTCCACGCATACAAGTATAACATGGACAAACCAACTTAGAATCATGCAATGTCCATACCACTCGTATGCCTCGTTCGTGTGCGATCTCAGCTATGATTGGAGACAATTGAGTGTGTATATTGTTTAGATGCACCACATCGGGGTTAAAATCGTCCAACAAAGCGGTAAACTTGCTTTTCACCTCACCGTCGCCAAACGGACGTGTAAATGCCTTGATCGCCGACATATTAGATGGCCAATACCTACTCCATACAGAAGACTCATTTTGAGGATACTGCATTGAAAAAATTGCAACATCGTGTCCTTTAGTTTTCAGCAAACGCTCCAACTCCATCATATAGATGCAGTCTCCACCACGACGATAATAAAACTTATTAGAAAGGAGGATACGCATAAATTCAAATTTACTTTCTTAATCCAAATATAGATCCTATCAATTTATGTCTTTTCAAAAAATATTCTTGCAGCAGCAAAGGAAAGACCAAACCCGAAATGACAACTATCATAGCTGATATCAAAAAAGCCATCATGTTATCAACAAACATCGTATCCGAAATTTTGTGAATAACGGATTTGGCAAAGCCCATGAATATAGTATGAAACAAATATATAATAAACGATGATTTTCCTATAAACAACAACACATTATGATTTCCTTGATTCATAAGATTCGCCAATGAATATATTCCTAATGTGCCGATAAAAGACATTATAAAACCAGAATCCAAGAATCCAGCAAAATAAGAAAAAGAACATGCAATAAAAACTACCACAAAGAATATCTGCAAATTTGTTTCTTTGAATCGAAGATATAGTTTTTCACGGAAGAATAACGCCCCCAATAAAAAAAATGCAGCCTCATTCTTTAATTCATGCAAACATAAGATTCTAGGAAATTCTTCCGGTATAAATTTCACTAACAGACTTAACAAAAACAATACATACAAGTATATTTTACAATTGGAAAAAGAACATAATAAATACATCCATAGCAAAACCCATAAATACCACAAGAAATAACCTGCCTCAGGCATATACAACATCCTAACAAACGAGAAATAATCGACTCCGTTTTCTATATATACACCTTGTTGTGCCAACAACTTCAAACTTATTATTAATATAGAAATGACAAAATAAGGTATAGCTAAACGTTTGAGTTTTTTTTTCATAAATGCCACAACAGGTTCTTCTTTTTTTGTATATGCATACATACACCCAGACAAAAAAAGAAAAAGTGGCATATGAAATGAATAAAGATATGTTCTGAAATTCTCATAAAAAGCTGGCGTATTATCAGGATAATAGTGTCCTATCACAACAAGTATAATACCAATTGCTTTTGCGATATCAATGAAATTCAGCTTTTCCATTTCTATTTTTTAATAATTCTTTTTTTTCTCGTAAATACTCCTGATATTCACCCAAAGTACAATGTACTATTTTAACGTTTTCTAAAACAGGACAATTCTTACGGATATTATATTCATACTTCTTTTCTTTATCATATTTAATCTTATTATGGCCTCTAAATCCTTGATTCCATAATATTGGATTGTCAACAAAATAAAAAACATTATCATGTCCAAAGCTCAACATGTCAGGTTGCATAGCAGAATAAAAACCGTTACCTCCAAAAAATAGATTTTTTTCAATTATCATTGTTGACTTGTGACTCCTTTGGTAGCTCAAAACATGCAAATCTCTCGTTTCAGGAGAATCAAAACCATTTTCTCCTGCATTCATACATAAATTTGTTCTAAAATAACAATTTATACAATCATTTGTATTCTTTGGATCACCATCATTTAAAAAAAATTCAAAAGACTGACGACAACTATCAACAATATTGTTTTCCATAACAATATTACTTGCAACCAAAGGTTTTGTCGAATTGCCTTGAATAGTCATTCCACAATCAAACACCTTGGCAATTCTATTATTTGCGACGTAACCATTCTTTTCATTTTTCGACAAATAAAATTCTACACCGTTACCATATCTTATCCAAAGCGAATTTGAAACATGTTGTGAACCTCCAATATAGCGGATATCACAATTAGAAATTTTCACGTTTGATCCAGCCCCAACGCCATGGCAACCAAATCCCTCTATTTGTATATTTTCAATGCTTGAATTATTCATGACAATACCAGTCCCATATGTTGAAAACATGAGTTCAAATGAGGATGGATTCTCCTCACTATAAAGATATAAATAACGAAAGTCTTCACTACTAAGATTTTTATATTTGGATGTTTGATAGAAATCAAATTGGCGTTCCAAATAATTATTATGTTGTTCTGATGAGATAGGGTCATTAGATTCGGACTTATACATAAACTCAACTTTTCGACCATAAGTTTTCCATGTTTTCCGATCCACAACCAAACCTATATTATTAAAATATTTTGAACTACCACATAATCGTCCCTCAAAACAATCATTTTTTTCAAGATCTATACGCCAAATATGGGTTCCTTTTTCACTGATCCACCGACCTTTTTCCAATCTACCTTCTTGCCATACATCTTTCTTTTTCTTAACTATTTTCCACCCCGACAAAATAGGCTTGGGACCTTCACCATAACTTCCCAATGAAACATTTGCATCAAGACAATCTATATTTTCATAAAATACATCTCCTGACTTTAGCTTTATTTCTTTATCTCTTCTTAATTGGAAAACCGAAGTAATGCTTGGCACAGGCGAATCTGGAGACATTCCCAAATTACCAATTTCCCCATCAGATGAAGAAACATACAATACTCTTGAATTTATAAATTTGTTTATCTCTGGTGAATTCTTTGGATTAAAACAGTCTGGCCCGATAGGAAACGTCTCCGGATTGTCTACTATGGCAGAATCATTAATGGCATTCCAATTCACCTTTGCATATCCATATATACCACTATTGTTTCCAGGTGATAAATAAACAATAGGGAATTCACCGTTATGAGTTGTCAAAAAAACAGAAACGACAATTCCAACACTATTTACAACTGATATATACCATTGACCTTTTACATTTCTTTTTACCTGTGAGATTCTAAAGGTATCATTAGGTATTTTTCCTGATTTATCACGCAAATATATTTCTTCAACAAAACGGGTTTTGGTATTTTTAGAAGAACTGCCAACATGCAGTCCTTCAACACCAATCGCATAATATATAAAACAAATGAACAGTCCTAATATTATGAACAGCTTTTTCTTCATTTAAATTGATTTATATAATTATAAAACAATTTGCTACAATCATTCAACTGTGTAGCGATTTTATCTCTTCTTACATTAAAAGAAGAAATGGATTTTCCCATTTTAAGAAAAATCTCATTTTGGGGAGTCTCCATATAGTTGCTTTGTAAAAGTCCAAACATATCCAACAAATGAGTGAACTTAGATTTCACTCCGTTTGTAGAAGAAAACCCATGAGGTGTATACAACAACATAGGTGTCATATTTTTCAAACAAAACACAGCATCGTGAAATCTATGAGTAATCACACATTCAAAATATCTATAAATACCTAATTGTTCTAATGGAGACATATCATTTAAAACTTCATCTGCCCAAGGAGCAGGTCTTAAGCTATAGATTTTATACCCTTGCCCCCTATACTCCTTGGCTGCTGTGGCGGCCCATTTGTTATCTGATTTTGTGGTATGAAACAATAATGATTTTTGTGGTATTAATATTTGTTTTTTCTTTAGGTATTCGTCAGTAATTCTATCATCTATCTCCAAAGAAAATGTCGGATCTGGAATTAATTCTAATTTTTCTTTTGGTATAAAAGAAGCAACAAGATCAAATGTATTTTCATCGCGTACCCCAAAACCTATAAAATCATTCAATGATAACTTCATTTGCGATTTCTGATTCTCAGATAACCCTTCATAATTGACATTTTTAGACGAAGCTGCCAGAAGAATCTTTTTTGACTTTATCTGAGGAGATAACCAATACAAAGACAACGACGAATCATCCGATATTCTATCCAATTCCAAAATAGTATCCGAACCTACAAATATCATATCATAAGAACGCTTCTCTATAAAAGAGAGAGCTTGAGTTAGATTTTTTTCAACAATGTCTTCTTTTACCTCTAAATTATTCTTTATGAAATATGAATATTTTTTAATTCGAATAAAGTCATTGAACAATGATTTTATAGTGAAATAGCTAAAATATGGATGAACTCCAGGAGGAACAAATCCATGAATAGGTATAATCTCAACATCATCCTTTGGGAATGAATTTCGTAATGCTAAAAGACACGCATACGCCTGAAGATTTGTTCCACAATTCAAATCACCATAATATGTCAATAAACCTATTTTCATTGAAATGTTGTATATTTATTAAAATCATACCTATGAGAAACAGCAACCCTATAAGTACCATGCTTACAAGTTCCCACGCCAATCAACAAAATTGGTACTTCTTGGTCGCCAATTGACATGCTTCTTTTTATATCTTTTATCTTCCTTGCTTTGTGTCCCATAGTCAATGGGATTGTCGCCAATCCATGATAGTGAAGTGCATATAAAAGGTTCATTGCATATAATCCTCCATCAACATAAACTTGATGAATTTCATTAATGTTGTAAAGAGACATGTCTCCGCATATCAAAATTGCACATTGCATTTCTTCAAAAAAACCTTTACATCCACCTTGCAACGAGAATAGTTTTTCTCGCTCATTTTTATCAGTATACACATGGATTCTCCAAGACTGCCGATTACATGCTGAAGGAGTTCTTTCACATAACTTCAATGATTTTTTTACCAACTCCAAATTCAACGGATCATTTCCAAAATCACGAATAGAAAACCTACTTTGGGAAAAAATATCAAATGATGAATCTAATGTCTTTTTTATTTCTAAATCAGATTGAACCAAAACACCTCCATTGGGAGAAACGGATAATGGATATATAGAGGACAACTCATCCAAAGAAAATTTCACATCTGACATATCTGCCCCTAACTCTTCATTAAATTTTATATAACTCAATAAGATAGAACAAACATTCCCTACAAAAGAAATATCTCCTCCAATAGTCATATAATACTTCAAATCTTCAATAAGTGCCAATGCCTTATTTTTACCGAACCCAACTTTCACGCGCCCTATAGACATTCCTTTTTCAAGGGAATGGGCTGCAATCATCATATTAGTTTGGAATTTTGTTACATTCTTATCTCTATTACTATTTGCAATATATTTTGTACAAAATAGAGTTTCAGAAATACATTCTAATAGGATTCGGAAAAAAAGAATTATTTTTGATTGTTTTAGCCAAGCAATTATCATCATCCACCAATTATAGAATTAAAGAATTCGAGATAACGTGTTGATACACTGTGAATGCTATATGTTTTATCAACATATTCCTCCAAATTTTGTTTGATCATTCCATAGGATTCTTTTTTATTAGTATATGCTCTACTTATCACATTTGCCAACGATTTCACATTATTCACTTCAAATAAAAAACCAGTTTTTCCATCCGTGACATGCTCTCTAAATCCATCAATATCCGAACAGATAACAGGCATTCCGTATGAATAAGCAATCATAAGAGGTCCACTTTGTGCAACATCAGAATACGGCAATACCAAAAAATCATGTTTCACAAACAATTCAGATACTTCACAATCATTTATTCTCCTAAAATAAGCAACTATATTCTCATTCGTGCCAATCATCGCTTCATACATTTCTGTATCATCACACTTTCCAGCAATAGTAAGATGAACACGTCCGTTTAACGTCTCTGGCAAAGTATTCATCACCTCTATCAACAAATCAAGGTGTTTGTTCTCTTTTACATTTCCAAAAAACAATAGATTCAATTTTGAAGGATCTACATTATAACTATTGGTCGTTACCTCTCCATAGCTTTTAACCGCTAATGGACAGTTGAAAATTGTTTTCCCTGGATAATGTTTTTCAAAATATGGAATCAAATGTTTACTGAAAATTTGGAAATACTGATTCTTATGAAAAACATACGTAAGGTATTTTTCCATCAAAAAACGATTGGACCATCCTTTATACGGAATTATATTATGTGCAGCATGAACCAATGGAATTCTACGTTTTCTTTTTAATTTATGAAACACATACGGATAATAAAAAGGCACACCAACAAAATCTGAATAAACAACATCTATTTTATCCAAGTCCACATCACAAAAGATTTTTTTATAATCAAATATCACTCTAGGATCCAGACTTTTATACTTCAAAGAAATAACACTACATTCCAAATCAGAAGAAATCTCAATATGCGTTGATGTTTTAACAACTTTCCAAATAACATTTACTCCTAACGAACGTATATATGGCACCAAATTAAAATCACAATCAATAAAATAATCTGCAGTAATCCAAAGAATATTCATTTTCATTTCTTTAATTTAAACAACTCCTAATTAATAATATCAATTGTCCCCATAGAAATCGAGAACACGACTTAAATCACATTTAATAGGAGATAATTTTTTTGCGATATCCGAACAATTATGTACCATCTTCATATATCTTTTTGTGTCGGAAAGCGAACATATAAGAGAATTTAGCTGATCTTTTTCATTAATAACAATACCAAATTCGCCATATTTGTTAAGCAAATATGAAAAATGATCATTTCTAAAAGCAATAAAAGGTTTCCGTTTCGCTATTGACTCAAATATAGATCCACTTACAGAAAAACAAAACCTATCATTCGGATATGGAAAAAACAAATAATCAACATCAGAAATAAGCTCATCATATTTTTCCCTTGACAAGAAAAGCCCATCTGGATTCATAATTTTTACATGAGCATTATTGGAAAATATATCTTCAGGAGACAACACTCTACTGATCACACGTAATTCCACATTTGAGTTTTCCAACGAAGCAACAAATGACTTAAGATTATCTAATCCTTTATTAGGAGCTACAGTACCAACTAAACCAACCCTTATTCTTTCTAAATTGCCGATATTTGGATTTTCTTGTTCATCGTCTTGTGTCTGAAAATAAGGATGATCAACAGAAAAAAAATGGCGAACTCTATCTGCCGATAAAGTTTTTCGTAAATTATCTATTATAAAATCACCCAAAACTAAAAATCGAAGATTTTTTGACCATTGAGTCTTCCGATAAAATCTGTTAATCAAATAATACCAATTCGGATTTAACGGATATTTCTCTTTAACTAAGACATCCAATTCATTGTGTGCACAAATGATAACTTTTCTTTTTAGTAGTTTTGATAAGAAATTAACCAAATATAACGAGAACCTTGAATTTCCATAAGAAAACATAAATATATCTCTTTTGCTGCCCTTAATTAAAAGCCATGCATCTACTAAGGCAACATATAAATCCAAAAAGAAATCCGATTTGACATCTATATTAATTTCTCGCCAAACGCATTTTTCAAATGATTTTCCTTGATCGTTTTGCTTCATAAATGAAAAACACATTTCCTCCAGCAAGACACGTCTTGAATGAGACAAATAAATTTCAACCCTTCCAAATAAATTAGCCAAAGCCATTATTAAAGAAGCGTCTATTATCTCATGGGTATTTCCCTTTAACTTATTATTTATAAAAAAAACTCTTTCTTTTACCATGGTACAATCCTTTGATATGGCACTTCCTCAAATACTGAATAATAAGGGAAGTATATTTGTCGATACAATGCATCTATTTCAAAAATATCAAATTTGAAAAAATAATACAAAGAATACACAACATAAATGACCAATAACCGTCTTTGTATCGTGATATTTCTTTCCATTGAATATACAATCATGTAACAAAACGGGAATGACACCCAAAAGAAATTCATCAAACGAGCACAACCAGATAAAGGCCCTCCTACAGCCGCTATCAATAGTATCATAAATAAACATAAATACCCATTTGTATAAAAATTAAGGACACGACGATACATCATAGACCTTCTTATATATCGAACCCAATATTTAAATTCCAAGCTGGCATTTTCTCTTTTTTCTTTTAACAATTTGGGAAAGTCAATCTTTTTTTCATAGTAATACTTAAACATCACAAGAAAAATAATTGTATAAACTTTTCTAAACAATGATACTTTCACAGGTTCATTATTTACATTTTCAAAATACATACTTGACATTTCCGATACTGAACCCAAAGATAATCCTCCCAAAAATTGTAATATAGAAAACAAAAAAGCATCATTAACAAATAAGACAAATACAATTCCTAACACAAATATCGTAGTAATAGAAATCTGTAAATTAAATAACAAACAAACAGGGAAAAAAATAACAGACATATCATGTATTGTTGATGCAATAAAAACAAAAAATAAAGACAAAATGATTTTTTTGTTAATAGAGAAATAACAAGCCCACAATAAAAATATAATCGCTATATCTTGTCTGACAGGAAATATAGGTGTAAAAAAAAGTACCAATACAAATGTCATCAGTGGGTATTTTGGCACATATGTTCTACAAAAATGAGCGTAGTTCAACAGAACAGCTAAATTTGTAAGTAACAAGAAACTAGTATAATGTTTAAACAAGGATTTTATCAAAACATTTAGGAATACATATCCAGATTCCATAAGTTCCGTATACAAGCCATAACGGTAATAAGAGAATATATTACTCCAATCTGACTTTTCAAAACAAGCATAGTATTGAGACCAATCTGTTCCTGTTCCCCATCTAAGTCCTCTGAAAAGCGTAAATATGACCACCCAAAAATAGATAAAAAAAATATTATACCTTTTTAGTTTTGGGTATACATCACAAAATGAAGTAATAAATAAAAGCATATATATAACTATATATATCCACATACCTTAAACCTCAATAAAACTTTACGCAATCCGACTTTTCCGATATCTCACATAAAGCATTGGTGAGAACATGAATAACCTAACATGGATTCGATCCTTAATCGATAAAGATCCTTTTATTATTTTTAGTACTATTTTAATATGACGTAATTGCTCATTTAAAATTGACCAATCTGCCTTTTCATTCAAGAATTCGGCATATTTATGAATGAAATGCTGAAACATTTCATACAATTTTTCATAATATATATAGCGAATTTGACTATCGACACATTTTTCTGTGAAGTCTGCCACAGAAAGAAAACCATGACACAACCCTATCAAATTCTTTTCACTAATTTTTGAAGTAATACTTCCACTTGTTCTTCTCAGGTAATAATACAAAGGACACCCAACGACATCAACATTTGCCACATAATAAAGCAAACGTGGCACATACTCCAAATCCTCGTGTAAAATTTTTGGATAGAAGAAAAGATTGTTTAAAATCAAAATATCCCTTTTGACAACATATCTTTGAACTGGTGTCAAATGATTCTTATTTTGCATAAATTCTATTCCCGAAGAAAGAGACTCTGACTCATTCCACATTCCTACTTCAGTTTTTTTTCCATCGTCTTCATTCTCCCACAACAAATTTATTCCGTAACAATCGGAATGGGTTTCAAACCTATGCAGTAGAATAGAAATAGCATTCGATGCAATTGCATCATCACTGTCGACAAACCATATATACTCTCCATTTGCAGTTCTTAATCCTTTATTTCTTGCTTCACTTAATCCTGCGTTTTCTTGATTAATCAAAATCACATTAGAACGACCTTCAATTATTGGTTTGACAAGTTCAATTGATTTATCTTTTGTACCATCGTTTACTATAATCAACTCCGTTTTATCAAACTCACATTGATTGACAATGCTTGATATACATTTTACAATGTACTTTTCAACATTGTAGACCGGAACTATAATAGAGAGTATTGGATTCATATCAATCTTTTGCTCTAGAAATCAATTTGTTTTTTACCCCATAAAAAAATACCTCTGAATATTTCAGAAATAATTCATCCTTTATCAGCCACAAAAAAAGGCAATAAGCAGAAAAATATAGGACAAAGAAAAGTACGATATTAAGCAAATAATAATCAGTAGAAATAAAATAATACAAAGGCAATCCAATCACATAGGCATAAACAACATATTTAGTAACGTCAAACAACTGGGACATCAAACTATAATTAAGCAATCTTCTTGTCGGGTACATATTTACCAAAGCAGCAAAAACATTGTTGAATATCTGACCTATCAAAAGTCCAAAAATACCATATCGAAATGAATAAAATATCACAATCAAAAAAACAGTTTTCTTAATGATCTCTATTTTTAAGACAATATCTGTTCTATTCATTACTGACATTAAACTCAAACTCATAGCGCCCATTGGACCTAATACAACACAACATACGATCAATTGAAACATAGGGACAGTATCCAACCATTTATCTGTCCACAAGAACAATATTATATCTTTTGCTTCATAAACAAAATAAGCAGATAATGGAGCAATGATTAAAACCAACAATTTCATCATTGACTGAAAATGATTTTTCAACACTTCAATATCATTTTGATATTTTGACAACAAAGGCAATCCTACTTTTTGAACAATTCCGATTGTAATAGAACTGACATGCATTGACAATGAATTTCCCTTGGAATAATAACCAAGATCTGATTTTCCTATATATTTTCCAATTAAAAATGAATTGATGTTTCCCACTATAGTTCCAATCAAAGAGGATAATAATAATTTAGATCCGAACCCCCACAAATAACAAAAAGATTGCTTGTCAAATGGTTCAACAGGTCTCCATTTTGCTAACATCCACAACAATACAGTCCTTAGAAAAGAACACAATACTGATTGAACAGCAAGAGCATAGACGCCATATCCTTTATATGCAAAATAAATGGCAAATATACCAGAAGGTATTTGTGAACACAAATTAATTATTGTCAGAAGACGAATATTCAGTTGTGCTGTCAAAAGAGCATTTTGGACTATACATAAAGAATTGAACAAAACGTTCAATCCTACAATACGAATTAAATCAACTAATATCGGTTCTGAGAAAAAATCTGCAATTAGTCCCGAACAAAAAAACAACAAACCATAAAGTAGAATGCCTACAACAACATTAAAAATAAATGCTGTAGAAAGATCCTTTTCGCTACGATCTATTTTACGTATCAATGCGTTTGAGAACCCAGATTCTATAAAAACATTTGATACAACTATAAAAATCGTAGTCAATCCAATGATTCCATAATCAGAAGGAGATAAAAGTCGAGCCAAAAGTACACCTATAACAAAAGTCATTATTTCAGTGGACAATCTCTCAACAAAGCTCCAGATAGTAGCCTTAAGTGGACTAGTTGTTTTTGAAGACATAAACCCTACCAATGATTAATCACACAATTTTTCCAGTTTAATATCAATCATCTCCACATTTTTATCTGAACAATGGAAATTCATATAAGTTTGAGCCGGAAACCTTTTTAATAATTTTTGAGAGATTTGAGACCCAATAAATCCTACACGAATTTTATAAGGGAATCCCAACACCGCAGATGAAAATATTGTATATGCTTCTTCGAATCGGATTCCATTCAACATAATCAATTGCATTGGAATTGCACGATCAAAAACACTCACCTCAGGGAAATAATTTTCATAACAAGTTTTTTCTCTAGGATGACGTTTTATCACTACATCTTTTCCTATAACTTCTATGATTTTTGAATAAACAGATATTTTCTCATCCTCCGTCAAGAATCCATCCTCTGAAAATGGCTGTGTAAGCAATATTCTCTTTTTACTTTTCAATTGCTTGAATATTTCATTATCCAAACCAAATATCTTATTTATATAGTGTTTTTTGGAATCTTCACTTTGATTCCACAGTGTTTGAAAAGAATTGACTAAAGTCTTAGGGGACGAATAGACCTCACCGGAATCCATTAGACCTGTCAAATTGATTCTAACACAATTTTTTTCAAATCCAGAATATGGTATATCCAGACAACTCAAAGGTCCTTCCCATAAAGCAAAAAAACGACGCTTTAAGCTAGATTTAAAACGCCATGGATATGAAGAATAATTCAAAGTGCCATCTTCCAATAACTCAAAATCATGATTTCTAATTATATATTTCGACCATGGAAGATGATCATGCCCCCAATACTTGATATTGTTTTTTAATAGGAATGGAAAATCAGACAAAATTTTGATCCAACTGTACTTCTCCTTTTTTTTCATATTCTCATAACGCCCGTCAAATTGTCTTTTTATCTCCGCAGAAATACCATCTCCCCAAAAATAAAAAGTATGATTTGCGTCAAACTCAGACACCAATAACAAATACTGTAAGAATGCATGTATAGAGTCTATAACACAGACATTTTTCACCCAACTGTATTTCATATCAAATATGCTTTACAAAATCCAATGCTTTTTGATATTCGGTCGGTGTTCCAATATCAAACCAGGTTCCATTCAAAGGATAACGTATCACCTTCTTGTTTTTTGAAATCAATTTATCTATCAAATCTGTGGCATTAAAAAACTCATTATCTGGTATTTCATCAAGCACATTTTTCTTTATCAAATAAATACCTGCATTTGCATAGTAATTATACTTTGGTTTTTCCTGCAATCCCTTGATATTTATACCATCAAGATCCAATATTCCATATGGTATGCTCACATTATACGGAACCGCCGCAACCGACATCTCAGCCTCATTAGACTGGAAATGAAGAAAAAAATCCTCGTAATCAATATTGGTAAACAAATCAGAATTCATCACCAACACAGTATCATTGCAAAAAGAGTCCACAAATTTAACACTTCCTATTGTGCCCAAAAATTTCGGTTCCTTAAACGTTCGAATCCGCACACCATTACGTGGGGTCATATAATGCTCTGTTATTTGCTCCCCCAAATAATTGACTGTCACATTAATATTGTCAATACCATAGGAAATAAGGTTGTCTACATTATGATCTATTATACACTTGTCCCCAACTGGCAACAATGGCTTGGGGGTTTTTTCCGTCAACGGTCGAAGACGCTCTCCTTTTCCTCCTGCCATCAAAACTGCATCTATCGGCAAATGTGACTTGTATTTCCGAAGATTTATCACATCCACAATATGATTAGACTCATCAAGAATAGGGATAAAAAAGATACTTGAATCACGAAATTCTTTTATTCGTGCAACATTAAATTCTGTCTTTGGAATAAATCTAAAATCACGATGCATGATGGTGCTAACCGGATCTTCCAACCGGGCTCCCGATATCAATCCTCTACGTATATCTCCATCTGTTAGCGAACCTACCATCTGCTCGGCTTCATTCACGACAAATAGAGTCAGCACATCAGATGCTATGTCGTTAAGCGATATTAATGCTTCTTTGATAGAATTTTTATAACTAACAATATATTTTTTCATATATCACCTGTTTTTAAGGATTGATTCTACCTGATAAAAATCATATATGTCATCAATGTCAACGGAGTGTTCTTTCGACATAACATATTTAATTCGTTTGGAAAAACCGCTCATTCCTTTTTCCAATAATGATGTCACATTCATAACGTAAACAGCTCCATTATATTCATACATTTCTGCCAATTGTTGACGCCCTACAGAATTTTTATTATAAACAAGCTGTACAAAACCCTCTTCATCGTCTTGACAAAGAACAGCTGGAGCATGTGATTTTGTCACAGAGACTACCATATCTATGTCGTCTCTATATAACATCATCGCGCCCTCAACATCCTCAACCGTTCGCAATGGTGACGTAGGTTGGAGAAGACATAACTTCTTATACTTTCTTCCTTGTTTCTCAAAAAAATTAATGGCATGAACAAGCACATCGTTAGACGTAGCTGTATCTGTAGCAAGGTAGTCTGGACGAATAAAAGGCACTTTCAATCCATATTCTTCCACTACACTTTTTATCTCTTCTGAATCTGTACTGACACATATATTATCATCAGATGTAAATGCTCGAGCCACATCTATACTATATGCGATCAATGGCTTTCCACATAATTTTTTTATATTCTTACCTGGAAGTCCTTTGCTTCCTCCTCTTGCGGTTATCACAAAAAGTGTATCTGTCAGATTCATTTTTTCAATTTATATTATAAAAACGCTTCTGTATCAATCCTTCCAAAGGATAATTCTTTAATACCCGAAGTATGTCGTATGTCGTATTCTTTCCTTCGTATGGATTGTGTATATTCTTATACTCTGTATACAAAACCTTTTTCAAACCTTCCAAGATTTCTTCCTTTTGGGGACCACAATTCACAACACTATCCGCAGCCAAACGTCCTTTTTGACGATCACCTATGTTCAATGTCGGTATTCCAAAAGAAGGCACTTCTATAATGCCACTGGAAGAATTTCCAACAACTGCCTTTGCATATTTAAGTGCTGATAAATATCGTTTTATTCCCAACGATGGATACGCAATCGCTCTACCAGGATTTTTGGCAACATACTCATTAAGTATTTGAATGATTATACGTCCATCTGTATCGGAATTCGGCAATGTAAATATAACTTTATAATCTAGATATTCGTCCAATGCCCATAGAAGATTTTGTATTTGTTCTGATGCCGTAGAATTTTCGAGAGTCACTGGATGATACGTGACAACCAGATATTTTTCACCTAAACTGAACCCATCAAGTGATGCTTCCAACTCTGATTTTGACATCAATGGAACTTTCTTTATATTTTCAATACCTGGTGCTCCCACATTAAAAACTCGATTGGGTTCTTCCCCCAACTGAATAACACGACGTCTATATTCTTCTGTACTTGTAAAATGCAAATGCGACATCTTTGTAATCGAATGTCGAATACAGTCGTCATATGCACCCTCTGTAATCTCTCCTCCATGTAAATGCGCGACGGGAATCTTATAAAAGAGGGCTGTCGAAACTGCAGACAATATCTCGTAACGATCACCTAAAACCACAACCATATCTGGATGTAGATCTTCATACGCATCCGCAAATCCTATGAATCCTAGACCAACAGATTTTGCTGTAGCACTGGCTGTATCAGAAGAAAGAAGCATCTCCACCTTTTTGTTTATGAAAAATCCATCTTCCTCAATATTGCGGTATGTAAGGCCAAACTCAGGAGAAAGATGCATATTCGTAGCTATAACTTGAAGCTCTAGTTCGGAATCTTCCTTGATTGCTCGCATCAAGCCTGATAGCAGACCGTATTCAGCACGGCTTCCAGTCACCACACATATTTTTCTCATAGCACAATCATCTCCTCTTCTTCAAAATCCTTTATTGCGGTCTGACCGATCACCTCACTCCACCGCATTGGTGAAATTCCATTTCCTGGGCGTTTTACCGTAAGGTTTTCTTCAGTAAACAGTTCTCCTTTTTTGATCGGACAAGCAGCAACGATACTCTTACGAGCAATATCTATATTCTTACGTTCAGATGCAGAAATTGTCTTATGTCCCGAACCTAATGTCTGTTCTACATTGCGAATAGCGCAGACCATCGCCCTTAATTCATCAGGCTCTAGCGAAGCCTTATGGTCTGGACCTTCCATGTTTTTGTCTAATGTGAAATGTTTTTCTATCACACTTGCCCCTAATGCGACAGCGGCTATTGGGACTTCTATTCCCTGAGTATGGTCGGAATAGCCTACCTGCACTCCAAATCTGTCTCGAATCTCAAGCATTGCTTTCAAATTCACATCAGAATATGGAGTTGGATATTCCGTATTACAATGCAATATGGTGATCTGCTCCTTCCTCACACCAAATCCGACCAACACCTTTAGCGTCGCCTCGATATCGGAAAGCTCGCACATTCCCGTCGACAGGATGATTGGCTCATGATATTGGGCTATCTTGCGAAGATAAGGATAATTAGTGATTTCGCCTGAAGGTATCTTCCACAATCCCAAATTCAAAGAATGGAGATATTCTATGGAATCCAAATCAAAAGCGGTGGAAAAGAAACGGATTCCTTTCTCACGGCAGTAGTCCATAAGTTCTTCATGGTCCGACGGTGAAAGTTCCAACTTTTTCAGCATCGCCAACTGGCTTTCATCTTTCTTTCCGATATTACGTTGCTGATATTCCGCTTGTTTCGCAGACTTCGACACCAATTTCTCAGATTTGAAAGTCTGGAACTTGATGATGTCCACACCAGCCTCAACAGCTTTATCAATAAGCTGTTTTGCTATATCCAACGATCCGTTGTGGTTTACACCTGCTTCTGCAATTATCAAAACATGCTTCATTTGGATTTGATTTTTAAAATGGCAGGATTACCGAAGTAAATACCTTTTGTCGTTATACTCTTACGGACTAAAGCCCCTGCACCGACAATGATATCATCACCAACCGAGATGCCATTGGCAAGCACAGACTGACTTCCTAAAAACACACGCTCTCCGATCTTGCAATCGCCATTCACCATTGTACCGGTTGAAATATGACATTGATCACCGACATGTACGTCATGTTCGATATTGCTGAACGTATTGATAATACAATTGCGTCCTATCTTAGCTCCAGCGTTGACAAACGCATGATGCATGACGACGGTGCCCTCGCCCACCTCTGCATATTTGGACACTCTAGCTGTGAACGCTACTATCGTAGCTAGACGTCCGCCTGCACTTTTTATTCTATCGAAAATTCGAATTCGTATTGTTGGATTCTTGATGAAGCCAACTGTTATAACAAAATCCGCTTTGCCAACATATTGTGGAATATCGTCATCCGTGCCAACAACCTTATAGCCTAGTACCGTCTTTCCGACCTCTTCCGGCATATCGAGGATGCCTAAAATGTTGTACCCAGCGGATTCAGCCACGTCGATCACAGATTTGCAATGACCTCCTCCACCTACAAGAATCAAATTTTGCATTATGCTATTCTGTCCAAAATTATTCGCTTAAAAACAATTCCCCCTAATATACTTATTGATGTTGTTGCAATCATCATAAGTGGCAAATTGTAATACGCCGACTCAATTAGTTGATTCTGTATTTGATAGAAAACACCAAACACAAGCATCTGGACCAAAAATATCTCATATGAGCATTTTCCAATCTCCATGACGCATGAATTAAGCCAACTTACTTTTGAAATCATCAAATATATTTTATACAAGACGAACGGCAACAGCCATGCCACATTGAAATAACAAATCCATCTGTGGAATTTCCATCCCGTATTAAAAAAAATAGGCTCTAGATCTAAATTTGTCCTTACAAAGAACAACGTCGCGGCAATACTGAACAACGACAATCCAATTGTGACTAAATTGATTTCAACACCTCTTCTTACCCAAATTAATCCCAAATAAACAAGGAACAAATACCTGACAAACAATAATCTATATATAGAATCAGGAAGTTGTATAACAGAAAAGAGGACCTCCGCTCCTATAGACAATGCCAACATCAAAAAAAGGAAATTTTGTTCGGACATCTTTTCAACAATAGGGTACAAAAAAGCCAACAGGAACACAAACTGCAAATAAATCAAAACATAATATGACCCAGGACCTTTTAACTGAAAAGACAATGCAGAACACATCAACTCATGAAAATTCTGGTCAAAGACAAAACCAAAGATGCCGATTAAAATCAGTTGAACCGCCAAGAACGGCGCAACTATTCTTGTAAAAACTTTTTTATATTTAATTCTAGGCTGTGTTCCTTTTTTATATGCATGAAAAGTTTGAATCAAAAGAAACATCGGCACCTGCATATCTCCCCAAAAATGGAATAGAACTTTATCCCAATATACAATAGGCAAACAATGGGAGACTACCACACAAAAAATACTATATGCCTTAAGGAAATCAATAAAAGAATCTTGACCTACTTTAACAAACTCTATCCGATATAAGTTTTTCATTACAATCGAACAGAACTTGGAATATTAACCACTCTATCTGCAAACCAGATCGTATTTTCCAGACCGTCATTCTCGCATTTCTCAAACATAGGAAGGCGATTCATCAATTCCCATATAGGGCGAGTCATAACTCCATTGTCGTTAGTCTGCTGAAGAAAATCTAGCTGAGCATCCTTGTCTTTTAGGATCACGACATTCAGCCAATAGTTAGAGAATGAATTTTCTGGCTCTACAAAAAATTCTATATCTTCAATATTTTTAAAGAAATCCGCATAAGCAGAGGCAGTCTCTCGTTTGCTCGCAACATACTTGTCCAAATTTTCCAATTGGGCACATCCGAGAGCCGCATTGATATTTGGCATACGGTAGTTATATCCAATATTATCATGACGGAACTCCCAACGATGAGGAATTTTTGCCTGAGTAGTGATATGTTTAGCATAAGCTCCTAGCTTCTCATCATTAAAAAGCATCATACCGCCGCCGCCAGTGGTTATGGTTTTGTTTCCATTAAAGGAAATTGCCCCAACTTTGCCAAACGTTCCTGTATGTTTTCCTTTATAACGAGAACCTATTGACTCAGCTGCATCTTCAACGAGTTCTATATGATAAGCTTCACAAATATCAACCAACTCTTCGATTCTAACCGGATGTCCGAATGTATGCATAGGAACACAGGCTTTCACTCTGCGTCCGGTTTTCTTATTGAAGCATTGTCCATTACGGATCTCCGCATTCTTCACCAACCACTGTTTCACCGCATCAGGAGAAAGCCCCATAGTTGGGCGGTCTACATCAATAAAAACAGGATGAGCACCAATATAAGAGAGAGCGTTGCAAGTCGCAATAAAAGTAAGAGCCTGTGTTAGTACTTCATCGTCTCGTTCTACTCCGGAAAGCATCAACGACATGTGGAGAGCATTCGTTCCACTCACACATACAACTGCTTTCTTCGCACCTGTGTATTTGGCTATTTCATCTTCGAAACGATCCACAAATTTTCCAACTGACGACACAAATGTAGTGTCGATACACTCTTCTAAATATTTCTTTTCATTTCCTGCAAATACGGGAACCGAAAGCGGAGTAAACTCCTGATTTCCGTACAATTCTTTTATAAAATTTATTGTTTTTGAATAGTCAGCCATAACTATACATATTACATTTTCTGATCCAAATTTTTTCCCTTCTCTTCATGCTCGAAATTAGGGATGAAACGCTTGATTGCCTCCACAACCTGACCTTTGGTAAACTCAGGAGAAGAAAAGATTCCCTCTAGTTCCAAGAAGAAACTGTCCACCTCATCCATAGGTCTGCGTGTGCTTTCACACACAACTCCCAAGCTTGAGAATCGCTCCATATCCACCTTCTCTCCAGGAACGTAAAATTCCTCATATGCCTTCTCTCCTGTAGTATCGCTTTTGAAGTAGACGACGGGATAGGTATCTGATTCATACGACATTTCTGCTGCATACTTTCTAGCTTCAGAATCATTCTGACACTCTATCTTTTTGAATCCCTCCGCCTTGACAAAATCATCGCATATTGAGGAGAATGTCAACATCTGCTCCTCTCCCAATTTAGGGAAGAACACCTCACCGCTATTTCCAAGTATACATGCAAGCATACATATCTGCCCACTCTCTTCTGGAGAGACAAAATAACGCTTCACATCAGATGGAGCTGCCAGAGGTTGTTTCTTCTGTAGTCGATGAATCCAACCGTCGGGCAAAGATCCATTGGAGAATGCAACATTGGCAAAACGAGCTGTGGTCACCTTGAAATATCGGTTGTATGCCATGACAAGATCTTCCATTATTCGTTTGGAAGCCCCCATGATATTGACTGGATTTGCAGCTTTGTCTGTCGACACGCAGAAAAAATGTTTCGGCGGATAGACAGTCAAAAGATCCATAAGTTTCTTTGCCTTTATATCATTATTCTCTATAAGTGCCTGCACAGAATACTTGTCCTTCTCCGATCGAACATGTTTATGCGCAGAAAAATTCGCTACAATATCAAAGCCTTTTTCTTCTCTGAAAATACGTTCAAAAATAGGATCCGCAAAATTCAACGTATAACAACGGAATTCATCCGGACAATAGAGCCCTTCCGTCGACCTTACATCACGCACCAATTCTGCCAACCCATTTTCATTTAGATCTACAACAACTACAGATTTTGGTTCAAACCTCAATACTGCCTTTATAAATGAAGAGCCAATTGATCCAGCACCACCTATCACACAAACCGTTTTCCCTTTTATTTCCTGAAACAATTTTTCCTTATTTGCTTCAATATCAGGAATAAACATACTAACCGGACGTGAAATGACACTGTCAGCTATGAATTTTTCTAAATTAAACATATATTAATTCCATAAAACAAAGACTCAAAAATATTCAGAATGATTAGTCTATCACAACCGTCCATCAACCTCTTCTCTTTTCCAAATCCCCTTGACATCATAAACCACGCTATCTGGAGTCTTTTTTAGGTTGGAGACGGTGATTTTCCTAAACTCATCGTGCGCTACTGCAAGCACAATGGCATCAAACTTTTCCAATGGAATCTCTTTTCTAAGTAAAATTCCATATATCGACTTTACTTTGTCAACATCCGCATATGGGTCACAAACTATAATGTTGGATGTATACTCTGTTAAAGTATGGAAAATGTCAGCAACTTTGGTGTTGCGTATATCCGGACAATTCTCTTTGAATGTGAATCCTAAGATTAGAATACTCGCGTCTTTCACAAGCACACCTTTCTTATTCATACATTTCACAACCTGATTAGCGACATAATCTCCCATGCCATCGTTCAGCTTTCTCGCATCATACATCACACGAGGCATGACTCCATATACCTGAGCTTTCTGAATCAAATAATATGGGTCGACACTGATGCAATGTCCTCCGACAAGTCCAGGATTCAACTTCACAAAGTTCCATTTTGTAGACGCCGCATCTATCACATCATGGGTATCAATCCCCATAGCATTGCATATCTTCGCCAACTCATTGAAAAATGCAATGTTAACATCTCTCTGAGTGTTTTCTATTATCTTGGACGCTTCTGCGACTTTGATACTTGGGGCTTTATGTGTGCCATTTACTAACACTGTATTGTATATGTCATCCACTATATCAGCCACCTTTACTGTCGACCCAGAAGTAACCTTTTTTATTGTTTCGACGGTATGGCTCTTATCTCCAGGATTAATTCTTTCCGGTGAATACCCTGCAAAGAAATCTACATTATATCGTAATCCGCTCACTTCCTCCACAATTGGAATACACTCCTCTTCCGTCATCCCTGGATAGACGGTAGATTCATACACCACTATGTCTTTTTTACCTATCACACGTCCTACCACCCTGCTTGCCTCTTGTAACGGTCTTAAATCAGGACGATTATACTCATCTATCGGAGTGGGTACAGCGACAATGTAGAAATTGCAATCTTCAATCTCTTTTTCATCTGTGGTGCATCTAAATCCATGATTTTCAATTGCGTCTTCCAGCAGGTTACGATCAATCTCTTTTGTTGAATCCTCATATGTCATTAATGCATCAACCCTCTTCTTATCAACATCGAAACCAATCGTCTCAAATTTTGTCGAAAAGAGACGAGCAAGAGGCAGACCAACATAGCCCAATCCGATAACACAGATTTTATATTGATTTGTTAGTTTTAAAGCGACAGACATATTGATTATTTTAGATGCATAAACCTAACGCTCAAAATTTTATAAAAATAATGAGCTAATCACATAGCATACCAAAATCAAAAGAAATTACTATCTTTTTGTGCGGAAAAAACGATTTTTTATCAAACCTAAAGACAAAAATCAATACAAAGGTAACAAAAAAACCTATTGGGGGCAAAACAAATGTAAAAAAATGTCTATTTTCGCACACGTAAAAAAATCAGGACAAAATGGCACAAATCTCAAAGGCACAATATAATTCCGAACTCAATTGGTTCAGAGTTAATTTGACTAAAAGGAAAGAATTAGACGCCTTTAGGAACTTCATAATAGACAAGGTAAACGACTTCAACCAAAAAGAAGACGCCGACTGTGAAGAAGACACAGACGTCGACTGTGTAAGACGTCGTTACCTTTTCCCTTCTAACTCCAGCAATATCAACGGCTACTACGAATCCATCATGAACAATATAAAGTTTTCATGCTGGGTGAAATGCACAGAAAAAGAGTTGTTGGAAATGCTCGACGAACTAAACAATAGCCAGATTACTGCAGATACGTCACGCAAGAGCAACAGCGGAGTAATTCGCGTCGTAAATGAAAACGAAGTCAACACTCTTGGCTGGATAATAAACAACGTCCCACAAAACCTGTTCAGAGCGAACACGGTCCCAGCGGAGACCAAACCTGCCACTCTCGCTGTCCCAGGAGGTGTCATACTGGAAGGTGAACTCAGCAAAATGCGTGGCAATGTGAATACCGACAAGTTCTTTTTCTCAGTGTTGGGAACAAATCTTTTCATGGTGATAAACAAAGGTGATGCCGATGAAGTTGTCGACATCTCCCAAGAAATAGAGAATGCAAGAAAAAACAACGACAACGACAAAGCCAACAAGACAAGGCAATGGATGGTGCTTCGTGTATCCAGAGGATCTGAGCAATCTCTTGAAAAAAGACTGGATGTATGGAAAGAAAACAACGAATCCGACATTTGTTTCGAAACGTATCTACCCACATATATAAAAGACATTAAGAGATGTGGCAATATAATCGGACAAAGGAAAGCTCTGTTTTGCCCAGGATATTTGTTCATCCACACTTCCATCTCTGAAATTCTTCGTATTGAGTCAGACAGACTGTGGGACGGTCCTACCATCTCTAGATTCCTGGTTCGCCAATCGATGAGAAAAAACAACAACGAAAGCCAGGCTCTTAGGATCTCAGACGCTGAAATGTCGGACTTCAAATTCGCTGTCAATTCAAATCTTACCAATATCGTCCTTGATGCGGAAGACTACATTGACAATGAGCTTGTGAGATATTACAATCCAGGCAGTCCATTCAACCAAAAAATCGGAAGAGTACTGCACAAAAGGGACGGACTATATCTTTCTTTTCTTCCTCTTGGAGGAATCATGAATTTCACAAAAGCCATAAAAATTGAGAGTTCGCAGATAAGAAAACTGTCTAGCAAAGAACTTGCTGAACTAAACAGGCAATAATGCGTCTTTTCAACTATTTGAAATTCATCTCGATAAACAAAAAAGTGATTTTTCACCATAAAAAAAACTGCAGAATGCTTTGGCAGAACCAAAAAAGCATATATCTTTGCAGTGCAAATGCGGAAGTAGCTCAGTTGATAGAGCAATAGCCTTCCAAGCTGTGGGTCGCGGGTTTGAGCCCCGTCTTCCGCTCTAATGAATAAGAACCTCAGACTCTGTTTGAGGTTCTTTTTTGTTTAGAAAAGGATTTTTTACTACAATTATACATTATGAACCAGAACTTCTATTACCATGAAACAGCAGTCCTTGACGACGGTTGCAACGTCGGCGAAGGAAGCAAGATATGGCATTTTTCTCATTTGATGGCAGGTTGCACAATCGGAAAAAATTGTAATATCGGTCAGAACGTTTACGTTGCATCTACAGCTGTGCTTGGAGATGGTGTGAAGGTGCAAAACAATGTTTCTATCTACGACGGTGTGGTTTGCAAAGACAATGTGTTCATAGGGCCGTCAGTGGTGTTCACCAACGTCATCAACCCACGTGCTTTCATCAGCAGAAAAGAGGAATACAAAGAGACGATTGTAGAGGAAGGAGCAAGCATCGGAGCCAACGCCACTATTGTCTGCGGCAACAAAATCGGCAAATATGCATTCGTCGGAGCTGGTAGTGTTGTCACTCATGATGTAATGGATTTCGAATTGGTCGCAGGTGTGCCAGCAGCTCACGTCGGATGGGTCAGCAAAGAGGGCTACCGTCTGGAATTCAATCGCTATGGTATCGCATTCTGCCACGAATCTAAAGAGACATACACTTTGAAAGGCGGTCAAGTATCCATACTGCAAAAATCAGACAATAATGACAACAAATAAAGATGTGAAATTTGCAGTTGTCGGGCAAGGACATATCGGCAAACGTCACGCTGAAATGATCAGACGTGAAGCGGGAGCCTCCCTCGTCGGCATTTGCGACATTCTACCCAAAGAAGAGCTAAACCTTCCTGTGGACGATGCCCCATTCTATTCATCAATTGATGAGATGATTTCCTCTGGCATCGACGCGGACGTCATAAATATATGTGTGCCAAACGGATTACACGCAATTTACGCTACCAAATCTCTTCTTGCCGGATACAACGTGGTGATTGAAAAACCAATCGCTTTGTCTACCGCCGAAACACAAATGATAAAAGACGCTGCAAAAAAAAGCGGCAAACGAGTGTTCTGTGTCATGCAGAACAGATATTCCCCACCATCAGTGTGGCTGAAGGAGACTATCGAGCAGAAGCGTCTTGGCAAAATATTCATGGTGCAACTGTGTTGCTACTGGAATCGCGATGAACGATATTACAAACCGGGCAACTGGCACGGCACCGCCGACCTTGACGGAGGAACACTCTTCACTCAATTCTCCCACTTCATCGACATCATGTACTGGCTGTTCGGCGACATCAAGAACATCAAAGGAAACTTTGCCGATTTCACACACCAGAAACTGACAGCTTTCGAAGACAGCGGTTTTGTATCTTTTGATTTTGTCGACGGTGGAATGGGCACATTGTGCTACAGTTCAGCTGTTTGGAACAAGAATCTTGAGAGCAGCATCACGATTATCGGAGAGAAAGGCACAATCAAGGTGGCTGGTCAATACATGAACGAGGTGGTGTATTGCGACATCGATGGCTATGTGATGCCGGAACTAGCACCATCTAACCCGCCTAACGACTACGGTCCATACAAGGGATCCGCTCAAAACCACCACTACGTGATCCGCAACGTCGTCGACACGCTCACACATGGAGCCAATCCAACGACAACCCTTGCGGAAGGTTCAAAAGTGGTCGAGATAATCGAGAAAATTTACAAATGCCGCGACGAGCACTGGAAAAAAGCATAACATCAATAGGGACAGGCATTGAGCCTGTCCCGTTTTTATACCTATAAAGAAAGCAAAGAAGGATTAGCAAAGGGAAGACTATTATATAATGGCAAACGCATAGATTGTAACAAGCTCAATGAAATTCTTCAGTAAAAATACTTTGACAAAGGTGATGTGATCACTACAGGCATAATCAAATTCAAAAAAACAATCAACCTGCCTATTGAGCAGCCACAACAAATCTACACTATCAAACACAACAAATACAAAGATTAGCGACGAGTTTTATATTCTTGAGACACTAGAGTTTTGTTATTATAAGTTAAAAAGGAGAATTATTCCGACGTTTATCACATACCAATCTACACTAAATTGACTATTTTTGCAAAAGTATTTGTAGTAGTGTGATGATAAAAAAAACTTATTCTTATATAATCTTACTGCTATTATGTCTGATTGGATACGCATCTGATCTTACAGCACAAAGCATGTACACCTACAGTGGAATCGTGACCGACTCCACAAGTGCGGAAAGCGTCCCATACGCAAGTGTATTCGTGGCCGGCACGACAATCGGAACGACTACGGATAGTGAAGGTCGTTTCACTCTGAAAAGCGAGACTCCTCTTCAGACTATCACTTTCGCATTCATCGGATATAAAGACAAGACGATAAAGATCCGCCACGAAGGTTTGGTCGGCAACATCAGATTAGTTCCCGACAATATGCTCCAAGAAGTGGTGGTGAAAAAGCAACGTGTGCATTACCGCAGAAAAAACAATCCAGCCGTCACCCTTGTCAAACGAATGCTTGAAAAGAAAGATTCACTCGACCCACGCAACGCCGGTTATTTCCACAACCGATGCTACACAAAGCAGACATTGGGAATGACAAACGTCGACGATATGATTGAGCGACGCAGGGCAAGAGGCAAAGACGTGAGTGCATTGGAATCATCGACTGACACTTCCGAGGCTACCGGAGCCGTATATATTCCACTGTTTATAGAGGAACAGATCTCAGACAACACCCACACAGGCAAGAGAAAAGTGCAGAACGACGTGATTGATGCCAAAAGCACCACAATCATTGAGGTGATTCCAGAAGAGGCTTTCTCAACTCTGATGGCAGACGCAGCACAGGAAATCAACATCTACGACAATGATTTCCGTCTGCTGTTCACCGACTTCACGTCGCCAATAGCAAAATATGGCACCGCATACTACCATTACTACATCACTGACACAATAAAAAACTACAACGACGAAGGCAGAGACTACATCAAAGTAAACTTTTCTCCGTCTCTAAAAGAGAATTTCGGTTTTGTAGGACATATGCTAGTGGCTAAAGACAGCACATATGGCATACGCCATATTGACATGAAACTTACAGAAAACTCACGAATCAATTTCGTGCAAGCAATGAGAATATGGCAAGACTTCGAAGAGTCTGGCAATGGATTCTGGACTCTGAAAAAAAGCACTCTTGCCATGGAGGGCAATCCTTTGGAGAGTGCACAGAGAATAAAAGGACTATTCGCCAAAATTGAACGCTACTACTCTCCTACTGAATTCGAAAAGCGTGAAGTCACAGCGGTGAACAACGTCGAAAGCGATTGGAATTCTTTATTGCCAGACGGTGTGCCAAATGAAGCCACAAAAAACATTGATTCACTCAAAGCCAAAGCACAATCAAACAAAATGATGCGTTTTGCGAATTTTTCCGCCCGTACAATTCTTGACGGATATATTCCAGTAGGTGGAATCAAAAGGCCTTGGCTTCATATCGGACCGATCTTCAGTATTATCTCCACAAATCATCTTGAAGGTCCACGTATTCTGCTTGGTGCACAAACCGGCACTGGACTTTCACAGCGTTGGTTTGCTGGCGGTTACGCCGCCTATGGATTCCGAGACGAGAAACTCAAATACATGGGTGAGGTGGAATACTCATTTATAGACAAAGAGAAAAGCCGTTTTGAGTTTCCACGCAAAAGCATCAGAGCAAGTTACATCTTCGACTGCGACATGCCAGGCAACCGTTTCACCAGAAGCCGCCAAGGAAACCTGTTTGGCAGTTTCAGATGGGAGAATCCGAACCAATACGCTTATTTCCGTTGTTCGGAAATAACACACACATACGAATTCCAAAACGGCATCAGCTACTCATTGTCCGTGCGCCACAACACAGAAGAGGCAGCCGACGAGCTTGAATACCGTCACAACCAATCATTGGAATTTGTCGACAATTTCAAGACCACCGATTTCAGTGTGGAGGTTTCATTCACACCAGTGCAATACCATCAACTTGGATTGACCCGCTACACACTAACTAACCAGCATCCTCATATCAGCCTAACTTACAGCGGTGCTTCCGACAAGATATGGTCGGACTACACATACAACAGGCTGGAGCTATGCTACGACCAACGTTTTTCATTGGCTCCCGTCGGATACCTGGATGTGTTTGTGAAGGGAGGCAAGGTGTTTCAGAAAGTGCCATACCCACTATTGTTTATGCCAGCCACCAACCTGTCGTATTTCGTAGGCAGCGAATCGTTCTATCTGATGAGCAATATGGAATTCATCAACGACCAATACTGCAGTGTAGAACTAAAACATTGTCTTGACGGATGGCTGTTGTCGAGAATACCGTTGATCAACAAGTTGAAACTACGTGAGTTCTGGTCGTTCCGTATGCTTTATGGAGGATTGTCCGACGAGAACAATCCCCGCGTCAACCCGAATGACGAGAATTTATTTGTGTTGCCAGCCAACTCAAGAGTGATGTCAGACAACCAAATTCCATATATGGAAGCAAGTGTCGGATTATACAACATACTGAAAATATTACAAGTGGAAGTTGTCCGACGAATCACATATTTGGATTTTGATGAGAACTATCCGAACGCCCATCCCAACAAATGGGGTATAAGATTCGGAACAAAAATCACATTCTAAGAAGACACGAGAAGCACCGTCTACTTTGGAAGAGATGGGCACTCAAATTTGTGTTCTTCAACAAGTATAACTTTTTTTAACAAACATTATTTGGATTTACAAACTCGCCGCACTAAATTTGGAGGAACGGGTTTAATATAATGTTTAACAATAAATTTAGGGCAGTGGAAAAATATTTATCATTATTTGCAGGAGTATTTTTGGCTGGGTTGACATCCATTTATGCCCAAACATTATCAGGAAATCTCAATGGTCACGAATATATTGATCTTGGGCTTCCAAGTGGGACGAAATGGGCGACGATGAATGTGGGGGCCGACTCTAATAACATTTTGGGCGGATATTTTGCATGGGGAGAAGTCACGACAAAGGCAGAATACGGGAAGGCTGTCCAGACATACAACAAAGATGCGTCTGCATTACTTGCCGCCAGCATCATTAACGAAGATGGTTCTCTGACCCCGGAATATGATGCCGCCACGAAAAATTGGGGTGAAGGATGGAGAACTCCGAAGAAAAAAGACTTCGACGAATTAATCGAGAATTGTGAATGGGAATGGGACAAAGGTAAAGTCGGCTACTATGTGAAAGGCAAAAACGGCAATAGCATATTCCTACCAGCCGCAGGAAACTATTTCGGCAATTCTCTGAAAGAAGCCGGATACGGCAGATATTGGTGCGCGTCTGTAGACGAAAGCAACACATTCCGGTCTTGGTGTCTCTGTTTCCACTCAATATCAAAGTATATGAGCAACGGAAGCTACGGACGCTATTTTGGCAGACCAATCCGTCCTGTGACAGATTAATTCAGATTTGATTAAAAGACGCGAGTCATCGCGTCTTTTTTTTACATACCATTTATACTGGATTGAATGACTTTTTTACTTGTATTCCGATTTCTCCTTAAACTTAAATTTGGAGCCCCATTCTTTTTTATAACTATCAAGACTACCTGCTGGAATATATTATCAAATAACATCGTTTATCGTCGACTTTGATTTTTTGACCCCCTACCGTCATACATTCCCATTCTGAATTTTGAGCACAGATATTTGCGACACCCCAAAGTGTCGTGGAGACGAGAATTAATATTTTGAAGATTATGTGTTTCATAAAATTAGTTTGAGTTTATTTAAGATTTAGAAACCGCAAATTTAAAAAATTGTCTAAGTGTACATTCTGCATATTCCTCAACAAGAACACGACCGACAGCTCGGACAAAATAGAGATGACTTACTACGAGTTCGGGCCACCGCTTCGTCAAGAAGGTCACCCAAAAGAATGTTCTCGGTTGATTATTGTTTCCACACGGTTGATCGGCTCGCATTCCACAACCGTGAAACGTTTTATTTCATCAGCCCCTCAGCTTCTCATACGCCTCATTGATCTTCGCCATCATAGCCTCACACTCTTTTATCCTGTCTGCGTTTTTCTGCATATCTGGATGATGTTGCAACGCCAATTTATGGTAGGCGCGTTTGATTTCCTCATCAGATGCGGTCTCTTCCAAACCAAGGATTGTGAAATATGGCTTCAAGGATTGGGAGCTATTATTTGTCGACGCGGAATGATCCTCCGTCGATGTGGAGCTTTTACGCTCATAATCATAAAATTCCGTACGCAAAGAGAAGTATCTGTATCTGAAAGCTTCGCAATAAAACTTATTGAATCTCAACTGCCGTATCAGATTCATCAGCATATTCCACTCGTCGTTATGGATTCCATCCTGCACAATTGCCAATTTGAAAAGGAAATGCATAAATGACAGTCTCTCTCGTCCAGATCTTTTTAGCCAATACAATACTGCATCCTCTAACGAACCCAATTTTCGAAAATCGTCAAAAATTATTTCTATCTCTTCTTCGCCTAGGACATCAGACAAAATTATCTTCTGCTCCTCCCTTGCTCCTTTATTAAGTTTGCATATCTCTCGAATAAACGGGAATGCATACTTGACTGGATTCCTTCCTAAGATTTCTCTTTTTTTACGCCTTAAAGCCTTCTGCTCTTCCTGCTTTGAAATAAAATCTTTGATTTCCTTCTCTGTCATACCCCATTTTTTCCCAAAATGAGAAACCAAGGGTGGAATCTAAAAGACAATATATTGGCAGTCCAAACCACCATAGGACAAGGCAAAATACCAAATCAATATCGCTTACACTACAACCTAGCAACAACAATATTACAGCTGATATTACTGGGATCAAAAGACATAACATTTTAAGCCTCTTATATTTCCTTACGATTTCATTTTTGTCCATAATCAGATTTTTTCAAAAAACAGCCATAAATTTTGCAAAAGTATGTAAAAATATCGCATCAATTGAATAAACGGAGAAAAATCCAATTGAAAAATTTCACATGGGCACGCACGCATTCCACAACCGTGAAACGTTTGGCTGCCATTGCCAAAAAGGTCAACTGCTTCATCTGATAGCATAGTTTATCGTCGACTTTGATTTTTTATCTGCCACCATCATAAACTCACCCTTTGGATCTTGAGCAAGATATTTTCGTTGCTCAGCTGCAACGTCGCAAAAACAAATATAGTCAAAATAGAATGTTTCATAAATACGTCGTCATCGTCGTTTTTTTATGTTGGTTTGGGCAAATATAGCAAAAGTCCATCGTCGTAATACAACCAAACTCAAATAAAATGCTTATCTTTGCAGGGTTTTTATACATCAAATAAAAAGTCAAGTATGAATTTACAGGAATTGACCGCTATATCTCCAGTAGACGGAAGATATAGAAGCAAAGCAGACGAATTAGCAGAATATTTTTCAGAGTTCGCTCTAATTAAGTATAGAGTGCGTGTAGAAGTGGAGTATTTTATCGCATTGTGCGAGATTCCATTGCCAGCACTTAAAAACATCGACAGCAAGGTGTTTGCTGATTTGAGAAAGATCTACGCAAACTTCTCTATTGAGGATGCCAACCGCATCAAGGAAATTGAAAGCGTAACAAACCACGACGTGAAGGCTGTAGAGTACTTCTTGAAAGAGAAGTTTGAGGCTCTTGGTCTAAAGGAAGACAAGGAGTATATCCACTTTGGTTTGACAAGCCAGGACATCAACAACACTTCTATTCCGATGTCGATGCGTGAAGCGCTTAACAATGTGTTCATTCCTGAGGTAGAAGGACTTATCGCAAAACTTGATGAGTATGCTACAGAGTGGAAGGACATCGCAATGTTGGCAAAGACACACGGACAGCCAGCATCCCCTACTCGTCTTGGAAAAGAGATCAAGGTATTCGTATCACGTCTACAGGTGCAGCTTGCAGAGTTGAAGACGATGAAGATGCCAGCAAAGTTCGGTGGAGCTACAGGAAACTTCAACGCCCACAATGTGGCATTCCCAAATATTGACTGGATTGCATTCGGCAACAAGTTCACAGCTGAGAAACTTGGTGTTGAACGTGAAGCATACACAACTCAGATTTCCAACTACGACAATTTGAGCCGCGTATTCGACAGCATCAAGAGAATCAACGTCATCATGATCGACCTTTGCCGCGACTTCTGGATGTACATCATGATGGAGTATTTCAAGCAGAAGATCAAGAAGGGTGAGGTTGGTTCATCTGCAATGCCACACAAGGTCAACCCAATCGACTATGAGAATGCGGAAGGAAACCTAGGAATCGCAAACGCAATTCTTGAGCATTTGTCTGCAAAGCTTCCTGTATCACGTTTGCAGCGCGACTTGACAGACTCAACTGTTTTGAGAAATATCGGAGTGCCTTTGGCTCACTCTATCATCTCAATCAAGTCGATCCAGAAAGGTCTTGGCAAACTTCTTCTTAACGAGGATGCTATCGCCGCTGATTTGGAGAAGAACTGGGCAGTTGTTGCGGAAGGAATCCAGACAATCCTACGTCGCGAAAACTATCCAAATCCATACGAGACATTGAAAGAGTTGACTCGTACAAACCAGAAAATCAACGAAAAGACAATCGCTGATTTCATCGAGACTCTAAATGTAGACGAGAAGGTGAAAGCAGAGCTACGTGCCATAAAGCCAAACACTTACACTGGTATTTATAAGTAATTCTGCGTGAAGACACCACAGTTTATATCTCTGATAAAAAGATTTGCCGTCGCTTATAAAGGACACGTTGCACTGAATATTCTGTGCAACGTGCTTGCGACGCTTTTCTCCATATTCTCATTCGCTGTACTGATCCCTATCCTGCAGATTCTGTTCAAGACAGAGCAGGTTGTCTATGAGTTTCAACCATGGTCTTTTGACAGTATAAAAAACAACGCCTACTACTACGTCCAGCAATATATAGAAAATCACGGAGGCATCGACACACTCCTGCTCCTTTCCGTCATCCTCATATTCATGACACTTTTGAAAACTGGCACAACTTATCTGGCTTCATATTTTATAATTCCGATGCGAACAGGTCTTGTCCGCGACATCCGTCGTGACATGTATGCGAAAATCGTCGACCTCAATCTAGGATTCTACGACAAGCAGAAGAAGGGAGACATCATGGCTAGAATGTTGTCCGACGTAGGTGAAGTAGAAGCTTCGATAATGAGTTCAATCGAGTTGTTGAGCAAAAACCCAATAATGATAATCTTCTATCTTGGCGTCATGCTGATGATGAGTTGGCAGCTCACACTGTTTGTGCTTTTGGTATTGCCGATAGCCGGATTTTTGATGGGAAGAGTCGGACGAAGCCTGAAAAGGAAATCTGTTGTCGGACAAGAACAGCAAGGAAGTTTGACTTCAATCATAGAGGAGACACTCAACGGACTGCGTATAATCAAGGCATTCAACGCAGAGGAGCATATCTGCAAACGATTTGGGGAGCTAAACAACCAGTTGAGAAAAACGACAAATAAGATCAACCGTCGCTACATGTTGGCACACCCGATGAGTGAGTTTTTGGGAACAATCATGATAGCTATCGTATTGTTTTTCGGAGGATCACTGATACTTAACGACCAAAGCTCACTGAATGCCGGAGAGTTCATCTACTACCTTGTGATATTCTACAGCATCATCAACCCAGCCAAAGAATTATCGAAAGCCATGTACAGCATAGAGAAAGGAAAAGCATCTTTGGCAAGAATCGATATGGTGTTGCTGGCGAACAATCCATTGAAGGTAGTGGACAATCCAGTCAAGGCAGAGCCATTTGAAAAAGAAATCTCATTCAAAGACGTATGGTTCAAATATGAAGAAGAGTGGATTCTGAAAGGAATTTCGCTCGACATCAAGAAAGGACAGACTGTAGCTTTGGTGGGAGCATCCGGATCCGGAAAATCAACCATGGTAGATCTTTTGCCTAGATTCTATGATGTGCAGAAAGGAAAAATCACGATTGACGGAACAGACATCCGCAATTTCACATTGCACGACCTGCGCGGGTACATGGGCAATGTGAACCAAGATCCGATTCTCTTCAACGACTCCATATATAATAATATAAAGTTCGGCACAGAGAATGCGACTGACGAGGACATCATCAACGCCGCAAAAATTGCCAATGCACATAATTTTATTATGGCGACGGAAGAAGGATACCAGACCAATATCGGCGACCACGGAGGCAGACTCTCAGGCGGACAACGCCAGAGACTGAGCATCGCACGAGCCATCCTGAAAAACCCGTCGATACTGATTCTTGATGAAGCGACGTCGGCACTCGACACAGAAAGCGAGAAACTTGTGCAGGCGGCACTTGAGGAACTGATGAAAAACCGCACCACAATCGTGATTGCCCACCGTCTTTCTACAATCAAGAAAGCAGATTTGATCTGTGTGCTCGAAAAAGGAGAAATCGTGGAAAAAGGCACCCACGAAGAGCTGATCCAAAAAGGCGGTTTGTACAATAAACTCTACTCTATGCAAAAGTAAATTGCAGATTTATCCGATAAAAACGAAAATAATTGCGATTATTTTAGTTTTTGGATAAAAAAAGTGTAGATTTGTAGCAGATATTTTGACGAAAAAAAGAAGATAAGATGTTAAATGTAATTACAAAATCGGTCAAGCTCCCTGACGGCAGAGAGATTACGATCGAGACAGGCAAATTAGCTAAGCAGGCCGACGGAGCAGTCGTAGTTCGCCTTGGCAAGACAATGTTGCTAGCGACAGTCTGTACAGCAACTGACGCAGTGCCTGGCACAGATTTTATGCCGTTGACAGTAGAATACAAGGAAAAATACGGAGCCTACGGCCGTTTCCCTGGTGGTTTCACAAAGAGAGAGGGTAAGGCATCCGACTATGAGATACTTACTGCCCGTTTGGTGGACCGTGCTTTGCGTCCATTATTCCCAGACGATTACCATGCAGAGACATTCGTAAACGTATTGATGATTTCAGCTGACGGTGTCGACCAGCCAGACAGTTTGGCAGGACTTGCAGCTTCTGCGGCATTGGCAGTGTCTGACATTCCATTCAACGGACCAATCTCAGAGGTTCGTGTGATCTTGAAGGATGGCAAATTCATCATCAACCCTACATTCGAGCAGATGAAGGGCAACGACCTTGACATCATGGTAGCCGCAACATATGAGAACATCATGATGGTTGAGGGTGAGATGAACGAGGTTTCAGAGGCTACAATGCTTGAGGCATTGAAGGTGGCTCACGAAGCAATCAAGACAGCATGTCTTGTTCAGAAAGAGTTGACTGAGGCAGTAGGCAAGACAGTTAAGCGTGAGTACAACCACGAAGACAACGATGAGGATTTGAAGAAGGATGTATGGGCTAAGTGTTACGACAAAGCTTACGCATTCGCAACTTCAGCAAATACAGACAAGCACGACCGTGAGGCTAAGTTCCGCAGCGTAAAGGAGGAGTACATCGCGTCTCTAAACCTTTCAGACGACGAGCTTGAGGCTAAGGCAGGCATGATCGACAGATACTACCACGCAGTAGAGAAAGAGGCTATGCGTCGTTCTATCCTAGATGAGGGCAAGCGTCTTGACGGACGTAAAACAACAGAGATCCGTCCTATCTGGTGTGAGGTAGACTATTTGCCAGGTGCACACGGTTCAGCCATCTTCACACGTGGAGAGACACAGTCGTTGACTACTTGTACATTGGGAACAAAGCAGGATGAGAAGCTTGTCGATGACGTTTTGAATCAGGGCAAGGAGAGATTCCTTCTTCACTACAACTTCCCTCCATTCTCAACAGGAGAGGCTAAGGCACAGAGAGGTGTCGGACGTCGTGAGATCGGCCACGGTCACTTGGCATGGCGTGCACTTAAGGGAATGATTCCTGAAGATTATCCATACTGCGTACGCGTAGTTTCAGATATCATGGAGAGTAACGGTTCTTCATCAATGGCAACAGTTTGCGCTGGTACACTTTCATTGATGGATGCCGGAGTTAAGATCAAGAAACCAGTTGCAGGTATCGCGATGGGACTTATCGCAGACGGAGGAAACTGCTACGGCAAGTATGCAATCCTTTCAGATATCCTTGGAGACGAGGATCACCTAGGAGATATGGACTTCAAGGTGACTGGTACAAAGGATGGTATCACAGCGACACAGATGGATATCAAGGTAGACGGATTGTCGTACGAGGTTATCGAGAAGGCGCTTGCACAGGCTAAGGAAGGAAGACTTCACATCCTAGGCAAGATTCTTGAGACAATTCCAGAGGTACGTCCAGATCTTAAGGAGCATGCACCACGCATCGTCACTATGGATATTCCTAAGGAGCTTATCGGTGCAGTGATCGGACCTGGCGGAAAGATTATCCAGGACATCCAGGAGAAATCAGGAGCTGTTGTTTCTATCGATGAGGTAGACGGTAAGGGACACATCGAAGTAAGTGCTTCCAACAAGACAGCTATCGACGCAGCATTGAGCAGAATCAAGGCAATCGTTGCAGTTCCAGAAGTTGGCGAGACATACGACGCAAAGGTTAAGAGCATCATGCCATACGGAGCATTCGTAGAGTTTATGCCAGGCAAGGAAGGTCTTCTTCACATCTCAGAAATCGAGTGGAAGAGATTCGAGACTATGGAGCAGACAGGCATCAAGGAAGGAGACACCATCTCAGTCAAGCTTCTTGACATCGACCAGAAGAGCGGTAAGTTCAAGCTTTCACACAAAGCATTGCTTCCACGTCCTGAGAGAGTTGAGGGAGAGCGTCCTGAGAGAGGCGACCGTCCTGAGCGACCTCATCACCATCACCACAATAACAACAACGGTGGCGGAGACCAAGGATAATTGATATTTCTTCATATAGAAAGGCATCAGAGCAATCTGATGCCTTTTTTGTGCTTGGTTTATACAGCTTCCAACAACAATGCGTCTGGAAGACGCCATCTCTGTAACCCCGTACATACGCAGCGGAGCGTAGTATGTGCGGGGGATGCGGAGCATGCGGGGATATGCGGAGCATGCGAGGGATGTGAGGGGATGCGTAGTATGTGCGGGGCCATTATCCCCCACCGTTTTTCCAAACGAAAAATTCAATTATCGTTTGTGTATAAAAAAACTTTTATATAATTTTCCGTTGATTAAACGTACAATGGTCATCCTTATTTTACAAAGATGCGAAAACCACACACTTGTATACCGATGATCATTTTTGAAAAAACAAAAGAATTTAATATAAAACTTAAACTACATGTCTGACTTTAAAATCAAACGCGCTGATGGCAAAACGCGCGAAATTTCGGGTTACATCTATAGTGCCCCAAACGCAAATGTAAAAAACTTCCGTTCCACACGATATAGTGCGAGCCAACTTCCTAAAAAGGTCGATTTGCGTCCCTACATGACCAGAGTCGAAGACCAAGGTCAAGTAGGCAGCTGTACTGCCAATGCCGTCGCCGGTGCTTACGAATATCTGGTGAAAAAGAATCAGGAATTGGAGGACGACTACGACGTAAGCCGCCTGTTCATCTACTACGGTGCCCGTGCAAAACATGGCAACGAGAAAAAAGATTCCGGTTCTGCCATTTCCGATGCGGTCTCTCTTCTGGAGGAGACGGGAGCCTGTTCAGAATACACATGGCCATATTCCGAGCAAAAATCTGTGGTGTTTGCCAAACCTAGCAAAGAAGCTTTTGAAGAGGCAAGCAGACACAAAATCACCGAGGCTGAAATCATTCCGACCACACTTCAGGCGTGGAAAAGTGCATTAGCAGAAGGTTTTCCTATCATCTTCGGAATATCACTATTCAAATCATTTGACAATCAGAGGAAAAGAGGTTTCGTGCCCAACCCCTCGTCGACAGAAGCCGCACGTGGTTCACATAGCAGCCACGCAATGCTCTGCGTAGGTTATTCAGACGTCGATAGGGTATTTATAGTCCGCAACTCTTGGGGAGACAGATGGGGAGACAAAGGATACTGCTACATCTCATACGACTACATCATGAACAAAAAGTATAATCATGGCGACACATGGATCATTCGTGATGCGGAAGAGGTGGAAGGCAACGAAGACTCCTGGTTTGACGATGACGAGTCGGTATTAACCGATCTTAACGAAGAGTTCGCAAACATGGACGAGGAGACATGGGAAGAGATGAACGAAAGAATGGGAGATTATCCGTTTCCGCACCGTCTCGGACTACTTTTCACTGCCGCCGCAATTGTGGATGGCGAGTTTTCAGAAGAAGAGCAGGAAGTGGCGATCGAGCATATAGGCAACGCATTGGAATTGTTTGGCTATGACGATCTTGATCCTGAAGGAGTGTTTGAATATGCGTCTGAGGTAATTGAAGAAAACGAGAATATACTTAACGAGACAGTCGAACTTTTTGGAGAGTATTTGTCGGGAGAAGCACTTGCCACAATCCTACAGCAGATGCGAGAGATTGCAGGTGCGGATGAACTAGACGAAGAGGAATCCGACTTCATCGACACTGTGGAATCAGCTTGGATGGGAGGCGACGACGATGAAGATGAGGATGAGGAAGAATGTGATTGTGATGACGACGAGGAAAGCGAGTGCGACGAAGATGAAGAAGACGAAGATCTTGATGAGTACGAGACCTTCACCGTCACTTTAGGAGGACCGAATTCTGATGAGCCGTCATACCTTTCCATTTGTGATCAAGAAGCCTATTCGGAAGATGACGACGACGATTGTCTTGAGAATGTGGAAATCGTCTTTACAGGAACTAAATTCGTGACCGCTAGCAAAGCGAAAAACGACATTGTTTCCGAGAATGAGAACGAAGCAGAGATTGAGACCTTGAAGAAAGGATGCGACTATTCATTCGTCACCAGCACAGGATATAAAGGGCGTATCATTGTGGAAGACGGTGAGATGGATGGCAAAGACGCAGAGATTGAAGTCACTGTATACTATTGCGAATCAGATGATTAAACAGCAGATTCCATACAGATAATTTGTCATCAAAACCAGCTATAACGAATCAGCTCCATCTTGAAAAAGGTGGGGCTGAATGGGTTTTGAAAGATCAAATCGAACCCAAATAAAAAATAGAATATTACGAACAACGAATATCTTAATATATTCAGGTCTTTTCTATTTTTGTCGAAACATCGTATATTTGCAGATGATTAAAGTTTCTTTATATAAAGAACAAAATATTTTATCAATCATAAATGAACCAGAACCCAGAACAGTTAGCACGTGATAAAATCGACAGTCTGCTTGAACAGGCAGGTTGGAAGGTTCAGTCGAAAAGTAAAATAGACTTCTCGGCTGGAATCGGTGTTGCTGTCCGGGAATACCAAACAGATGCAGGACCAGCAGACTATGTGTTGTTCGTCAATCGTAAGCCAGTCGGCATTATCGAGGCAAAACGAGAAGAGGAAGCTGTCAATATTACTGTAGTAGAAGAACAATCAGTTCGATATGCCAACGCAAAATTGAAATATTTGAACAACGAACCACTTATCTATATATACGAAACGACAGGTTCGTTGACTCATTTTACCGATTATAGCGACCCAAAGCCTCGCTATCGTACTGTTTTCGCTTTTCATAAGCCGGAAACCATTGCCGAATGGATTCGTAATGGCAAAAGTCTTAGAAGCCGACTGCAGGAATTCCCTGCACTGAACCCTACAGGATTGCGTCCTGCTCAAATTAAAGCAGTGACAAATCTAGAAGATTCTTTTCGCAACAACCGTCCGCGAGCACTGATTCAAATGGCAACGGGTGCAGGAAAGACATTCACGACCATTACGTTCATATATCGTCTACTGAAATATGCCAAAGCCAAACGCATTCTATTTCTTGTGGACACACGCAATTTGGGAGAACAAGCCGAACAAGAGTTTATGAACTATCGTCCGAACGATGACAACCGAAAGTTCACTGAGCTTTACAATGTGCAACGTCTCTCATCGAGCCATATTGCCAACGATAGCCAAGTTTGCATTTCTACTATTCAAAGGTTATATTCTATTCTAAAAGGCGAAGAGCTGGACATTTCTGCTGAGGACGATAATCCTGACGAATCAACATGGTTGCAGAAGAAGTTAAAGGAACACAAAGCCATGCCTGTTGAATATACAGACAAAGTGCCAATCGAGCAGTTTGATTTTATTGTGATTGACGAATGTCATCGAAGCATTTACAATCTCTGGAAACAGGTGTTGGACTATTTCGATGCTTTTTTGATCGGTTTAACCGCCACTCCAGACAAACGCACTTTCGGCTTTTTCAACGAGAATGTGGTTAGTGAATACTCTTATGAGCAATCTATAGTTGATGGAGTCAACGTGCCATATGATGTCTATACCATAGAAACTGAGATTTCAAAAAACGGTGGACTTATTAAGGCGGGTTGGCATATCGACTACCGTGATAAAGAGACCCGCAAAACTCGTTGGCAACAGGTAGACGAAGATACAGAATACAACAAAAATGATCTTGATCGTTCCGTAGTAAATCCAAGCCAAATACGCACTGTTATCCGTCAATTCCGTAAAGCTCTGATGGAAGAGATTTACCCTGATCGCTACGACGAAAATGGTCAATACGAAGTGCCTAAAACGCTTATCTTTGCTAAAACTGACAGTCATGCTGACGATATCATCAAGATTGTACGTGAAGAGTTCAACGAAGGTAACGATTTCTGTAAAAAAGTGACATACAAGATTGACGAAGATCCGAAGTCTGTGCTTAACAGATTTCGTAATCAGTATTATCCACGCATAGCCGTAACTGTAGATATGATTGCCACTGGAACTGACGTCAAAGCTCTCGAAGTGCTTTTGTTTATGCGTGATGTGCGTAGTGCAAACTATTTTGAACAGATGAAAGGACGCGGAACCAGAACCATCGATCCAGACTCTTTACAATTAGTAAGCCGCACCGCTCACGCCAAAACACACTTTGTGATTGTGGATGCCGTAGGTGTAACCCAAACTAAGAAAACTGAAAGTCGCCCATTAGAACGCAAGCCAACAGTTCCACTGAAAGATTTATTAGGAGCTATCACAATGGGTGTCGTGGATGAAGATTTGTTCACATCTTTGGCAAACCGACTTATTCGTCTAAACAAAGAAATAACAGAAAAAGAGAAAGAACATATTGCGACTCTATCCAAAGGAAAATCTTTAGGGCAGATGAGTGCCGAATTGCTGGCCGCGTTCGATCCTGACAATATTGAAGACGCTGCCCAACCAGAAATACAGAGCATTCCGCTGATAAAGAGGACTCCAGCAATTGAAAAAAAGATACGTGAAGAGGCTCAGAAACGTCTAATTGAAACTGCAATAAGTACATTCAATGGAGAATTGAACGAATACATTGTGACTGTGCGAAACCTGCACGACCAAAAAATAGACACCATCAATCTCGACACTGTAATATTAAGTGAATTCAACCGTTTCACTCTTGAAAAAGCGAAAGAGACAATACATGACTTCACACAATATCTTGAACAACACAAAAACGAAATTTTGGCATTAAGTATCTTTTACAACCAACCATACAACCGTCGCAAACTCACCTTGCAGATGGTGCAGGAATTGCTTGAGAAACTGAAGCAGGACAAGCCTATGCTGGCTCCAATGTATGTCTGGGATGCTTATTGCACAGTTGAAAAAGCTAAAGCCAACCGTCCAATAACAGAACTTAACGCATTGGTCTCACTAGTACGCCATGCATGTGGCATTGACAAAAACCTTGAAGCGTTCAACAATACAATTGAACATAATTTCAATATGTGGTTATTCCGTCAGCATACCGGCAACCGCAACCGTTTCACACCCGAGCAGATAGAATGGCTGAGAATGATCAAAGATCACATTATGAACAGCTATCATCTTGATATAGAAGATTTAGACTATACTCCCTTCGACGCCCAAGGCGGTCGAGGCAAAATGTATCAGCTATTTGGCAACGAGATGATGAATATTATTGAAGAATTGAACGAAGAATTAGTAGCATAACATATATCATGGAAAATAAGGATAATAAAATAGCTCAAAGTGCGAATTATAACAAATTGATTACCGAAATCGGTGATCTTTTGAATGTTGGACGCAAGCAAATGGCTTCTGCCATAAACACTACTATGGTTCAAACCTACTGGAACATTGGCAAATATATAGTGGAATATGAGCAGAAAGGCAATGAGCGTGCAGAATATGGTTCAGACCTTATCAATAGATTATCTCGAGACTTAACAGCACATTACGGGAAAGGATTCAGCAAAAGCAACTTGCTGTATATCAGAAAATTCTATATCGCATTTCAAAAAAGTGAGACAGTGTCTCACCTTTTGACGTGGAGCCATTATTTTGAAATCTTGAAGAAAGACGATCCGTTGGAAATCAGTTTCTATGTAAAGCAGTGTGAAATTGAAGGCTGGAGTGTTCGCGAATTGAAAAGGCAAATGCAAAGTATGCTCTTCCACAGATTGGCATTAAGCAAAGACAAGGAGCAAGTGCTGAAATTGGCAGAAGAGGGACAGCAAGTTCAAAAACCGGAAGATATTCTTCGTGATCCGTACGTCTTTGATTTTGTTGGATTGCCGGAAACAACCAACTATTCGGAGAAAGATTTAGAAGACGGTCTATTGCAACAATTTGAAATGTTTTTGCTTGAATTAGGCAAAGGATTCGCCTTTATTGGTCGTCAGCAACGGATAAGTTTGGCAGGAAGACATTATTATGTGGATTTGGTGTTTTATCATCGAATTTTGAAATGCTTTGTGCTCATTGATTTGAAACGAGGCACTATCCAACACGAAGATATTGGACAGATGAATCTTTATATCAACTATTATAAATCCGAAATGAACGTTGATGGAGACAATCCACCAATCGGCATTGTGCTTGGAGCAGATGCTGACAAACTCACAATGCAATATGCAATGGATGGCATTTCGAACCAACTATTTGCGGCAAAATACCAACTTTATTTGCCAAGCAGGGAAGATTTGCAAAACCAGCTGGATAGGATTATGAATAATAATCTAAAAAATGATAGAGATAAAGAGTAAATAATTTACGCAACCAGTGGTTGCATAAAATATAAATATGGAGAAAGGTTACACTTTGAAGTTGACAATATATCAAATTGTCATTAAGAAAACGGCAAGTAAAGACTATGTTACTTATAAAGATTTGTTGAAAGAAGTTACTTCTGAAGCAGATAAAAACACCGCTTTTAGCAAGTTTAAGAGTCTGTTTATAGAGTCTTTTAACGATAAGTTTATAAAAAACAGGGAGGAAACAAAAGCAATTGCGGTTCAATCTGTCAATTCAATGCCACAAATGAATATTATAGATGGTATGTTGGTTGGCGGACTTACAGGAGTAGAACAAGATGTTTATAATTCTTCCAGTTCAAAGTCTATTGGTAAGTCTATTTCGGATGATGAAGTTTCTACACTACCATACTATTTTAAGTTATGGATGCCGTATGATTCAAGCCATGGTATTTTGATGGTTCAAAGTTATACAGAAGTTGGTGTGGTTTCTTTGATAGATCAGAAGATAAAATCATTTATCAGAGGTTATGGTTATTCAATTGCCACAACTAAGCATGTTCCGAAAGAGTATAAAGAAAAATTTAAGAAAAAAAGTATAGTCCAAAATTTGACATTATCAAAAACCAAGATGAGCGAGAGTGCAAGAGGTGCATTGAACCAATTATTTGCGTCATTCGAAGGATTGAAGGTTGAAATAAAAATTTCAGGATTCAATGTGCCAATAGATAAATTTTGGGAGGAAGTAGATAAGAATCAACCTATAGATGCCGATTTGTCGTCTTTTGAGATGAATGCTGAGGGACATGATTATGATGTAATTGCAACATATAAGGATGAATCAGGACGGCAATCGCAAGCGCGTTTGTCTAAAAATCTTGATATTCTGCCAAACATTATTTTGCCAGAGGATTTGAAAGAAAATGGTAAGCAATATCCTGATTATGAAAAAATAAGGGAGCATACAAATGTGATTTTAGAGAAAATAAAAAAAGAAATAGGACATGCGCCAAATGATGTGGAGTAAGATTAGAATATCAGAAATTAGAAATGATGCGTTTGAGTCATTAAAATACAAAGATGATAACGCTCGCGAGAAGAGCAAAACATACGTGCTTTATATGTATGTCTTGCCATTGCTCGTATCTGTATTATTACTTGTTGCTGGTATTTTTATAACTAATGATATTGCCACGTATTTAATAACCAGTATTAGCATTTTTGCAGGTTTGTTTTTCGGATTGTTATTTGTTGTAACAGAACGATACAATGCAAAACAGGAACAATTGAAAAAGGATGAAAACGAAGAAGTTAGAAATTATCTGATTCGATATAAGAATTTCTCAAAATTCTTGATACGCCAAATATCATACACAATTGTTTTGGCTCTATTACTCATATTCCTAATGGCGGTAATATATTTCTCACCTCAAGTTCCCAATTTGAATTTGTGGGGATATGGCGGTATAATCCGAACAGTCTGTAAATATGTCATAAATGCCGTTATCTATTTTTGGAGTTTTCAATTTATTGTTTTCATTCTTGTCATATTAGGGAACACTTACGTAATGTTATCCGATGACATTAACAATAATACCTCGAAATGAATTACCCAACATATAAATTATCCGAAGTTGCTGATATATTGGATTCTTTCCGAAAGCCAATAAACTCTACAGAGCGCACCAAAAGAATTCAAGGTAAAACGGAAAATAAATTATACCCTTATTACGGAGCAACAGGCCAAGTTGGTTTGATTGATGAATACTTGACTGACGGGGAATATGTTTTAGTTGGCGAAGATGGTGCCCCTTTTTTGGAACCATTCAAAAATAAATCTTACATAATACGGGGCAAAGCGTGGGTAAATAATCACGCTCATATACTATCGGGAAAGAAGGATGTGTTGTCTAATCAATATTTGAACTATTTCCTTAATTCATTTGATTATAGGAATTATGTAAATGGCACAACACGGTTAAAGTTGACACAAGGCAATTTAACTCAAATCCCTATCCCCCTTCCCCCTCTCCCCACCCAGCACGCCATCGTTTCCCGCATCGAAACCCTTTTCGCCGAACTCGACAAGGCCGTGCAGCATCTGCGTACCGCTCAACAGCAGATTAAAACATACAGACAGGCGGTACTAAGCCATTGGCTGAATAATGAGGATGGGAAATGGGAAATGGTGAAGTTGGGAGATGTGGCGGAAAAAATATTTGATGGACCCTTTGGAACACACTTGAAAAGTGACGATTATGTTTCGTCGGGTATTAGAGTTGTTCGATTGGAAAATATCAAAGCAGGCTATTTCGATGATTCTAAACAATCATTTGTTACACCAGAAAAATATGAGATAATAAAGCGGCATACTGTATATCCAACAGACTTGATTATGTCCACGTTTATTTCTGAAGAAGTGAAAGTTTGTCAAATGCCTAAACATATTGAATTTGCTGTGAATAAGGCAGATTGCATTGGAATCAGGCTAAAGTCTTTGGCAAATAATGATTTCATAAAATATTATTTGTCATTTCGTTCTGTATATCACCAATTAGAAATTCAAGTTCACGGAGCAACAAGACCGAGGGTAAATACAACTCAAATTAAAAATATAGAAATCAATCTTCCCCCATTATCCGAGCAGCAGCGTATAGTTGCGGAGATAGAGAGCCGTCTGTCGCAGGCTTCGGCTGCGGAGGAAAGCATAGGAAAGGCTTTGCAGCAGGCAGAGGCTCTTAGGCAAAGTATACTAAAAAAGGCGTTTAACGGAGAGTTAATATAATAATGAATCATTTATTCAAAAAGAGATGACAGAATCGACTATAATATCAAAGATTTGGAATATGGCCAACGTTCTTCGCGACGATGGTGTGAGCTATGGTGATTATCTTGAACAAATCACTTATCTGCTTTTCCTGAAAATGGCAGATGAGATGAACCGTCCGCCTTACAACAAAGGATTGAAATTTCCACATCTAAAAGATACTGAAGGGGAGGAGATTTCCGATGGCGAAATGTGCGACTGGGAAACATTGACAAGCAAGCGCGGTGCTGAACTTGAGGCCTACTATGTGCAAATGCTACGCAGTCTTGCCTCTGAAAAAGGAATGTTGGGGCAGATCTACACAAAGAGCCAAAACAAGATACAAGACCCAGCAAAACTGCTTCGTGTGATTGATATGATCAATCGCGAAAACTGGTCGATGATGGGTTCTGACATAAAAGGCAAAATTTACGAAGGGCTTCTAGAAAAAAACGCCGAAGACACAAAAAGTGGTGCAGGTCAATACTTTACACCTCGTGCTCTGATTCGTGCTATGGTGGCATGCGTGCGTCCCAAGCCAGAAAAGACCATTATCGACCCTGCTTGTGGAACAGGCGGTTTCTTTCTTGCTGCCTACGACTATATAGCAAGTCAGCCGCTCAACAAAGACCAGAAACTCTTCCTGAAGAAAAAGACCTTCTTCGGCAACGAGATTGTTGCCAACACACGTCGTCTGTGCCTGATGAACCTTTATCTGCACAATATCGGTGAACTCGACAGTGAGGATTTCATCTCACCAAACGATGCCCTTGTGTCCGACACGGGCAATCGCTACGATTATGTGCTTACCAATCCTCCTTTCGGCAAAAAAAGCAGCATCACTATCACCAACGAAAACGGAGATGTAGAAAAAGAAGATTTGAGCTACAATCGTCAGGATTTTTGGGAGACGACCTCAAACAAGCAGTTGAATTTTCTTCAGCATATCAAGACTCTGCTGAAAATAAATGGTCAGGCAGCTGTTGTTTTGCCAGACAATGTACTGTTTGAAGGTGGTGCAGGCGAAGAGATACGCAAACAACTGATGAAGACCACCGAACTACACACAATCCTGCGTCTTCCTACAGGTATATTCTACGCTAATGGAGTGAAAGCAAATGTGTTGTTTTTCGATAACCGTCCTGCAAGCAAGGATGTGCAGACCAAAGACATTTGGATTTACGATTACCGCACCAATATTCACCACACACTGAAGAAGTCGCCGCTAATGTTTGATGATTTGGCAGACTTCATAAAATGCTACAATCCAGACAACCGCCATCTACGCACTGAGACATGGAGTGTTTCTAATCCAGAAGGCCGTTGGCGTAAATTTACATATGACGAAATAATTGCCAGAGACAAAACGAATCTGGATATTTTCTGGATAAAGGACAAAAGTTTGACAGATCTCGATAATTTGCCAGATCCTGATGAACTTGCATCCGATATCATCAATAATTTAGAAGAAAGTATCACATGCTTCAAAAAAGTATTTGACATGTGTAAATAGCTCATTAAAAATCCGTGACTGAATTTCAATCACGGATTTTTTTCGTTAATTCAATAATATGCGCGACGCTATTAATAAATCATCATCGCCAGTGCGTAACCCACAATACATGACACCGTCAATATTCTGACTTACGTTCCTCAGTATTCATGTCATCCCCAATAATTTGTCCAAGAAATTGAAAATATCTATCTTTGTGAAAATTAAAAAGTAGAGGTCATGGGCTTATATCTGAATCCGAATGCTGATGCGTTTCAAATGGGATTGAACAATGAAATATATGTGGACAAGTCTCTTATTCTGTCTGAACTTAATAAGTTGGTAGGCAGTCAAGGGAATTTTGTCTGCATGTCCCGTCCACGCCGCTTCGGAAAGAGCATGGTTGGAAACATGATATCTGCCTACTACTCAAAAGGTTGCGACACTCGTGAGACGTTCAGCCAGATGAAGCTCGGACAAGTGCCTGATTATGATAAATATCTGAACAAAATCAATGTCATCAAACTGGATCTGAACGGATGGTATCAGAGAGCGATACAAATGAATCGAATAGAATCTCTGTTGACTGATATCCACGAGACTTTGGCAAATGAATTCAGATCTGCTTTTCCAAATTTGACTTTCAACAAGGGAGTGACATTGGATCAGTGTATTTTGAATGTTTATGCCAATATCGGTGAGAAATTTGTCATAATCATCGATGAATACGACGTTTTGGTGCGTGAACAGGTTCCACAATCTCTTTTCAATAACTATCTGAGCTTCCTTAACGGACTTTTCAAGGATACTACCCTCCGCCCTGCCATAGCTCTCGCCTACATCACCGGCATCATTCCAATAGTCAGGGATAAGGTGCAGTCGAAACTCAATGAGTTCACTGAATACACGATGATCCGTCCTCGTCAATTCGCAGGCATGATTGGATTTACAGAGGAGGATGTGAAAGATTTGTGTGAAAAATATGACATGGATTATGACGAGTGCCTAAGATGGTACGACGGATATAAGATGTCCGACACCATACGTGTTTGCAATCCGCTATCGGTAGTCAGTTCCATCCTCGACCGTGAGTTTGACAGTTACTGGTCGACCACAGGTTCATTTGAGGTACTCCGCGACTATATCCTCATGGATTTCGAGGGCATCCGCCAAGACGTGATCAAAATGATTTCAGGAGGAAGTGTGCCAGTAAACGTTCTGAAATTCCAAAACACTCTTGAGAGTGTCAACTCTAAAGACAATGTTTTCACATATCTTATCCATCTGGGCTATCTGGCTTATAATCGAGCAGATAAGACATGTTATATTCCCAACGAGGAGGTCCGTATCGAGTGGGTCAATTCCATAGAAGATTCCGCTGATTACAAAAAGGTAATGGCTGTGGTCAACGCTTCCAAGAAACTTCTCGATGCCACTGTCGACGGCAATGAGGAGGCTGTGGCAAAAGCTCTTGATGCCGCCCACACTGAGGTGACTAATCCGTTGACCTACAATGATGAGCATTGTTTCCAGAGTGCCATCTGTCTCGCATATTTCTATGCCAACACCCGCTACACTCTTGTCAAGGAGCTGCCTACTGGCAAAGGATACGCCGACCTGGTGTTGATTCCATACCTGCCTAACATCCCGGCTATGGTGATAGAGCTGAAGCACAACAAGAGTACTGAAAGCGCGTTGCGACAGATAAAAGAGAAAAATTATTGTCAGGCTCTCAACCAATACAAAGGCGACCTGCTTTTCGTAGGCATCAATTATGACGAGAAGACTAAGGAGCATCAATGCAAGATAGAACGTTTGGTGAACTAATAAGGATAGATGGTCATTCCACCGTCGCCAACATAATTAAAAATCCGTGACTGAATTTCAATCACGGATTTTTTTCGTTAATTCAATAATATGGCGACGCAATTAATAAATCATCATCGCCAGTGCGTAACCCACAATACATGACACCGTCACACTGATAAGTCCAGGCATCATGAATGAGTGGTTCAACAGATATTTTCCAATCACAGTTGTTCCAGAACGGTCGAAATTCACCGTCGCAATATCTGACGGATAATTAGGGATGAAGAAATATCCGTAGACTGATGGCAGAAGTCCCAGCAACACTGGTCCAGGAATGCCCAGAGAATATGCGAGCGGAAGCATCGACACGACCACCGCCCCCTGTGAATTAATAAGCACTGACACTGCAAAGAAAACGAGTGCTATCGCCCATGGATATTGCTCCACTATGCTGCCCAACGCCTCTTTCATCTCTCCCAAATAATTTCCGAAATAGGTGTCGGCAAGCCATGCGATTCCATATATGGCGACGACGGCGACCATTCCCGACTGCCAAACCGAACCCTGCATCGCTTTTTTAGGCTCTGCTTTTGCGACGAGAATCATCAACGCCGCTGCGGCAATCATCACAATCTGAATGATGATGTTCATTCCAATCGGAGTGAGTTTCTCAACGCCATTCTTCACCACCGGAAATGAAGGACGTATGTCGTGACCGATAATCTGACAAATGGAGAACAACACGATCAAAGCGAGAGCACCCAAGAAGATGTAGACACTCCATTTTGCCTCTTTGCTGATCTCTTTGTCAAGCAATGTGGCATTGTTGCCATACATGTATTTATACATTTCAGGATCTTTGCAACGTGCTTGGAATTGAGGGTCCTTATCAAGATCCAATCCTCGTTTGTAAGACGCTGCCGCCGCGCTCATCAATCCACACAAACAAGCTGGAATTGTGATGGCTATCACTTCAAGGTTGCTGATCTCAAAACCAGACGCATGGGAGATAGTCACAAACGACGCTACAGCCGCTGCGATAGGCGAACATGTGATACCAACCTGGCTCGCAATAGAAGCCACACCACAAGGTCGCTCTGGACGAATTCCTTGTTTCAACGAGATATCACAGATGATAGGCATAAGTGTATAAACGACATGTCCTGTGCCGACCATCACAGTCAAAAAGAAAGTGCATATAGGAGCAAGGAACGTGATGCTGCTTGGACGACTTCTCAAAACCTTTTCCGCCAACTGTATCATCCAGTCCATACCACCTGCCGCCTGAAGCATACCTGCACATGTGACTGCTGCTATAATAATATAGATCACATCTGTGGGAGGTGTACCAGGTTTCAGATTAAAACCTAAAACGAGGATCGCCAGACCTATACCAGAAATGGCACCGAGTGCCAATGAACCGTATCTTGAGCCGACATAAAGTGCCAACAATACGACCAATAGTTGAATAATCATTAATATCATAACGGTAGAAATTTAAATTCGCATTATCAAATATCATCAATTTATATCAAAACACAAAATTTTAAAGTGACAAATTATCGGTTGTTCATATAACAAAAAAATACGCGACTGAAATTCAATCACGGATTTAGACTTGTCAGTTAAAAATAGAAAAGTCACTCAGCATACGGCATATATGGATCTGCTCCGTCTATGCCACATGGATTTTTTTCGCATTTATAAAATCACACACTAGATCAATCTGCTCTGCGATGGACGACCCGAATTTTTGATCGAAGAAGGCACTTCCGATGGTAAATGCCCATGGTTGGATATCCTTGACAAACTGAAGTCGTTCATAGCTGTCGATACTGCCTGCCACACAAACCGCCATATTGGTTTTAGACACGATTTCAGATATTAGTTGCTCCGCATTCGCGTCGTAGCGGTAACCTAACAGATCGATACCGAACACTCCCATTTTCTTCAGTCTTATGGCTTCCTCCACCATCGACTCTATGCTTCCTTGAAGGATAGATGGTCTGCCGACGATGCTGCCGACAAAAGGCATATAATCTATCTTGTGCTGCTGGCAAAACCGATGGATGGATTCGTGATAGCAGGTTCCCATCAACACGTCGCAGCCACACACTGCAGCCATCTTCGCACCTTCTAGTCCTTCCGCTTCTGTATATTCCACCACCTCCAGAACAGTGCGTTTGCCACACTCTTTCATTCTGGCAAATATTCGTTGCATCTCCTCTATAGGAAGTGGCTGTTCCTTGAATCCAAAGTATAGAGCCTTGGAATCCTTACATTCCTCAAACACCTGATAAGCATTCTCCACAGTGAGGTCGTTGTGGGTTAGCATAACAATAAGTTCTGGATCCATAGGTCAGGCTTTTAGACATTCAAGATATTGATGTATCGTCTCCTCGATTCCCAAATACAGGGCGTCACTGATAAGTGCATGGCCGATGGAAACCTCGTCGCACCAAGGAATCTGCTGATGAAAATAGGCGAGGTTTTCAAGACTAAGGTCATGACCTGCATTCAGTCCAAGTCCACATTCACGCGCCACCTTAGCCGCCTCCACATAAGGTCGGATGGCATTCTCACGACCCGATGGATAGTTAGTAGCGTATGCCTCTGTGTAGAGTTCCACACGATCAGCACCTATTTCAGCCGCCTTTCGAATCATTTCAGGGATAGGGTCGACGAAGAGGGAAACTCTGATACCATGACTTTTGAAGTCAGCGACAATCTTACGAAGATAATCAGCATGACTTATTGTATCCCAACCTGCATTGCTTGTGATGGCATCCTCGGCATCTGGCACGAGTGTCACCTGAGCAGGTTTTACCTTGTTGACCAGCTCTATAAATTTAGGCACAGGATTTCCTTCAATATTAAACTCCTGAGTAAGCAGCGGACGGAGATCTGTAACGTCAGCATAACGGATATGACGTTCATCCGGACGTGGATGAACTGTTATTCCCTGGGCTCCAAAACGTTCGCAATCAAGAGCGAACTTTACCACGTTGGGCATATTTCCACCGCGCGCATTACGGATAGTAGCAACCTTATTGATATTAACACTTAGTTGAGTCATCGTTTTATGTTTTTGATTTTCGGCGAAGGTAGACAGTATTTTTCAAACAAAAAAACAGAGTTCCTAAATGCGAAACAATTGTTCCTATTCATGCAACACGGAAATGCAGTACCGCTCGTTATTGAGAAATTAAAAGAAAGAGCATCCGACTTAGTGAAAGCATTAAACTTGATCGTACTTTGGACAAGCAAACTGAGACCGTTAAACGACATCCAACATTCAAAGCCAGAAGTTTTGGAAGGTCTAAATTAACGTGAATTCGACAAAATCAAAAAGATAGTTGGAGTGTCATAAATGAGGATTCCAAAGGGCGGAACGCCCTTTCCCTCACTACGTGCGAGCCGAAGGCGAGCACATAACTTTAATAAAACGACAGAGAGAAAAAATCCAGAGTAAGACTTCGTCTTTTTACGAGAAAAGGAGGTTAGATTTCGATCCGAAAGTGGATAATGATTCGCAGATTACAATTCATCTAACTCACGTTAAATTATGGGAAGGTCAAAATTTTAATGAAGAAAAAAGCTTGAATAAAAAGATTAATCCGAACAAAAAAAATGTCGAAGAACTGACATATTATCATATCACATCTTCGACATTTTATTTATATGCGTCACACGTATGACCGATTGCCTCTACTTGTCTGTATTCTTTTTCTTCTTTTTCTTATATATCATATATCCGACGAATCCGACGAACACTACAATTATCACCAGCAAAAATTCATGGCTGTAGTGCTGAACCTTTTCTATCAATTCATCTTTGTTCATCACTCCATGGAATCCGTATCCGATACATGCCAAAATGATGTTCCATGCTCCAGCTCCCAAGAATGTGAAGAACGCGAACTTTCCAAAATTCATCTTTGACAGTCCGGCAGGGATTGAGATCAACTGTCGTACTGCTGGAATCAATCGTCCGATCAATGTTGCCAACACTCCACGTTTACGGAAATATTCCTCGGCGTATGCCACCTTGTCACTATCCAACAAACATAGATGTCCCAATTTGCTGTCGGCAAACGCATAGATGATCTTTCTTCCCAATGTGTAAGACAATACGTAGTTGATTGTCGCGCCAAGCAAGCCTCCTATTGTGGCAAACAAAATCATCAACGGCAAACTCATTGTGCCTTCCGCAGCCATAAACGCAGCTGGAATAACTACAATCTCCGATGGAAACGGAATAAATGAGCTCTCAATCATCATAAAAAAAGTAACCCAAAAATAGTTCAGATTCTCCAACGCTCCTTGAAAAAGTTCTGCAATCATGTTATTGTCTTATTATGCTTAAAAATGTTTTTATCTTCTCTATATCTTTATTTGCAGGATAAATTTCAAACTTGCTGTTAACATCTACTCCAGCAAACTTAGGATGCTTTATTTTTTTCACAGCTTCTGCATCGTCTACTCCTACTCCTCCGCTCAACAAAAATGGCAGATCCAACGAGTATTCATCCAGCACCGACCAGTCGAACTGCTGTCCGCTGCCTCCGTAGCCTGCACACTTGTAATCAAACAGCATGTAGTCGGCGACACTCTCCCACTCCGCTGTGAGATTTTTCACGTCATCAACACCCGAAACACTGACCGCCTTGATGATTCCGACCCCAGTATGCTTCTTCACAAGGTTTGCAAAATCCACGTCTTCCCCACCATGAAGCTGAACAAACGAAAGATTATATTTCTTCACAGTTGCGACCACAGTGGCAAGATCTGCATTCACAAACACCCCAACTTTGGCTATCTTCTTTGGCACACAACCGGAGCATACATCCTCACCGTCGACAAAACGCGGACTCTTAGGGAAAAAAATCATCCCCATAAAATCCACCCCCATATTTTCAAGTGTCTGCATCTGCTGGGGGTCTCGCATTCCGCATACTTTCACTATCATTATTATTCAAAATTGAATGAGATAGCAAAAATTCTTGATGACAACTTAGAGAATACACCTTTGCCCCCAGCCTCTCCGCCAGAAAACTTCAAATCGTTGGCATTGGCGATATCTGGTCTGTCTCGATTTATCACGTCGCTCAATCCAAAGAATGCCTTAAATTCCGGGCACAACTTGAAATATGGCAAATAAATATCAAATCCAAATCCGATTTCCGGACCATAGTCTGTGGCTTTCAACATGATAGGAGCCTCTTTGTCGCGACCTACAGCGACTGTCCCAGCAAAACCTCCTATGAAATATGGGCGGACGTTGCGAGCTCTCTGTCCACGTATTTTGAACAACAATGGGAATGAAATCAAATTGGATTTCACAGAGACATCTCCACCCTCTCTCTCATTTCCATCTTTATCCACGAATCTCAATGTTCGCTCTCCGAAATACAACACCGGGCAGAAACGCATGTCCAAACATTCAGCAAGACGCAAATCTGAAATGATACCAATTGAGAATCCTACTTCAAAATTAATATCCTCACCATACCATATCTTGCCGTCTTCCAAAACCTCTCCACTTTGGAACGGGTTGAAATCGAGTGAGTTCAATCCAAGAATAAATCCGAAATGGTACGACTTGTTATCTGAATTTACAAGATTAGGGACCTCACCGACATTGTATCTCTGAGCAGACAATGTCAGCAAAGACAATAACAAACAGAATAATAATGCAATTTGTCTCTTTATCATATCACTTATTTTTCTTTTTTAAGGCAGAATTTCAGCAAACTCCTCGATATGCTCATCAATGTAGTAAGCCAAGAGTTTCTTCTCCTGCTCTGAAATTTCTATTATCTCTTCTTCTATCGGATCAAATTCCTCATACTCCTCAAAAGAGGCTATAAAATCATCATCACTCTTATCTCTCTCCAAATCCTCCTTATTTGCGGCATATATGTCATGAGCCTTATAAAGAAGTTTGGATGTCTTGACGGCTCCGAATGTTTTAAGCATCTTTGCCACAGGATTCTTGAAAAAATAGCCAGCAAAGCCATTCTGTATCAACCCTACAAATCCCTCCTCATCCAATTCCTCCAAAAGAAGATGATAAGCCCAGATAGTGTGCTGCGACGCGTTTAGCTTCGCCATCGCTTCCGCTGTATATCCGTCTTTGAACACATCTGCGTAGTGAGACACAAACAAATCAAAGAAAGCCAGAATGTCGCCATCCTTCAAAGCCTCCTTGATCTCACTATCTTTTATTTTAACGAAATTTTCTGCCATATTATTGCGCTAATGCCAATCTTTTTATTCCACCTCCACTTCTCTGCACAACACAAACGGCATCACCACATTGGTCATGCTGTCGCGAACTGTGTAAAGAGAAGAAATCACCTGTTTCCAATTATCGGTCTCTGAAAAGACGGCAAGATACTCATCTCCCTGCTCTATCACCTTCACAGTGTCCGATTTCACCATCATCTGCTGCTGTACAGCAAACGAATCGGCCTCAGCCTTTGTCTCAAATCTCGATAAGACGACGCTATATTTAGTCACCTTCTCCACCGACTGTGAGCTGACCCAGTTGCATGGAGTGTCGAGAATCAACGACGCTTGGTAGGAGTTGATACTGTCGCGATGGACTGGCTGCGCGAAGAAGCAGAACAAAAGGACTGCCGCAGCCGCAATCACCGAGAATCCCGTCGATTTTTCAGTCGGGCGGTAGACATTACGTCGCTCCACCTCTGCCTCATCAAGTTCGGGAAAATAGAATTCCTGCAAACCATAAGCGTCAACATTCTCAACGACTCTTGGCTGCGAATGGAAAATGATATTTCTTCCATCTTTCTCAAGGACTCCGAGTCCGGACAGATCAAATTTATGTTCCTTTGCCAACGCAGACATCACTCTTGCGACCTCTTCCTTAATCAGCTGTTCGGCGTCGTTGGCTGATAATCCTTCCGTCTCTACCAAGGCAGACTGAAGGAGTCCGTCGTTGTGTTGCAGACGCTGGTTGAACAGCACCTCCACAGACGGCGGAGTGAATTTTCCGCTTTTCTTATCAATTCGCGCACTCGCTTTATTACACACAAAGCCGCCCAGCCCGGGGACAATCACCAGACTGTGCACACAAAGTAAATCTCGAACAATCAAAAAAAGCGGTTTCATATTCTCTTTTTTTTATTTCTTCAACTCATCAATGAATTCCTTCAAAGCGGCTCCCGGATTCTGAGTCTTCATGAAATTCTCTCCGATCAAGAATCCCTGGAATCCCTTCTCACGAAGCATCTTAATGGTGTCCGGACTTGATATTCCGCTCTCTGAGATACGCACCATATCATTAGGAAGCTGCGACATCAGGTCGATAGAAGCCTGCAAATCCACTTCAAAAGTCTTCAAATTACGGTTGTTGATACCAACGATATCTACATTCTTATTGATATGGCCAAGCTCGTCGGCGGAATGAAGTTCAAGCAGCACTTCAAGGCCAAGACGTTTAGCCTCCTCAGCAAGTTCAGCCACACGTTCAGGTGTGAGGCAAGCGGCGATAAGCAACACCACGTCAGCGCCACAGCTTTTTGCAAGGTGAAGTTGAATCTCGTCGATCACAAACTCCTTGAACAAAATCGGAACTCCCACAAGTTCGCGGGCGATACGAATGTCTTTAGGAGCACCTGCGAAAAAATCAGTGTCAGCCAAGACGGAAATGCCGGCAGCGCCAGCTTTTTCGTAGAATGGCACAACCTCGTCGACCTTGGCATTCTCGTTGATAAATCCTTTCGACGGGCTTTTTCTCTTAAACTCCGAGATGATACCCGTTGACGAAGCCAACAAACTTCTGCGCAATGAGTAGCAAACACGAGTATAAATTTCCGACTCCATGAAGTCACTCATTCTGATCGTACGCTTCAATTCTGCAACCTCTTCTTCCTTACGCGCTATAATTTTGTCTAGATACATACAATACTACTACAATAATACAATCCTAATATTTATGTTTTACGAGTTTAATCTGATGTATTTCTCCAATGCTTTCTTTGCCTTTCCGCTCTCCACGCTCTCCTTTGCCAAAGCAAGGCACTCTTCCATTGAAAGAGAAGAGTCGTAGACACGCATTGCAGCGGCTGCGTTGATAAGCACAACATTTTTCTGGCTTTCTGTTGCATTGTTTGTCAACACATCATCAAAAATTTTCTTTGCCTCCTCTTTAGTTGATCCTCCGTAGATTTCCTTTGGATCAATTGTCTTCAGTCCGAAATCAGCAGGAGAGTAAACCTTCTCCAGGCCAGCGGCCGTGATCTTGAAATCAGAAGTCAATGAGATCTCATCATATCCATCCTCACTCGTCACAATCGCATAGTCCATCTTTAGCTTCTGGAACACATTGGCATACAATCTCATCTGCTCAAGATTGGCTGTACCCAAGCACTGACATTGCGGACGACAAGGGTTGATAGTCGGTCCGAGGAGGTTGAAAAGAGTTGGCACCTGAAGAGCTTTTCTGACAGGCACAACATTCTTCATACCTCTTGCAAACAATGGAGCATGCATGTAGCAGAAGTTAGATCCATCCAAGCTGCGACGTAGCTCCGAGCTGTCATTGGTGAATTTCACACCATGACCTTCCAGCACATTGCTGGCTCCAGACACAGATGTAGCGGCATAATTTCCATGTTTTGCCACCTTAAAGCCAGCTCCAGCCAACACAAAACAAGCGCATGTAGAGATGTTAAAAGTATTTTTGCCATCGCCTCCTGTTCCAACAATATCTACTACTCTAACACCACCCAGATCAACAGGAACACCTGTCTCCAACATTCCCTGACGAACGCCAAGCAATTCGTCGACGGAGATTCCTCTCGTCTGCATAATGGCAAGACACGCAGCTATCTGCTCGTTGCAATAGCGGCCCTCAGCAATACCCAACATAACACTCATTGCCTCCTCCTGAGTCATTGTGTATTGGGTGTATAATTTACTTAAAATCTCTTTCATATCGTTTTTGTCATATGTGACTGTCCCAAAATTTGTCAAAAATAAGCAATGTTGGGATATAAATAAAATTATTTGTCGTTTTTTTGAATTTTGAGGTCTCTTCACACCACACATGGATATGCAAATTTAGTTTCTTCAAGATACTTAAAACTTTTTTTCTGGTGTTTTTCTTCATTTGGGGCTTACCGAAATGCCTGACGTCCCAAATTAATTTCTCGTTCAGACTCTTTTTAGAAGGAGTCCACATGTTAGTCCGTGTGCCTTGCATGTCACTAAACCACGTTGCACTGCAATAAAGTTTAACTATTTACAAGCCTTTGAAATGAACATATGGATATTAAATAGAATGGTAAACCCATGTCTTTTATTTCAAGTTCCAATTTTTAATTATAAAATTGAACAATCTATCATGCCTGTCAGAAATTTCTTTCTCTCCCCAAGAATTAGTATCACATAGAGTTTTGAAAATCTCTTTCTGTGTAAAGAACACGCTGTCGTACATCTCTCTATATTCAGGGAGTACTGGATTATGGTTGTTCTTTTGTGAATTATTTCCCCATGTTAGAAGCGATAGATTTCCCATGTCATTCAGAAATTCATTTTTAAACTCTTCTGAATATTCTGTAAAATCTGGATTCTGAGGCGTAATATGATCTAATGTATTCTCAATTCGTTTTTCTCTAAATACATTGGTACATTCATCTGGAGTCAAAAGAGGCTGCTTTGCTATTGTCCTTAGATAATTCTCGTATTTGTATAAAACGTATCTCAAATTACCTTTGTAATGATAATGTCCACTAAAATATCTTTTACAATCATCATTGAAATTCCAGTAGCCCTTAAAACCATTCAATTCAATGTCATTCAAATCCTGAATAAGACGATCATACGAATCTTTAGAATAGTTTTTTGCAATTCCTATGAGATAGTTTGTTCGATAATTACCTACTGTATAGTTCAATTTAAACAATATTTTCTCTACAATCTGGAGTGCATTTGTTATACGTTCGTTATTTCTTATTTTTTCTCCGTTATCAGTATAATGGCATAATTTAATGATTAGAGGCATAGAGTTTTGCTTGTCTAAAATACAAACATCAGAAATACTACAGTTGTATGAATTTATCGCATCTTCTATATCACACATATATTCGAATGTTCTTGATAACGAAGAAACAAAATTATTTATCCATAACAATTTATCTTGTTCCTTTGATAAATCTTCCTTTATGTTTTCAAATGCGTTATCCCATCCTTTAGTAAAAGCTTGACAATGATAATTCAATACAGTGTCTTCTTTTGTATTTAGGATTTCAACATGAGAATAAATTGAAGCAAATTTAGAGTCAAGAGCATCTATGTTGGCTTTTGCATTATTTGGTTCTAATTTATATACCTTATGCATAAAGAAAGCTTTCAACTTTTCTAAAGTTGTCAATCCTTTTCCTCTATCGTTTTGGAAAGCGAATATTTGTGTCGCTGTGACCTTTGAATCTTTTCCTTCCAATGCAAAAGTAGTAATGACTGCATTATATAAGACACTGAACCAATTTGAAAGTTCTTCTTCTTTAGCATTTGACATTTCTGAACTAAAGAACGAAACCGCTTTTTTAATATTTGATTCAGATCGTCTTTTTGAGGTTAAAGAATTATCATCAGAACACTCTATAACTAATTTGTTAAAATATAAAGCATCTTCTTTTACTGTTGAAAATCGTTGACAGCCATAATGAGGTTTTAAGAAAACTTCCCAAATTCTACCAGCTGGAAATTTTTTATTTTTTCCAATAGTCAACTCAAAATTTCTTTTAGTTATTTCTTTTGTTAAACAACTCATAAAAATAACAGTTGTTGTAAGACGTTGTTGACCATCAATAATGAAGTATTCTCCTTCATCCCCTTTTTCAAAAAGGAAATGCCCTAAATAATAATCGGAGTTAGGATCTTGTTCTTTAATGTCGTCTAAAAATTGCTCAATTTGACCTTTCGTTCCATTTGTCCCAACTTCCCAAGAATAGGCTCTTTGATAAGACGGTACATAAAATGAGATTCCATCTTCTGCAAATAACCCTCCTATTGTTGTTTGTGTATTCATAAGTTTAGTATTTAAAAGTCAAATCAGTATTATTTGTTATTTCTACAGAGTCATAGTTAAACACTATAGCACCTCTCTTTTCTAATGATTCTCTAAATCTGTCCAATACATCAAGTAGAATCAGTCTATAACCATATTTTTGACATAGATTGAATAGTCTGCTGATGAAACTTTTTCCCAAGTTTGTATGAGCTTTTTCTGGAGGCACTAAAATGTTTGGAAGATAGACTATCTTTTCATCATGTTTAGGAAGTAGTTTTACAAATGGCATAGCATTTATCTCTGTGTCATCACATTGGCGAATGGAAACATTTAGTCCATGTTCTTTTGAAAAGTCGGATATCAATTTTTCTATGTACTTATGAAGTAATATGCTTACATCAAGTCTTCCCATAGGATAAAGAATTCTATCTTCTTTGTCGAAAATGTAGTTGTTGCCATCATCAAAAATATATTGTATAGATTGATGGTGGTCATATAATACTTCCTTGACAAAACCACCTGATTCCCTTTTGCCAAAGTAATTGTCATCTTGATCAAGCATTAAAGGATTCTGAGTATTTCTCTCTCTATCCTTTGTCAGTTTTTCTATTACATTTTCTGCCATATATACGATAAGATTTTTGATTTGTTAGAAAGTTGGGCATTCTGCCCTTAACAATCCTCTAAAAATCACATATTAACCCTACGATCAATTCACACCACTTCTCCCACCACGTAGCATGAGCCGAAAACGAGAATAAAATCATCTGCGTCGGCCTCTTTTTTCGCTGTCGCAAGTGCATTCTGCACAGTGCCACAACTCTTGCCCGTAAGTCCGTGAGCAGCGGCCATCTCTTTCATCTGGTCCGACGGAATGGCTCGCTTCGTTGTGGCTGCGGCAAAATAGTAGATTGCATCTTTGGGAAGCAGGTTGAGGATTTCCTCCACATCTTTGTCGCCACACGCTCCAAAGACAATACGCAGTGTCTTATACTTCTGTCGACCTATCTCATGCACCGCCTTTGTGATTCCATCCTCATTATGAGCGCAATCAGCGATGACGAGAGGGTTTGTCGACAATGTCTGCCATCGTCCTGAGAAATTGGTGTTCTTATATACGTTGGCAAATCCACGCTCTACAGCCTCATCCGACACTTTGTAGCCAAGTTTTCGCAACTCTTTGACAGCTGTGCGGACTGTATTGCGGTTTTCTATCTGATAGTCAGGAATATCCACGTCGACAGCATCCTTGATATCACAGAATATGGCTTTTGCTCCCGTCTTCTCAGCACACTCCTCAAACACTCTCTTCACACCACCGTCGGCGCGTCCGATCACACAAGGAGTATCCTTTTTCATTATTCCAGCCTTCTCGTACGCTATCTTTTCAAGAGTGTCGCCAAGAAGATTCATGTGGTCGTAACTGATGTTCGTCACCACACTCAAAAGCGGACTGATGACATTAGTGCTGTCCAAACGGCCTCCAAGACCGACCTCAATCACTGCGAAATCGACCTTCTGACGTGAGAAATACCAGAATGCCATGGCGGTGGTCACCTCGAAGAATGATGGAAGCAAAGCCTCCAAGAAGACTCTGTATGTATCCACAAACTCGCAAACCTCTGCTTCAGAAATCATCTCTCCATTCACCTTGATACGCTCACGGAAATCACGCAGATGTGGCGACGTGAATAGTCCGACCTTATTTCCGTCTTCCATCAAGATACTGCAAAGATTGTTGCAGACACTGCCCTTTCCATTGGTTCCAGCCACATGGATAGTCTTTATATTCTTATGAGGAGAGCCGAGGAAAGCGTCGAGCAGACGCATAGACTCCATTCCCGGTTTATAACCCGAACGACCTACCATCTGAAACGGTGGCATACATTTATAAAGCCATTCAACACACTCTTTATAGTCCATCACAACTTTTTTCTATTCAAATATGTTAACTAACACACAAAAGTAAAAAAAGAGAAAAAAATTTCATGGAATTAACTCTTTTTTTTTTGTCGTATCGAAAAGAGTTTTAATTTTGAAATAGACTTAAAAATAAGTTGAAACTAAAATATAAGGAGATAATGATATGAAAAAGAATTTCGTTTTGGACACTAACGTGCTATTGCACGACAGTGGCAGCATCTATAGATTCCAAGAGAACGACATATACCTACCAATCGCCGTATTGGAAGAGCTGGACAAGTTTAAGAAAGGAGCCGAGCAGATCAACTACAACGCTCGCTCAGTGGTGAGAGACTTGGATACACTTGCGGAAGACGGAATCAAGGGAGGTATTCCATTGGGTGAAGGTCTTGGCAAGCTATATATCGTGACAGACACAGTCTATCCAAAGAAGCTATCAGACTCTTTCTCAGAGAGAATTCCAGACCACCGTATCATGGCAGTCGCTCTCAATCTGATGGAAAAAGATCCTAAGACACCTACTATATTGGTGACAAAGGATGTCAATCTTCGTATGAAAGCGAAAGCTCTCAACATTCCTGTGGAGGATTACGAGAACGACAAGGTGACAAACGTTGACATCTTCGATAAGGCACAGGAGGAAATTGATGTAGACGCGGATTTGATAGACAAACTATATTCAGCGCCAAACAGCATTCTGCTAAGCGAAAGCGGTCTCAACCGTACGTTTGCAGCGAACGAGTGTTTCATTCTAAAGAGCAATCGTGCGACAATATTGGCACGTTACGATGCCGACACTCAGTCAGTAGTAAGAGTGAAGGAGGATTTGAAGGCATACGGAATCAGCGGAAGAAGCGCAGAGCAGAAGTTTGCTTTGGACGCATTGTTGAACAACGACATCAAGCTTGTGGCTATCTCTGGTAAGGCAGGTACAGGTAAGACATTGTTGGCTCTTGCGGCAGCATTGCAGCAAAACAAGGACTACAAGCAGATTCTGTTGGCACGTCCTATCGTGGCGATGAGCAACAAAGACCTTGGATTCCTACCGGGAGACCAGAAGCAGAAAGTGGCTCCATACATGCAGCCTCTATTCGATAATCTGAACGTCATCAAACGTCAGTTTGGAGCTAACAGCAAAGAGCTGGCATTGCTCGACGAGATGCAGAAAGAGGAGAGACTTGTGATCGAGGCGTTGGCATTCATCCGTGGACGAAGCCTTTCAGACACATACGTGATCGTCGACGAGGCACAGAACCTGACACCACATGAGATCAAGACAATCATCACACGTGCAGGTGAAGGATGTAAGATGGTCTTCACAGGAGACGTTCAGCAGATCGACGCCCCATACCTTGACATGCAGAGCAACGGTTTGGCTTACATGATCGACAAGATGAAAGGACAGGAAATATTCCAACACGTCAACCTTGTCAAAGGTGAGCGAAGCAAATTGAGCGAAATCGCCAGCAAATTGTTGTAATCACGTGTAGAGACGCACGGTCGTGCGTCTCATTAATCATGACAAGGGGTCGTGCGTCTCATTAATCAATTTGCAACGGCAACGGTCGTGCGTCTATTTTCAATAACGACAACAATGGACACGCGTCTCATTAATCAATTGCGATAAAAAAAAGATAACACAAACAGCAAGGGTGAAGCCATTGGTTTCACCCTTTTTGTAATGACAACAAACACGACCCAAAACAAAAAAGAAAAGAAGAGCACTTCCAACAACACAAAAAAAAGGGAATATAAAAAAAGGGAATATAAGAAGACTAAAAATAATAAACAGCAAGAACATAAAGACACTTCATTTGTGACACTGACACTCGAACTGCTTGTGGAGGCGATGAAGGTAGACAGGTCGAAGATGGTGTGTGAGTTAAAGCAAGAAAACAAACAACAGAGCTATAGTCAAAACGGCAATTATCAGAAAAATCAGAATCAAAATAGTTCACAACCTAAATCTACAAGTGAATTGGAGAAAGCGTATGCGGCGCTTGGAATCGACAAAGATGCATCCGACAAAGAGATCCGTGCATGCTGGAGAAACATGATCCGTGTCAATCACCCCGATCTGATGGAGAGCAAAGGAGCGGAGGCTGTAATGAAGGCGACGGTGAAATGCCAGGAGCTCAACAAAGCATTTGAGATTGTGAAGGCAAGCAGAGGGATGAAGTAAAATGCTAAATTAGAAATACGAAATGATGAATTAGGAGTTCACATACATATCAACCTCTACTCCACCAAATAAAGAGGAACATTTGTCAATTGAGACTGTTCCTTATATTGCAACATCGAATATCTGATTGCATGAAGTTCTGGATTTTGCTTCAAAAGTGCAGACAAAGAATTGGCTCTCACATTACCCTCTGCCTTTACCTCAATAGGGATTAAACATCCGTCTTTTTGCATCAAAAAATCTATTTCCAAACGAGAATCATTTGTTTTATAATAATACATTGAATGATTCAATATCAATTGTTGCAAGACATATTGCTCCGTCATTCCACCTTTGTATTCAGAAAAAATGCTATTATTAATAAGGATTTGAGAGGCATCCACATTAGCCATTGCACCCATCAATCCAACATCCAAAAGGAATAATTTAAATGAACTTAAATCCTCATAAATGGCTAAAGGCAATGATAATTTATTACAATTCGGCACTTTATAGACCAACCCAGAATCAACAAGCCATTGTATTGCCATTTCAAAATCATTAGCTCTAGCCCCTTTTCTTAAAGCCCCATAAATGAATTTTTTGTTCTCTTTTGTCAATTGCGACGGAATGCTCTTCCACACCATTCTGATCCTAGGAACTTGTTCCACAGGAGCATGTTTTGAGAAATCTTTATCATAACCATTAAGAATACCCATCTGTATTTCCCTAACATTCTTTAATGATTTTGTAGTCACATATTCCAGGACTGCTTCAGGCATTCCACCTACGTAATAATACTGTCTTAACAAATCGACATACTTATCATGCAGAATGTTTGAAGATATTGTATCATGAGATTCTATGATTTTATAGCATTCTACCTCTCCCAATGCCAATAAAAATTCCTTAAAAGTCATTGGGTAGATATGTATTTCATTAACTTTTCCTACTGGATAAGATATATTATTATGCAACGATAACCCCAAAAGAGACCCAGCGACAGCAATATGATAAGAAGGAAGATCTTCTTGAAAAAACTTCAATGCTTCTATCGCTTCAGGCACATCTTGAATCTCATCAAGAATAATAAGAGTATCGTTTGGGGTTATATCAGTACCAGAAAGAGCACTAAGTTGACGTAGGATTCTTTCGGTATTGAAATCTGAAACGAATATTTGTTTTACAAATTCGTTTCGTCTACACATAATATATGCCTCTTTTTTATATTCTTTTCTTGCAAATTCTCTCAATAGCCAAGTTTTTCCCACCTGTCTTCCTCCATTCAAAACCAAAGGCTTTCTTCCTTGTCTATTTTTCCATTCTACAAGTTTCTGAAACACAAGTCTTTCCATACATCAATCACATTTTTTTGCACATAAATATAGCTTCCAAGCACATTTATTTGCACTTATTTTACGGCAAAACTACATTTTTTCGCACATAAATCAACCCATCACATACATTTTTTCGCACTTCTGTGTGATATTAAGGGCGGAATGAGCTTCTATAGCAAAAACACACAAACAAATTTGAACAGTTTCGAACCTTGGCTCAACCATTTGTTAATAAAACATAAAAGGTGATAAAATACTGGCCACAGTAATTTTCCACATCAGCACAATAGTTTATCTTTGTAAAAATAGAAATGAAATCAATTTAGTTGTTTTCTTGTTCTAGACTAATTTGATTGCGAGTACGTGAATAATTAAAAATAAATATTTATGAGAAAGGTATTATTTATTGGCTTGGTATGTACAGGCTTGGCTTTAGCAGCAAATTCTTGTAGCGGATCGTCTGAATCTACATCTAAAACAGAATCAGAAAAAACAACAGTGGAAGAGCCAGAAAAACCAGTAAAAAAAGTCAGATACGCAAGTTTGGAATTGGACAGGCTATCCACAACATTAGGAATCACGGTGGAGCAGGAGGATGATGTTGAGCTATTCCGTGAAGTTGCGACATGGGTAGGGACACCATATAAGAGTGCAGGAGCCGACAAGAATGGAGCCGACTGCTCAGGATTTGTGAACGCAGTCTATGATGAGGTATACAGCATAAGTTTGCCACGTCAGACTTCTAAAATTTATGAAAGATCGAGCAGGATCGATTTTGAAGATGCGAAGGCAGGAGATTTGGTTTTCTTCCGTACAGATGGGAAGACAAATCAAACACCAAACTATATGGGCATTTACCTGAAAGAAAACCGTTTTGTCGTCATGTCTTCAAAAGGCTTAAAATTCGAAAATATGTCTTCTTCGTACTACAAAAAGAATTTCGTTTGTGCAGCGACTATAAAGGAGTAATGCATAAATGTTTTTCCAATCAACGAGGAGGAAGAACCTCTTTGGAAACAAACGACAATGTCAAAATAAGCAGATTTAAATTTGCTTATTTTGACATCACAATATAACAATATATATATCAATGCGTTGTAAGCACAAAATAAGAGACAAAAGATATTCGCAAAAAAATTTTTGAGAAAAATTTGAGGAAATGAATTATTATTCATATTTTTGCAACAACAGAATCCGCCACGCTTCCCATAAGAATAGCGAACCAGGGCGGGTCTTTTTATTATATTTATTAGTAATGAGTACATTCAGAATTTATACAAAACAAGCGTTATCTATTCCTAATCAAATAGCTTTATTAAAAAATAGAGGTCTTCAAATAGACGATGAATCTCTTGCCTCAAAGTTTTTAAGTGAAGTAAGTTATTTTCGTTTAGTTCAATACCTTAGACCAATGGAAGCAGACAAAACCACACACAAATTCAAACCGAACAGCCGTTTTGAAGACGCAATTGCTCTATACGAATTTGACAATGAATTGAGAAACTTAATTTTTAGAGCCATACAAAAATTAGAGATAGCATTACGAACAAAAATTATCCATGAGTTTTCAATTGCACATGGACCTTTTTGGTTTTTCGATACAAATCTTGCAGATGACGAGCACAAATTCATAGAAAATATGAATGCCATAGATTGTGAAATTCTACGCAGTAAAGATGAATTCATAAAAGAACATAAAAAAAATTATACAAAACCATCTTTTCCTCCTGCATGGAAAACGTTAGAAATCGTTTCTCTCGGAACTCTTTCCAAACTATATTATAATTTCAACGATAAGAAATCAAAGAAAAATATTGCAAGACAGTTCAACCTACCTCAACAAGAAGTATTAGAAAGCTGGATGCGTAGCCTTACTGTTCTACGTAATTGTTGTGCACATCATTCTCGTCTTTGGAACAGATATCTTACAAATGCTCCACAAATAAAAGCATCTCTTCGTGGAGCATGGATAGATATCAATAAAATCGAAACGAATAAACTATATGCGATAATTTGCTGTATTGCATATTGGTTGGATGCTATAGATTATGGATCAGAATTCAAGCGAAAACTTAAAATATTAATTTCTTCATATACTCAAGTTAAACCAAAGGCAATGGGTTTTCCAAGCGATTGGATGAAAGAACCTCTTTGGAAACAAACAACAATGTCAAAATAATCAGATTAAAATCTGATTATTTTGGCATCGCTACATAATTACAAAAATTCAATATATTACAAGTGTAAAATAAGAGAACAACAGAAACAAAACAAACACAATCATCTTATTTTGACAAAAAAAGACGAGGATTTCTCCCCGTCTTTACAAAAAAATAAAAGTTCGTTTTAGTGTTCCAACCAGTTTTTTATCATCTGCTTACCGTCTGGAGTAAGCACTGACTCCGGATGGAACTGTATGCCTCTTATATCAAATGTCTTGTGACGCAACGCCATCACCTGACCTTCCTCTGAAACTGCCGTAATCTCCAGATCTGCCGGGAATCCTTTCGCGTCGACTACCCATGAATGATATCTTCCTACTGGGATTCTCTTACTCAATCCCGCAAACACATAATCGTCCACTGTAATGTCGATGTCGGTCTGCACACCATGAAAAACATCTGACAGATTCGTCAGTGTGCCTCCGAAACTTTCTCCGATAGCCTGATGTCCTAGACAGACTCCTAAAATAGGTTTCTTCCCTTTATACTCGGCTATCACATCCATAAGCAGTCCAGCTTCTTTAGGAATTCCTGGACCTGGACTTAATATTATTTTGTCAAACTGCTGCAATTCAGAAAGTTTGAATTGATCATTTCTATACACTGTCACCTCCGCACCCAATGCTTTGACCAAGTGAGAGAGGTTGTATGTGAATGAATCGTAGTTGTCTATAATTACTATTTTCATATATTCTAAATTTAATATTAGGATCTGCTCTTTTATACTCTAAAACCATTATACGTTTAATTCATCGTATAATGCCAAATATTTGTAAATGCTCGTCCTTACAGACTCGCAAAGAAGAAGGTTAGGGAGTTCCACCCTTAACAATCCTCATTTAAGCAACAAAATCCTTAATTTAAACAGTTAATTAAATTTTCTCAGCAAGAGTGATGGCGCGACGCAATGCTCCCAACTTATTGTTCACCTCCTGCAACTCGTACTCCTCGTTACTCTTGGCAACAATTCCTCCACCTGCCTGGAACCACAATTCACCTCCACGGCTCACGAACGTACGGATAGTGATTGCCTGATTCAACGACTTGTTAAGACCGATAAATCCAATGCATCCGCCATACGCGCCACGGTTGTGCGGCTCATACTCTGAAATCAGCTGCATCGCCCTCACCTTTGGAGCTCCGGAAAGAGTACCTGCAGGGAACGTGTCGATAAATGCCTTGATTGGATCAGCATCTTTGTCGAGTGTACCACGCACACGACTCACCAAATGGATGACATGGCTGTAGTATTGCATCTCCTTGTATTTCTCCACATACACGTCATGACAATTACGAGACAAATCATTGCGGGCAAGATCCACAAGCATCACGTGCTCTGCATTCTCCTTCGGATCATCGTGAAGATACTGGGCATTCTTGGCATCCTGAGCAGCGTCGCCAGTACGCTTTGTTGTGCCTGCAATCGGATCTATATATGCCTGATCTCCCTCGATACGGCAATGAGTCTCAGGGCTTGAACCAAAGATTCTGAATCCGCCGAAGTCGAAATAGAATAGGTATGGCGACGGGTTGATGCTTCTCAACGCACGATACAATTTGAAATCATCACCCTCGTATTTCTGGATAAAACGTCTTGACAACACAATCTGGAAAACATCTCCACGCAAACAGTGAGCAATACCCTTTCGGATGTTAGCCTTATGCTCCTCATCAGTCAGCGGGCTCGTTGTTTCGCCAATTGCATGAAACTCATAATTGCTGATTTTTCCTCCTCGTATTGCGGTGCGAACTCTCTCTATTCCACTTTTCTCTCCATCCTGAAGCATCTCAATAATCATCATCTCATTATTGAAGTCGTTGAAGACGATGATATAGCGATACAATATATATAGCATGTCGGGAGCGTCGGCCAACGGATTCACCTCATCCTTCACTTTGATATCCTCAAAATAGCGGACGGCGTTGAATGATGTATAGCCATACAATCCACAATAGTTGGAAAACTCACCGTCGACTGAGATTTCCTTCAAGAAATCATTGATGGCGCAATCCGAACGATATGAATGATCCACAACATGCTCGCGTCGACTTCCATCAGGGAATTTCATATACGTTTTTCCATGGCTGATTGAGACACTTGCGATAGGCTCCAAACCGATGAACGAACGATTGTTGTCACCTCCATGATAATCAGAGCTTTCCATCAAAGCACTCTGAGAATATAGGTCGCGGACACGAAGATATGTCTCGACGGGAGTGTGCATGTCTCCCAAGACTGTAACGACATTTGTCTTAAACTTATACATAGTCTTAACCTTTAATTTTCTTGATTAATGAATTAACAGCATCTTCAATTGTAGGATTGGCATCCAACTCCTTAATAAACTGGCTTCCTACGATAGCACCACATGAATTGTCGGCTGCGGCGCGAAACGTCTCATGGTTGGAAACACCGAATCCGACAAGGGTAGGATTCTTCAGATTCATTGCCTTAATACGTTTGAAATAATCTTGTTTGCTCTGTCCGAAACTGTTTTGAGCGCCGGTTGTGCCAGCGGACGAAACCATATAAACAAATCCAGAACTTGCCTCGTCAATTTTGCGGATTCTCTCGTCGCTTGTCTCTGGAGTGATCAAATGAATGAAATCAAGTCCATACTTCTCCACAATCGGACGGTACTCCGCATTATATTCGTCGACGGGAAGATCAGGGAGAATAATTCCGTCGATACCAATCTCAACCGCTTTTTTGCAAAGATTTTCAAAACCAAACTGCATTGCGCAATTGATGTATCCCATCAACACCAAAGGAATATCAGTCACCTTGCGGATATCCTTGATCTGCTCAAAAAGAAGTTTCTGCGAAATTCCATTTTTCAAAGCGATTGAATTGCTACGCTGAATAACAGGGCCGTCTGCCAACGGATCAGAGAATGGAATACCGATCTCAATCATGTCCACACCAGCATCAGACAGAGCCTTGATGATTCGTGGAGCCGAGTCTACTGTGGGATAGCCCGATGAAAAGTAGACTGAAAGTATATCTTTGCCTTTTTCTTTGAAAAGACGTGAAATTCGAGTCATTTTAAATAATTATTAATGGTGAATAATAAATAGTTAACTCTCAACTATTAACTATTAATTCTTAATGTGTTTCAAATAAGTCTGCATATCCTTGTCGCCACGACCAGAAACAGTCAGGACAACGACATCATCCTTTTTGAACTTATCCTTCATTCTTGGCAGAAGAGCAAGAGCGTGAGCACTTTCAAGAGCAGGAATGATACCCTCAAGTTTTGTCAGTTCAAACGCTGCGTCGAGAGCCTCCTGATCTGTGATTGGAAGCACTTTGCTTCTTCCATCCTTAAACATCTGGCAATGCATAGGTCCGACGCCTGGATAATCGAGTCCGGCAGATATAGAATACGGTTCAATGATCTGACCATCCTCAGTCTGCATCACATACATCTTAGAGCCGTGAAGGATTCCGACAGTACCGATGTTTAGAGACGCCGCAGTCTCACCAGTCTCAACGCCAAGACCACCAGCCTCAGCAAGAACGATGTTGACTCTCTCGTCGCCCTTATAATGATAGATTGTGCCGGCAGCATTAGAACCGCCACCGATGCAAGCCATCAAATAGTCGGGATAATCCCTACCCTCTTTCTCTTTGATCTGCCATTTGATTTCCTCACTTATAACACTTTGCATTCTTGCCACCATTTCTGGATATGGGTGAGGACCCATTGTGCTGCCGATGATATAGAAAGTGTCACGCGGATTGCAGCACCAATCACGGATTGCCTCGTTGCAGGCATCCTTCAGAGTCTTGTTTCCACTCTGCACAGGGACAACCGTTGCGCCCAACATCTTCATTCTCTCGACATTTGGTTTCTGACGCTCAACATCTGTCGCGCCCATATACACAACGCATGGAAGATTCATAAGTGCACAAGCTGTAGCTGTAGCCACACCGTGCTGACCGGCTCCTGTCTCACAAATTATTCGCGTCTTTCCCATTCTTTTCGCAAGAAGGATCTGGCCTAGGGAATTGTTGATTTTATGAGCTCCTGTATGATTCAGGTCTTCACGTTTAAGGTAGATCTTGCAGCCATACTTTTCGCTCAAACGGCTAGCATAGTAGAGAGGAGACGGACGACCGACATAATCCTTAAGAAGAGCATGAAACTCTTCCTTGAAATCCTTGCTGTTCATGATCGCCTCATATTGTTCCTGAAGGTCATAAACCACCTTGTGAAGAATCTCAGGAATGTAGCTGCCTCCGAATTCTCCATAGTAACCATCTTTGCTTACTTCGTAATTTTTCATATATGTAAATCTTTTTTTTATTTTCCGACAAAAAAAAGGCTGTTTCACACGAAGTGAAACAGCCTTTATGCTATCATTCAGTTACCTCAATACATAAACACAAAAAATCATTATCAGATTCGCGCCTTAAGGAATCCGACAATGAACCGCAAAATCAACTCTTTTGCGTAAGCTTTTTTGAATAGGCGACTGCTTCACTTCTTAATATTCCTGAAGAAAGCCACCATCGCCAATACCTATGTATTATTTGGTAATTCATAAATATCAATGATTTTCAGATGCAAAATTAGATAAGTTTATGAAAACCACAAAACATTTGAAGATTTTTTTGAACTTTTTTTCATATCAAGAGTCAGCATCTAACTTTTCGATAAAAGATTGACAGACATCATATTATTAAATATGTAGCCAAACTGAATTCACATTTGTCCATATTTAAAAATCATAAAGGAGACATGATCACTCACATCTCCCCTATCTTATAATCTAATACAAAAATCACTTTTTCACCACTTTGTATGCTCTGCCATTCAACTTCAAGAAGTAGATTCCTGAAGGAAGGTTTGCTCCGAATGTTTGTCCAACGGCTGCACTACCTGCCTCGATTGTCTGGCCAAGTGCGGAAACGAGTTCGTAATCTCCACCAACAGCGAATGTGAATACTGAATTTGATGGATTTGGATATACGACCATGTCCTCCTCAGTCTCAATATCCTCAACATCAGAAGCATCACACTTATCGCTCACAACAGAAGAGCATTCCCACGTATGAGGGATAGCTGTCACTGTCTCCTCTCCATAGATGATACCAAGACCGATTGAACTCATGTAGAAACGTCCGAACACGTTCTGATCTCCCTCTAGGAACTGACCATTTCCAGGTCCTCCAAACTGATGTTTTGAATCACTTAGCAACTGCCAAGTCTTACTTTCATCAAGCGAACGATAGAAACCATTACCGTCGCCAGCAGAACCATATATATAAAGAGCATATTCTCCATCTTTCTTTCCTTTTCCACATCCAACAGCCTCACAGCTTTCAATACCAGACAATCTCTTGAAAGTCGATCCGTGGTCTGTAGATACCATTATTCCATTTCCTGCACATGGTGCATAAATAAGACCCTCATGACCAGGGACAACACAAAGACGTGTGTATGCGCTCTGCCATCCGTATGTGTTTTGGATAGCGACATCTTTGAATGACTTACCGTAATCATCACTTACCATAATCACACCCATGCCAGACGCATATAGATAAGAATCATTCATTGGATCAGTCACGATACGAATAGCCTTCTTTGTGCCATCGATCAAAGTCCAAGTTTTTCCCTCATCGTCGGAATAGAAAATACCACTACCCGATCCATTACCGTCAGGATCTGGAATCGGAATAACGAAGAAACGATATTTTCCATCCACCTTCGTGATCGCGCATTTACCTTCATTTGAAGCCATCGGTCCACACTCTCCACAGTACGGATTATTATACTGGGCTGATGTCTTCGACACCTGTTTCCAACCAGCCTCCCCAGAAGTTGTGATGTAGAAACCAGTGTTAGCCACACGCATCATCACATCCGGATCCTGTGGATAATAGCAGATTCCACCTGTTGTGCCAGGAGCAGGATCATGGATTGCCGGGAATTCATGGATATCATTGTGAATAAATCCAGTGTAGTCGCCAATCACAGAAAGTGTGTTTCTGCCAGGAATAGATATGATATCTAGAGGCACCGTCTCCTCAAGCCCATTCACATCAAAATAGAATTTTGGCTCTGGGCACCAAATCTGGTCACACGTGAAAATTCCATTACCAGAAGTGAACGAAGCCTTATTCTCGTCAGTAGGGTCGATACAAATTGATCCACACCAGTGAAGAGCATACCCTTTCACCCAAGTGACTCCACTATTGTAAAGAGTCATCTTATCCTGCAGAGAATTCCATGTCTTACCTCCATCAAGTGTTGTCCAAACGATATCTCCATTCGCGCTCAAACCGCCATCCCATTTCTGTGGAATCCACGTGTTGTTGGTAGAAACCACCATTTTGTCTGGATTAGACGGTGCGATATCAAATCCACCAAGTGCAGGAGCATTCGACGGAGTGATGTCCGTGATCTTATCTCCAGCGATGTCGTATTTATACATCTTACCTTTGGCTCCTCCCACACATTTGTCAGCACAACAAATGATAAGTTCACCTCTGCTATTCATCTTCATACGGCAAGGGACAAAACCGTTGTCTGTACCCTTCAAAGCCGACCATGTGGCTCCTGCGTCTTCACTGACATAGATATTGTCAGCTCCTGTACGAGAGATACCCACGAAGATTCGCTGAGTCTTTCCATTTTTTACAGAACCTTTATCAAAAACAACACATGTTGTTCCGTTCTCATCCGCAGTTGTTGCCACTTTAGTGCTCTCCCAAGAAGGCCAGTTGACAGTCGTGCTGTACGCTTCCGAAGGGAAAGAGGCAACCTTACTCCACTTTTTACCACCGTCGACAGACATGATCAAAGGAGTGCCGGCACGTCCACCCGCATAAACGATGTCACTATTATTAGGATCGACGGCAATTCTCTCGCCACAGTTACGTCCCTGTCCGTTGCCATGCACACGAATAAGGTCAGTGACAGGCACAATATCAAAGTTTTTACCACCGTCTTTACTAATCATCATAGCTGTCTTAGTGCCAGAGAAGTACTGGCAACCACCGAGCAGATAAATGTTTTTATTATTAGACGGGTCGATAGCAACAGCTTCGATTGAATACAGACCCTTATCATCCTCAGAAATAAAATCTGTGATAGGAGTCCATGAACAATCCGCATGGTTACGAATATATGCTCCACCCACGTCGGTGCGGGCGATCATCGTAGAACCTTCTGCCACAATCCCTGCGACAAAACCACCGCCACCGATCTTGACACGACCAAAAGTATAGTCCACATCAGCCTTTTTTTCCTCCTTAGAGCAATCATACTCAGCAGGCATCGTAGACGTCACTTTGATATTGTCGATATAGAAAGCAGATGAACTTCTACCGAAATAGACCATCTGATTATCCGAAACAGACTCAAAAGAACGAGTGTCGAAAGCTACTCTGTTCCACACCCCACCCTTGATCGAGACAACGACATTATTATTTGAGTCGTCCGTATTCTGCATATTGTCACGCATAGTAATGTCGCCATCCTTATTCATGTAGATATCGGCAATTATGAATTCAGTGCCACGCTTGTACTCAATCCAAACACCAGTCATACCCCATGCCTCACTTGGCTCCACCAACTCACATTTAGAGGAGGTGTTACCACACTTTACTGGATTGTCGACAATAGACTCCTTAACGTTCCATCCGGACCCCGTTGTCATATCGTCTTCAAAATCCACCACAACTTTATCCGCCAATGCGTCAATAGAGCACATTGCGAGAAAAGCGAACGGAAATAAATATTTTAGTCTCATAGTGTAAGATTTTATATAAGATAACCCTTTTGTCTACATTATTAATTTTTAGCAAAAATAGTCAACAGCGAAAAAGATGACATTGAAATTTGTCACAAAAACATGGAGATTTGTTTCAACCGGCAGACCTAAAAACAATCAAAAAAGTCCATTTCATCGAATATTTTGGCATCAATCCGCATCAACAATCAAAAAAAATGGAATCAAAAAAAAGAATCGGTGATCAAAAGACCACCGATTCTAATTATTGTCAGGTTCGACATATTATCACTTGAAATAAACCACTTCAATTGTACCCTTACGTACAGAACCATCTTTCATTGTAAGAACATAGTAGTAGACGGTAGGGTCAGCAAGTACGCCACGGATCTTTCCATCCCAACCATCGTTACCCTCAAACACCTTGTTGCCATAACGGTTGAAAATCTCAACCTGGAAGCCAGGCATGAATACATCATTCATATCCTTAGAGTTGTGAGGAGTAATTGCAGTAGGGATGAAGTCGTAAGCGTCAACCTTCACCACGTTACTTGCAGCCGACGTACAAACATTATCCGTAACTACGACATAGAACAGAGTGGTGTCTTGCAAGTTCTCATAGAAGAAGGTTCCGAAGTCAGGATCATAAATAGACGATACAGTCAACAACTCATCCGCTTCGTCAAGAGGATTGATATAATCCTCCAAGACATTGCCATAACCATCAAACATCTGGCTAGAAGCATCCATGTCGCCAACCACCTTATACCAGTGATACTCTATACCTTTATCCTTATAGATTGACTTCATATCAAGATTGACATTCTCACCAATCCATACACGAGGTCGGCCTTCAAATCTAGCTGTCAGCAGCATACTATCAGGGCTAATCTTCTGGTGTACTTTCATTGGAGCACCGTTAGATACAGTATCCTTCAGCATCTGTTCTGTTGTGAGTTTCGACTCAAATGTACCGTTCTCACGGTTGTAGACATACTCACAACTCCATGCAAGAGAGCTGTCGGAAGACGTCATACCACACTCATTGACAGCGTAATATAGCATACGAGATCCGTCGTGTACATGAGATATCGGTTCTCCGTTATACTTAGATCCACCGACTATCCAACCTTCCTCAATAATCTCAGAGCCCATATCCTCAACACAGACATTAAGTATTTCCTTATAGTCTCCAGCCATTCCGTTGACTGCCAGTGCCTGATACTCGCACGCCTCAACCGTATCAACACTTGACATAGCGACACGAGGACGCTGACGGATTCCGATATAAGCGGATGCTGTATCAAGACATCCTGTGTTCAAATCCTGTGCGACGTAATAATATGTACCCGTCTGAGTGAGTTTATCAACAGCTGTATACTGAGCCACCTTATCAGGATCAGAAGAGAATCTCAAGCCGAATGTCGTCTTATTGTTACTATATACAAGAGTCGGAACCGAAATTGAGTCTTTATAAACATCAAATACGATATCAGATTCCACCTCCTTGTAAGTGTTATCCTCCTGCAAGATGTTAGTCTTACCAGTTGCCGTGATAATTGTGTCAGACATCAACTTCACATCAAGCTCAGTGCCTTCACACTTGACAAAATCTTTAGCCATAGCAGTGACAATATCCTCACGTTTAGGAACGGTGATTTCCTTTTCGTATGTGAACTTGTTGCCACAAACATCTGTCAATATCATCTGAGCAGTGAAGTTGTCCGTGACAGAAGTTCCAGGAGCAGGATATTGGCTATAAGTCAACACAGACCTGCCTGCACATGGATCATATTTATTCAAAGCGAACTCTTCCAAGTCTGGAACTAACATCAAGCACTCGCCATTCGACTTAGCCGACACCTCTCCGTCGGCAAACCAATCAGGGACATCGAAATGAGGATTGTTTGTATCACGATAAGAAAGAACCATTCTGAATGTATCATTGTTGACGTTACCACAAACATCAACAGCAGTATAAACGAATGTATTTTCATAGTTGTAGTAGTCACATTTAGACGGATTATCACCTCTATTGTTTAATCTGTCAATTTTCACATTACTATCGTTACAATCCTCCGCAGTTGGAATTGACCAATCTGCACTTGAAGCATCACAACTCAAATGAATAGTATCGGTCATCAATCCAGATGCAAATCCAGTCTTCCATACAGGAGGAACAGTATCCTTAATATTGATTATATTAGAACAAGAAGAAGAGTCACCAAAGATGTCGTAGATAGTGTAAGTACGAGTGATTTCTCCTTTACAACTATTACCGGCAGTGTCATCTTTTACCGTCAACTTTTCTGGAATCATGTTTTGAGCATCCAAAACATTTCCATACAAATATGTCTTAAACTCAGAGAATTTCTTTGGTATATAAATCTTCTCACTCACATCGTCAATACAAGCAAAAGCTTTTTCGTAATCATGAGGACAGACAATTTGAGGCCTAATCGAGTCTAAGACAATCAGATTCTGCTCACAGTAGTGACTATTGGATGCCTTATCAACAAATGTCGTATACAAGATTGTAGTGTCATTAGCCGGATAGATATCCTTGAACACATTCTTGTCGTCATCTCTTATGAATGTCGGCTTCAATCTTCCATCACAGCTATCATCGAAGTATATCGACGTGTCAAGGCCTGCCTTTTCGAATTTATCAAATGTAGCCTCATCTCCATGATTACGAAGAACCACAATCAAATCCTTAGCCAATGTACCACAATCAACCTTAGGAGAGATTGTATCGTAAGCCACAACAGTCTGAATCTCCGATGATGAGTTACCGCTTCCATCTGTCACTGTCCAAACGATATCCTTAACATCTCCGGCTATTAGTGTCATGTCGAATTTCTCTCCCTTAGGCAGAGCTCTTGTAACACCATTAGAAGTGTAAGATATTGTAGTATTCTTATCACAATCACTGATATTCAGCAACTTTTCAATTTCCTCATAAGTTTCTGAATATGTGCACTTACACTCAGACTCCTTATAATACAATTTGACTGTGTCCAAAGAAGTAATCTTAGGAGCGGTTGTGTCTACAGCCATGAATATCAGGCTACACTTGTTTTCATTACCTGATGAGTCACGCACAACAAACTCCATTGTGACAGTCTCTCCATATTGCATGTCGACGACAATATCATCCTTCTCAACAAACGAATCGTCACCGTCCTTGACAAGAAGATGCACCGTCTCTCCACAATCATGAGCAACTGCAAACTTTTCTGCTTCATTAAGCGTGTCGTACAAGTCTATACCCATGACTTTCTTCAGTGATTCTTCGTTGAATGCAGGAAGTACCGCACCAGCACGCATCATAGCGATAACCTGTTCATCAGAGATACTTACATGAGACTTGCAATCGTCAGTCAACGGAATCTTTATAGGCTCTGTTGGACATGCTACAGACGGTGCTATACGGTCCACTTTATTGACAGTTTCTGTCACCTCTGTATAATTGCCAAACGCATCTTCGATCGTCCACTTGATTGTCTCATCTCCGATCTCACTGTCGAAGCCTGGATATGTCATTCTATCAGCTAATTCCGTCTTCTTTCCTTCAATCTCATAATAAACCTTCATATTGCTACAATCAGCAGCATCTAGTTTATTCAAGAGATCTCTCTTCGTATTAGAATATGTGTACTGGCAATTAGCACCTCTCTCCAACGTAGTTGTGAACTCATTCTTAGAGACGTATGGTTTTTCCTCATCAACTGGCATATAAGTCACAGTGCAGAAACTTTCATTTCCAAGATCGTCATATACGCGATATGTCACAACGACCTCCTTGCCAATCTCAAATGTGAATGAACCGTCAGAATTTAGAGGCACATCAACCTTAGAGTCTAGTTTCAAATCATTTCCACAATCACTCTTATGAAGCAAATCATCGACCTGATCTTCAGTCATGCCATTCAAGATGTTTCCGTCGGCATCGATAATGCCTTTTTCAATCAAGACTCCACGACGCAAATCAGCGATTACCTTGTCGGATTCTATCTTATAAGACGTGTTGCAATCATTCTCTCTTGTAATCGGAACCTTAACCTCTGATGGTTCACATACAATTGCAGGAGGATTGTTTGGAATATTGATTATCTGCGGACAGAAATCAGAATTTCCTGCCTTATCAGCGAATGTCCAGTTGATTGTAGTTGAGCCTACGACAAATGGAGCTGAAAGATCAGCTTGATCCCCGTTATTCTTTCCATCCGAACGTTTAGACGTGACGATAATATCGCTAAAGTCTGTACAATTATCCTTAACCCAACGGTCGTCACCAGACTTCAATCCTGTGAACAGACTCTTGTGGTTAATCAAATAGTCATTGTCAATACATATACCAGCGGCTATTTCATTCTCTGTGATTTCAACATTCTTAATTAGTTTATCACAATCAACCTTAGGAGCTTTTTTATCGACAATTTCAACCTCCTGTTTTACAGAATTGACATTCTGGAATTCATCAGTTGCAATCCACTCAATCACATCACCATCATTCAATGTCTCCTTAAACTTATAGAATGCATCCTCCTCGACCTTCTTCGCAGTAGTCTTTGTGCCATCCTCATGAACAATCACATAAGAGATCTCTGTCTTACTGCAATCACTTATATTAAGCATATTTGAGATCGCACTATACGAAAGGTCAGACACACCCTGACACTTATTGTCGGCATCCACTCCATCAAGTTTCAAGACATCAAGTGATTCAGCGATCTCCGGCTTAGTCGAATCCTTTGGAGAAACAAGAGTTGAACATCTAGAAGCATTGCCAGATGCGTCCTTCATAGTCCAGTATACATACGAGTCGTCGTCATCCAAAGAAACGCTCACATCAACAGAAGTTTTCTCCTCCTCAGCAGTCAAGCCAACGAAGAACGACAACTCTGTTCCACACTCATCATATACTTTGTCGACGTTGCCATCTCCATCTTTAGTATATGCGTATGGAATCTTATTTTCATTCGTTGCTGTCGAGATCTCTGTCGCCGACGTTGCGTTTGCCTTCACATACGCATCCTTCAACAGCTGGATTGTCATAGTTGAGTCTGCCTTACATCCATTAGTTGGCTGGACATAGGCATTGAAGTCAGCAAGACATGCGATCTCCGGAGCCACGTTATCAACCACATTAACTTTCTGAGTGACAGTTGTCGTTTTGCCTGTCGCATCCGTCACTGTATACTTGACATCATGTTCTCCTGTTGTAAGATCACTCATCACAACGTCATTAGTTGTCAACGCATTGTCCGTACCTCCATCAACAGAGTATGTGATTGTGTAATCTGAACACTCCTTAATATCCAACAACGCTTTGATCGCATCATTAGCTATAGTTGTATCACCAGCACACTTGTCGGCAGAACCACTTGTGTGGATAGTTATTGCGTCAAGAGCACTTACAACTGGCTTCATCGTATCAGCAGCGGAGATTATCGTTGAGCAAGACGACTTGTTATAGCCATCACTCATTGTCCAATAGATTGTCTGAGTTTCGTCAACACCAAGAGTAAACGGCTTGTCTGACTCATCGAATGATGTGTTA